>FSYS01002710.1_pt1 | contig 63637 bp, 58 predicted proteins | sample 1638491 | NCBI WGS metagenome assembly FSYS01 (sample SAMEA3914788, study PRJEB12502) | metagenome | biome: forest; material: soil | place: Canada | collected 2011-07-03 | depth 0.1 m | reverse complement strand
GAAGTTTTCCGTGGAGCAGATTGTGTCTGTGTTGAAGCAGGCGGAGGTGGGGGTTCCGATCGCGGAGCTGATCCGGAAGGTAGGGATCAGCGAACAGACCTTCTATCGCTGGAAGTCGAAGTATATTGGCCTTGAGGTGGATCAGGTCCGGCAGCTGAAGCAGCTGCGGGATGAGAACACGCGGTTGAAGCAGTTGGTAGCGGAGCTGACGCTGGACAAGACGATGCTCCAGGATGTGCTCAGAAAAAAGTTGTGAAGCCCTTCCGGCGCCGCCGATGGTGAAGTATCTGGAACAGAGCTATCGGGTGAGCGAACGGCACGCATGCTGTGTTCTGGAGGTGGCGCGAGCGACGCATCGCTATGAGGGCCATCAGGAGCAGTGGATCGAGCTGCGCATGCGTATCCGGGAGATTGCGCAGACCCGGGTGCGCTATGGCTATCGCATGATTCGCGTGCTGTTGAACCGTGAGGGCTGGAAGGTCGGCAAGGACCTCGTCTATCGGCTGTACAAGGAAGAAGGACTGGGGCTGCGCAAGCGGCCGGCAGGAAAACGCCGCGCCGCGGTGCATCGTCGCGAGCGGTTGCGTCCGACAGGGCCGAACCAGGTCTGGGCGATGGACTTCGTTGCCGATCAACTGAGTGATGGAAGGCGGATCCGGTCTTTGACCATCGTCGATATCTTTACGCGAGAGAGTCTGGCAATTGAAGTGGGACAGAGCTTGAAAGGAGGAGATGTAGTGCGGGTGCTAAACCAGTTGAAGCCCGCCACCATCCGCCAGTTTGTAAGGCTTACCATTTGGCTTTGCGGTTTCAATCTCTTTAGTCGTGAGTCCCACTGGGTAGCCTCCAAAAGAAGACACTCGTTCCGTACCCACAGAACGTACCCAATATACCCGCAATGGTACCCACAGAAAAGGCTGGCTCTAGGCGCACCTAGGCGCACGTCTTCGGACGACGATTCTTGACTCGCGCTCGCGCAAAAACCGTCTAAATAACTGATTTATAGTGACTTATATCGTGCAAAGAAGATCGAGGAGGTGCGACAGAGCGCAATGAAAAGCGCGCGCCCGGAGGCGCGCGCAAAGACGTTGGTTGCCCCCCAGGGATTCGAACCCCGATTGAACGAGTCAGAGTCGTCCGTCCTACCATTGAACGAGGGGGCAACAAGAGCGCTTGAGCGCGTCTTCAGCGAGACATGTTTCGTTCTCTGCTGCCTCTGTAAGAGTACTGTTTCGAGTGCGTTCAGGTCAAACCCTGCCTGTGGATTTGTTGCACCAAAGTGAGGGCATTGGCCTCACGCCAGTGAAATGACCCTGGGATGAGCTGCGAAGATCGTGGGATGCAGTGCACCCGCGATGGCGACGAGGCCTTCGAGCAGCGTGGTTGCGGGCGTGTTGAGGTACTGGTCCGGGATGCAATGGACGCGACGTGCGGCGACTGCGGAGAGATCCTGCCACCCGCGCTGCGCGACGACTTTGGCCAGAGGGACCCGATCGCCCGCACCACACCAGGCAAAGAGAAGAACATCGGGATTGGCAGCGGCGATGGCCTCGGGCGTAGTGTGGGTGCCAGGTTCGCCGAGAAAGCGGCCCCCGGCGGCTTCGACCAGCTCGGCGACCCAGTGCTGCGAGTGGATGAGCGGCTTGCCCCACTCTTCGCAGTAGACGAGAGGCCGGGCGGCGGAATCGCTCTCCTGCTGCTGGAGTGTGCCGCGAATCTGCCCGATGGCCTGCTGCACGCCTGCGATGAGGGCTTCGCCTGCGGCGCGCGCGTCGACGAGTGCGGCAATCAGGCGGGTGTCGGTGTAGATGTCCTTGAGGGAGTGTGGCGCAAGGGTGAGGACGGGCAGGCCGGACTTGAGGATCGCGGCGAGCGACTCCAGGCGGTATGGGACGCAGGCGAGCACGAGGTCGGGCTGGATGGCGAGGATCTCGGCGGTATTGGCGGACCAGCTATCGTGCAGGATCGGGATCTCCCGATCGGCCAGTTCGGGAACGGCTTCGACACAATATTTCGTACAGGCGCAAAGGGCATCGAGGCGGTTGAGGCTCTTGAGGATGAGCGTGATCGAGGGTTGCAGCGAGGCGATGCGCATCTGTTTATCTTATTGAAGCGAGGGGACGGATGGAGATCAGGGATGCAGTTCTCGACGACTTCGACGCCATCGCGGCGATCTACAATGACGTCCTGATGCACTCGACCGCGATCTACAGCAACCAGCCCGTGACCACGGAGGATCGGATCGCGTGGTGGGCGGCGCGTGCGGCCCAGAGTTTTCCCGTGCTCATAGCGGCCGTTGGACAGCACGTAATCGGCTTTGGAACGTTTGGCGACTTTCGCGCGTGGCCGGGCTACGAGTTCACGGTGGAAGGTCCGATCCACATCGATTCTTCGGCCCGGGGTCGGGGCGTTGGCACGGCGCTGCTGGATGCGTTGATCGTTCGAGCCAAGGCACTGGACAAACACACCATGATGGCTGGTGTGGACTCGGGCAACCTAGCTTCGTTGGGCTTTCTGGAGCGCTACGGCTTCGAACGTGTGGCGTACCTTCCCGAAGTTGGGTACAAGTTCGACCGCTTCCTCGACCTGATCCTGCTGCAGTACTGGATCACTCCGCGGATTCGACCGCCGGCAGACAGCCGCTGAGTCGTGCGCGCTCACTCGACGGGGAGCTTGGCCTTGTAGCCATCGCGGGCGATGATAGAGTACTTCACCGGTTTCCCTTTTTCGTCCTGCATGCGCAACGGGTGGCCCTCGTTGTCGACCAGCAGCACCTGAATGTGGCGGTAGCTGCCATCGTTCTTGTTATTGGTTGGGCGATAGGTAAGGACGTACTGGTTGCGGATGGAGTCGTTGATCTGGCCGAAGATATCGGGCAGTTCGCCCTGGAAGATGGGGGCGAAGCTGAGGCCGCCGGTGAGCGAGGCGAAGGTCTTCATCTGGTTCTGGGCCTGCAGATAGTCAAGTTCGCGCATGCCGCCGCCCCCGCGCATCTCGTTCTGGTAGGCTCCAGTGCTAATGGTGAAGATGGTGACGTTGGGCGTGGCCTTGACCTTCGCCAGGATCTTGTCGAGGGTGAGCTTCGAGAAGGTGTCGCGGCCGCTGCCGATCAGGATGACGTACTTGCGACCTTCGATGCGGGTGACCCGGTCGAGCGTCTCGTAGAGCGCGTCGAAGGTGTTGATCTCGGAGAAGCCGGTAGGGATGATAAGCTGCTGCAGCGCCTCCGCAACGACCTCCTTATTATTGGTGAAGTCGGTGAGGATGTGGGTCTTCAGGTCGAAGGTCATGACGGCGATGTAGTCGTTGGGACCGAGCGAGCGAAAGAAGCTGTAGGCATCGTTACGCATGTCGTAGATGGCGCGCCAGTCATTGGCGGCGAACTCGAGCAGCATGACAGCGGTGATGGGGGTCTGGGTGACGCGAACGGTGTCGACCTTCTGCTCCACGCCGTCTTCGAGGACCAGGAACTGCGGCGGCTTGAGGCCGGGAACGAACTGATGCGTCCTGTCGAGGATGACGCTGACGTCGAGCGAGACCACCGGCACATCCACGCGCAGCGAGTAGGTCTCGTTATTGGGATTCTTGATCTTCGGCTCCGCGGGGGCGGGCGGCGGAGGCGGTTCGTCCGGCTCCTTCTTCTTTTTGAGCACGATCGGACCGTTGTCGGTGGCAGGACCGGCGTCGTCGGGCTGCGGCGGAGCAGGCGGTGTTGTTTGCGGCGTCGTTTGTTGCGACGTCGGAGCCGGAGTCGTCTGAGCCCGGCCAGCACCGACAGCCGCGAGCAACGGAAGCAGGAGAGCGATGGCGAAATAGGCGCGAGAACTCATGATAGAGAACTGTACCTCAGGATGAGGATTTCGCAGCCGCAGACGATCGCGGGGTGCGAAGGTCGTACATTATGACGCTCTCCCCCCGGGAAAAGTCTTTCTGGCTGCTTCCCAGGTCGGAGCGCCCCCGGAGGCTCGCCTCGCTTTAGGTTTTGCACTGGGGCGGGAACACACTAGTCTGTAGAGGTGAACTGTACATTGCCGGACGGAAACGTGGGACGCGTGGCAAGGACGCTGCGCGCAGGTGTGGGCTGCGCGGTGATGATGACGGCCGCAATCGGCCTGGGCCAGGCGAGACAGCACGCCTCCCTGAACGCGGTGACGAGTGAAGGGACGGCACTGCCGCCGAGCGCTCCAAAGGAGACCAGGATCTTTCCGCTCTCCGAGGTGCGGCGCGGCCAGTGGGGCGTGGCCTACACGGTCTTTGAAGGAGTTACGCCGGAGCCGATGCAGGTCGAGATCCTCGGGGTGCTGAAGAACGCGCTCGGACCCGGTCAGGACATGATCCTGGCGCGCCTCCACGGCGCCAAGCCGGAGTACACCGGCGTCGTTGCCGGCATGAGCGGCAGTCCGGTCTATATCGACGGGCGGCTTGCGGGCGCGCTGAGCTATCGCATCGGCCAGTTCAGCAAGGAGCCGATCGCCGGGATTACGCCGATCGAGAGCATGCTCCAGGTAAAGGATGGCGACGCCACCCCAAGCGACGAGCGAACCCCTGTCGCCGACAGCAACCTGACGCCCATGGAGACACCGCTGGTCTTTAGCGGCGGATTCAGCCAGGAGACCGTCGACCGCTTCGGCGATCGCTTTCGCGCGCTTGGACTGACGCCGGTGGCGGGTCTGGGCGGCGCCGACCCTACAGAGAAACAGCCGGAGCCGCTAGTTCCCGGCTCCGCGGTCAGCGCGGTGCTAGTGCGAGGGGATCTGTCGATGGCCGGCACCTGCACAGTGACCTACGTGGATGCGACGCGCCTGCTGGCCTGCGGCCATCCGATCACCCAGTTCGGGCAAGTGTCGATGCCGATGACCAAGGCCGATGTGGTTGCGACGTTGGCCTCCCCACTGAATGCCTTCAAGATCATCAACACGACCGAGACAGTGGGCGCGTTCACCGAGGACCGCGCATCGGCGATCATGGGCCGCTTCGGCAAGCAGGCGCGCATGATTCCCGTGACCGTCGAGGTAAAGGACGCTCCGCAGGCTGGAGCGAACGCGAAGAGTGAACTCCGGACCGTGCACTTCGAGGTGTTGGACAATCGCTCTCTGACCCCGTCCACCATGCTGGTTTCGGTGTATCAGAGCCTTCAGCAGGCGAACGGGGCCTCAGCCGAGATGAGCTACCGCATGTCGGGAAAGCTCACGGTGCAGGGTCTGCCGACGGTGAAGCTGGAAGGCATCATGGCTCCGAACGGTCCCAACTCCGCAGCCATCGATACAGCACTCTACATCAACGATCGCTTTGGGGACATCTACGCGAACGAGGACGAGCAGCCGATCGTAACCGGGATGCAACTGAAGATGGAGGTAATGCCGGATCGGCACACCGCGGTTCTCGAACAGGCGCTCCTAAGCCAGACCGAGGTGCATCCAGGGAACACGATTCTGGTCGAGGCGACGGTGCATCCGTTCCAATCTGGGATCGAGGTGGTGCGTGTGCCGGTAACCATTCCAGCCGGCACGATGCCGGGAGAGCTTCGCCTGGTGGTGAGCGATGGCAGTACCGTCGATCGGATGACGTTGCCGACCCCGTCGAAGGCGGTTGCGGAACAGCATGCAATCAGCCTGCGGGACATGATCGAGCAGATGAACCATATGCACGCAAACGACAGGATTTACGTAACTTTGCTCGACCAGAAACCGCAGGCGGTGCTAGACGGCGGGACCATGGGGGCGGTGCCGCTGTCCATGGCCAACGTGCTGGCGCCGTTGAAGACCGAGCAGAAGATGCAGTTGACGGGGGAGACTGCGGTGGAATTGGGATCAGAGGCGACCGATTGTGCTGTGACAGGATCGCAGGTACTCTCCATTCGCGTGCGTTAGTCGATAGCCTACAGTAAGTCGGGAGATTCCCACTGGACGCCGTGTTGTAGCATCAAAGAATCGCCGAAGAGTGGTTGGCACGCAAGAAAGCTGGGACCTCCAAATGAAATCGATTCATGGTCTTGCCGCGCACGCGGCAGGTGCACAATTATTGCCTTACAAATACGAGGCTGGTGAGCTCGGAGAGAACGAGATCGAAATCAAGATCTCGCACTGTGGCATCTGTCACAGCGATGTTCACCTCATCAATAACGACTGGGGCATGAGCAAGTACCCCTTTATCCCCGGCCACGAGATCGTGGGCACGGTGACCGCAGTTGGCGGAGCGGTACGGGATCGCCAGATCGGCGAGCGCGTCGGCGTGGGTTGGCAGGCCGATAGCTGCGGCGTCTGCGAGTACTGCCGCCAAGGCGACGAGCACCTGTGTGCGCAATCGCAGCCCACCTGCGTGGGCCGCAACGGCGGCTATGCGGACGCCATCCGGGTCAACTCCCGATTTGCCGTTCCGGTGCCTGAGCAGTTGGAGAGCGAGAACGTCGCTCCGTTGCTCTGCGCAGGGATCACGGTTTACGCTCCGCTGCGGAACCATGGTGTGCGACCCTCGTCGCGCGTAGGCGTGATCGGCATTGGCGGCCTCGGACATCTGGGACTGCAGTTCGCCAGGGCCTTCGGCGCCGAGGTGACGGCGTTTTCGACCTCGAAGGATAAGGAAGAAGAGGCCAAGTCGATGGGAGCGCATCACTTCGTCAATACGCGCGACACCGCCACGCTGAAGAAGATGACGGGAGAGTTCGACCTTCTGCTCTCGACGGTCAGCGCGGATCAGGATTGGCAGGCCTACATCAATGCCTTGCGTCCCAAGGGAACGCTATGCGTGGTCGGCGTCTCGCCGTCTCCGCTGCAGATTCAGGCGTTCTCGTTGATCGGCGGCCAGAAGAACCTCTCCGGCAGCCCAACAGGAAGCCCGCGCGACCTGCACGAGATGCTCGATGTCGCGGCACGGCACAACGTCAAGGCGATCACCGAGCGCTTCCCGATGGCCAAGGCCAACGATGCGGTCGACAAGGTGAAGAAGAACCAGGTTCGCTACCGCGCGGTTCTGGCCAACTGAGATCACGACTACACGACGGATGAACAGGAGGGACGGGGCTTCGGCTTGCCGTCCCTCCTGCTTTATAGCCGCTGATAGCTTCGTCCCCAGCGATGTTCCAGCCACACCTGCGGCAGTGCGATCGCAGGGCTGCAAGCGGCTCTTGCAGTAGACTCAGGTCACGATGATGCGACGTTTGACGGCAGTTGTTGGAGTTGTTGGAGTGATGGGAGCCCTGTGCGGCAGTGCTCTGGCGCAGGGAACGAAGCTGTGGACGCAGTCGCGCTACGACGAGATGGAGCGCGGCACCACGGAGGGCGTCGCGATCCGCAGCGATGGGCGGCTGGAGGTCGCGCCGGCGAGTTCCCTGCTCTACGCCACCTCGGGGAACTATGTGTGGTCGATCGCGGCCGATGGTGCGGGCAACGCGTATCTCGGGCGCGGAGGAACAACGGCCGGATCAGCGATCGTCACACGCGTGACGCCGGATGGCAAGGCCACGGATATCTTCGCCGGCAAAGAACTGGGGGTGCAGGCTCTGCGCAGCGCGGGTGGCGAGCTGTACGCGGCGACCTCGCCCGACGGCAAGGTGTATCGCATCCCAGGCGGAGCGAAGGCGAGCGAGAGCAGCACGGCATCTGTGGTCTTCGATCCCGCGATGACGACCGAGAAGCCGAAGTACATTTGGGACCTCGCCATCGCCAAGGACGGCGCGTTGTATGTGGCAACCGGAGCGCCCGCAGTGGTATACAAGGTTCCCGCGGGCGGAGGCAGAGCGCAGGTACTTTTCAAGACGGTGGATCAGCATATTCGCTGCCTGCTACTGGGGCCGGATGGGACGCTCTATGCTGGCAGCGACGGCGCGGGCGTGATCTACCGGATCTCGACCACTACGGCTGGAGCGAAGCCCTTCGCCCTGTATGCGGCGCCGCGACGGGAGATTACCGCGCTGGCGATGGATGCGAACGGGAACCTCTACGCCACGGGCGTGGGGGAGAAGGGCGAGAGCAGACTGCCGAACCTTCCCGTAACGGGCGCGACCGGCGTGACGATCACCTTCTCGCAGCCTGGGTCCTCGAGCGCCGCTTCGTCGAATACCGTAGTGCCGGAAGGTTCGGAGATCTACCGCATCGCGGCCGATGGCTCGCCGGCGCGGTTGCTGACGCTGAAGGACGATGTAGTCTATGCGCTGGCGGAGCGCAAGGGAAGCCTGCTGGCAGCGACCGGCAACCGTGGACGGATCTACCGCGTAGATACCGCGATCGCCGGTCAGTGGACCGACATCGCGCATCTCGAGGCGGCACAAGGCATGGCCTTCGCGCCGCTCAAGGATGGCTTGCTGGTGGCGTCGAGCAACAGCGGCAAGGTCTTCCGGTTGGAGGATGCGGGCGCGACGACCTCGACCTATACCAGCGCGGTCTTCGATGCCCAGGTCTTTTCGCAGTGGGGTCGCGCGGAGGTGCAGCCTCCTTCCCTTCCGACCGATGCCTTCGGCTCGGGCGGTGCCGACCTGTATGTGCGCAGCGGCAATGTCGAGAACCCACTGATGGGCTGGAGCGAGTGGTCGAAGGCGAAGCCCAACGACGGCGCGGTCGGCGCGCCGAACGGCCGCTTCGTGCAGTGGAAGGCGGTGCTGCGCGGCGATGCGTCGGTCGCCTCGGTGGGTCTCGATTACCTGCCCAAGAACGTCGCTCCGGTGGTCGACGAGGTGGCGGTTCAGCCGGGGGCTCGCGTGGTGAGCTCGCCGCAGCAGCCGAACACGATGGTGCAGGTGAGCTTCCCTGCAGCGTCGAGCAACACGGCCGCGATCGTCGTTCAGCAGGACTCGCCGATGTCGCCGCTGCCCGCACAGCGGGACAAGACCGCGGTGACGGTTCGCTGGGCGGCGCATGACGACAACGGCGACAACCTGATGTTCGCCGTCTACTGGAGGGGCGAGGGCGAGCGCAATTGGCACCTGCTGAAGGACAAGATCAGCGAGCGCTTCCTGAGCTTCGACGCGGGTCTGCTTCCGGACGGTCGCTACACCGTCAAGGTGGTGGCGAGCGACGCTCCGGTTCACACCGATGCGGACACGCTGACCGGCGATCGCGAGAGTAGTGAGTTCGTCGTCGATACGACGCCGCCTGTTCCAGGCGTGCTGACCGCACAGATGGAGGGCGGAAAGATCCATGCGACCTTCGACGCGAAGGATGCAATGTCACCGATCGCGCACGCGGAGTACTCGGTCGATGCAGGACCTTGGCAGTATCTGGAACCCGCCGATCACATCTCCGACTCGCTGAGCGAGCGCTACGACTTTTTCGCCGAGTTTCCTCCTGCCACGACGCCTGTGGCTGATGCGCGGGAGCATGTGATCGCGATACGCGTGTATGACCGCTACGACAATGCCGTAACGGCGAAGGCGGTTGTCCACTAAGGCGATGAAGCTCGCTGGATAGTAAGCTGAGACTCGATGCGATTCGAACTCTTCATTGCGGCGCGGTATCTGCGGGCGAAGCGGCGGCAGGCGGTTGTGGGTGTGATCACGGCAATCTCGGTGATCGGCGTCGCGGCGGGCGTTGCGTCGCTGATCATCGCGCTGGCGATCACGAACGGGATGCGGCGCGATCTGCAGGAGCGGCTGGTCGGCTCGACCGCGCATGTGGAGCTGATGCGCGTTGCCGCCGATGGCATTCGCGACTGGCGACCGCTGCTGACGAGGCTGCGCAGGTTGCCACATGTGACCGCTGCTGCGCCGGGACTTTACGGGCAGGTGCTGATCTCACGGGGAGCGCGCAGCGGCGGCGGCTTGATCGAGGGCATTATTCCCGCCGACGAACGCACCGTCAGCGACCTGATGAAGGGGCTGATCGCGGGCTCGGCCGACGCGCTCGAGCCGCTGCCTGATGCCTCCCTGACTACAAAGGACGCTAACAGTGGCGCAGCTGCGCCTTCGGCTGCGGCGGCGCTGCCTCCAGTTGTGATCGGCAGCGATATGGCGGAGAACCTTGGCGCGCAAGTCGGAGACACGGTGCTGGTGACGAGTCCGCAGGGCGAGCTGACGCCGCTCGGGGTCGTGCCGAAGTATGAGCGGTTCGTGGTTGTGGGCATCTTCAAGTCGGGCTTCTATCAGTACGATTCGACCTATGCGTTCATGCGGCTGACGGACGCGCAGCGGCTGTTCTCGGAGCCGGACCTGGTCTCGGTGATCGCCTTCAAGGTCGATGACTTGTACAAGGCGAACGTCATCGGGCACGAGATCGAACAGGCTGCGAACGGGTCGCAACATGGCGGCTTTCAGACGACGAACTGGATGGAGCAAAACGTGGAGCTGTTCCGCGCGCTGAAGCTGGAACAGGTGGTGAGCTTCATCGTGCTGGCGTTGATCGTCTGCGTCGCGGCGCTGAACATCCTGATCGCGTTGACCATGATGGTGATGGAGAAGACCAGGGACATCGCAGTGCTGATGAGCTTTGGCGTGCGCGCCGAACAGGTGCGGCGAATCTTTTTACTGCAGGGACTGCTGATCAGCGTGATTGGGACGGTGCTGGGCCTGATTCTCGGGTACGGGTTGAGCTGGGTGGGCGGCCACTACCGGTTCATCCACCTGGATGCCTCGGTCTATTCGATCGACTACCTGCCGTTCGCGCCACGCTTTGTGGACGCGGTGCTCGTGGCGGCGGTGTCGCTGGGGGTGAGCCTGATCGCCACCTTGTATCCCAGCGCGTCTGCGGCGCGGGTGCTGCCGGCAGAGGCGCTGCGGTACGAGTAGGGGTCCCCCCAGGGAATCTTGGACGCAACTCCCATGAATGCATGGATTTTGGCGGGCGCAGTCCTCGCCAAAACCTTCATCCTAAAGGATTTACACTTAAAGTTCATTCTAAATCCGTTATCTCCCCGGGAATTGACGCAAGCCCCAGACCACCAACGAGCCATCGCGCCGACGCGGATGGTTCGTCACCCGAGATGGCTCACATGTCGAGAAGTAGTGTACTGTGCTGCGGGGAAGATTTTACAAAGTCTGGCTCACGGAGGCATATGGAAGCACGGTTGGACTACGGGAAGTTGGCGCCGGAGGGGTTGGCGAAGATGCGGGCGCTCGAACACTCCCTGAGCACGGGGACCGGGCTCGAGCCGACGCTGATCGAGTTGGTGCGGCTGCGGGTGTCGCAGATGAACGGCTGCGAGTACTGCAGCGGGCTACATACGGGCGAGCTGCAGAAGCATAACGAGACGGCGGAGCGGATCGCCGAGATCGCGGACTGGCGCGGGTCGGATGCCTACACGCAGCGTGAACGCGCGGCCCTTGGGTGGGCGGAGGCGCTGACCGATATCCAGGAGGGACACGCTCCGGATGTGGTGTACGACGCCGTGCGTGCACACTTCTCCGAGGTGGAGACGGTGAACCTGACGCTGGTGATTACGACAATCAATGCGTGGAACCGAATCGCGATCGGGCTGGGAGCGCACTCGAGGCGGCAATGATCCCGTCGTGTTCAGCGCGCCTCGCTTCGCTCGATATTCACCTCAGCAACCTCGATGCCCATCTTCGCGGCAGGAAAGCCGTCGCGAAGATGGGGCACCCGATTCTTGCCGGGGACGATTTGCGGTAGGGTGGATGCAGGATGAGTGAGTCGGGACAGGATGCTTCGCGGCTGGAGCCGTGGATTGTGGAGGCGCCGGACGCGGTGCTGCGCGCGGTTGGACTGACCAAGACGTACACCACCGGGCGTGGTCAGCTGGAGCTGTTTCGCGGGCTCGACCTGGAGGTGCACGCGGGCGAGATGGTGGCGATCGTGGGCGAGAGCGGCGCAGGCAAGAGCTCGCTGCTGCACCTGCTGGCAGCGCTGGACCGGCCGAGCGAGGGCGAGGTGTGGTGCGGAGAGTCGCGGCTGAGCCAGTTCACGGCGCGGCAGGCGGCGGAGTTCCGCAACCGCGATGTCGGCTATGTGTGGCAGTTCCACTACTTGCTGCCGGAGTTTACAGCGCTCGAGAACGTCGCCATGCCGCTGTTGGCGCGGGGGGATCGGCGGGCGGGGGCGCTCGAAAAGGCGCGGTTCTGGCTGGGCGAGGTGGGGCTGGCCGAGCGCGAAGACCATCGCTCGGGCGAGCTGAGCGGCGGCGAACAGCAGAGGGTGAGTCTGGCGCGGGCACTGATAACCGAACCGAAGCTGCTGCTGGCCGATGAGCCGACGGGGGATCTCGACGGCAAGACGGCGGACGTGGTTTTTGATCTCATCCAAAGGCTGCATACGGCGCATGGATTGACGAGCGTGTTGGTGACGCACAACCTGGAGTTTGCGGGACGGTGCGACCGGATGCTGCGGCTGAAGGATGGGCGGCTGGTCTAAAGGTTCTCAGGGTGAAGTGGGCTTGGCGTCGATTTGAGGAGCGCCCCGGGGCTGAAGCCCCGAAATTCTTTGGGAACGCATGGGTCGTGGGTCTGAAGCTCACGCGCTGCTCCCGGCCTAACGCAAAGAGCTGAAAGCTCCGCTCATCCGATGGGCTCCACGCCAATTCCGGGCCTGGAGTACACGCCCTTCCCTGATGGCCTGGATGGCAGGCGGACAGGAGGCCCGCAGGGTGGGGGTAATTACCAGAAGGTAAAGAGCTATTGGTACCTTTGGGGGATGCGGGATGAGACCTGGGGGAGCTTGAGAGCATCCAATGGACCCATGACGCTGCAGCGAGGAAGATTTGTCTGCCCCGGAAATGGTGCTGAAATGGGATTTGACGGGACGAATTAACGGTGAACGTGGATGTAGCTCTTTTGCGCTATAGCTAGTCCAATAGGTGTTGATGTAACGTAGCGGTAATCTTCAGCCAGGCACGAGCGGGCGCTTTGGTCTGGCTAGGCTGGACGGATACACTTGTTACACCGGATGGATGCTCTGCCTTTTGGAAAGCAGCCTGAATCGTTGGAGCAAGTCAGAGGCGGCACATCCTGCCCGCTGCTTGGGTATGGGTGTACTTGCCGATCGGTGAAGGGGGAACATGTTCGAACGCTATACGGAGAAGGCGCGGCGCGTGATCTTTTTCGCGCGGTATGAGGCCAGTCAATTCGGGTCGCCTTACATCGAAACCGAGCATTTACTGCTCGGACTGTTGCGGGAGGACAAGGCGCTGACGAACCGCTTCCTGCGGTCCCATGCGTCGGTGGAATCAATCCGGAAACAAATTGAAGGGCATACGACGATTCGCGAGAAGGTGTCGACCTCGGTCGATCTGCCGCTGTCGAACGAGTGCAAGCGGGTGCTGGCCTATGCGGCGGAGGAGGCGGAACGCCTGTCGCATAAGCACATCGGCACCGAGCATCTGCTGCTGGGCCTGCTCCGCGAGGAGAAGTGCTTCGCGGCGGAGATTCTGCAGGAGCGCGGCCTGCGGCTGGCGGCGATCCGCGAGGAGCTGCAGCGGACCACGCAGGAGAAGGCACCAACGGCACAGGGAGGCGGCAAGGCCCAGCGGGGTGAGAGCATGCTGGCAGAGTTTTCGCGCGATCTGACGCAATCGGCCATGGACCAGCAGCTCGATCCGCTGGTGGGGCGCGACACGGAGGTGGATCGGGTGATCCAGATCCTGTGCCGTAGGACCAAGAACAATCCCGTGCTGATCGGAGAGCCGGGCGTGGGTAAAACAGCGATCGTGGAAGGGCTGGCGCAGAAGATCGCCGATGGCGAGGTGCCGAGCTTCCTGGCCGATAAGCGCGTGCTGGCGTTGGACCTGTCGTTGATCGTTGCAGGAACCAAGTACAGAGGACAGTTCGAAGAACGGCTGAAGACGATTATGAAGGAGCTGATGGAGAATCAGAACTCCATCGTGTTCATCGATGAGCTGCATACGCTGGTGGGCGCGGGATCGGCCGAAGGGTCGCTCGACGCCGCCAACATCCTGAAGCCGGCGCTGAGCCGTGGCGAAATCCAGTGCATTGGAGCGACCACACCGGCGGAGTATCGCAAGTCCATTGAAAAGGACCGGTCGCTCGAGCGGCGCTTCCAGGCGGTGAAGGTGCCGCCGCCCAACGAGGAAGACGCAATCAAGATCATCATGGGCATCAAGGAGAAGTACGAGAAGTTTCATGCCGTAAGCTACACGGACGAGGCGATCAACTACTCGGTCTCGCACTCTTCGCGGTACATTCCGGACCGGTTCCTGCCCGACAAGGCGATCGACCTGATCGACGAGGCGGGAGCGCGGGTGAAGCTGCGGCAGACCTCGCTGCCGGAAGAATTGACGGAAGTGCAAAAGCGGATCAAGTTCATCGTGCACCGCATGGAAAACGCGATTGCGAATCACGAGTTCGAGAAGGCACGGTTCTACTCGGACGAAGAGCGCAAGGAGCGGGAGAACCTACGGGCGCTGCGGGACAAGTACCACCTCGACGACTCTTCCGCGGGAATTGTAACCAAGGAAGATATCGAAGACGTGGTCAGCCGCTGGACGGGCGTTCCGATTACGGCGATCAAGGAAGAAGAGACGGCCAAGCTGCTCCGCGTGGAAGAAGAGCTGCACAAGCGCGTGATCTCGCAGGACAAGGCGATCTCGGCGCTGTCGCGGGCCATTCGCCGCTCGCGTGCGGGCTTGAAGAATCCCGCTCGGCCGATTGGAAGCTTCCTGTTCCTGGGACCGACCGGTGTGGGCAAGACAGAGATGGCGCGCACGCTGGCGCAGTTCCTGTTCGGCAACGAGAAGGCGCTGATCCGGTTCGATATGTCGGAGTTCATGGAGAAGCATTCCGTATCCAAACTCATCGGTTCGCCTCCGGGCTACGTGGGCTACGAGGAGGGCGGCCAGTTGACCGAGCGGGTCAAGCGGTCTCCGTACTCGGTCGTACTGCTGGACGAGATCGAGAAGGCGCATCCGGATGTGTTCAATCTGCTGTTACAAGTTTTTGAAGACGGGCAGTTGACGGATGGTCTGGGCAACCAGGTCGACTTCAAGAACACGATCATCATCATGACTTCGAACATTGGAGCCAAGCACCTGCAGAAGCGGCAGGGACTGGGCTTCCAGAGCGAGAAGGAGGACATGATCCTGGAGAAGATGGAGGAGCTGGTGAAGAGCGAGGTCAAGCGCACCTTCAACCCGGAGTTCCTGAACCGTCTGGACGAGGTCATCATCTTCATGGCGTTGACGGATTCGGACCTGATGCAGATTCTCGAACTGCTGGTGCAGCAGCTGAACACGAACCTGGTGCACAAGGCGATCACGCTGTCGGTGAACGACGAGGCGAAGCGCTGGATCCTGGAGAAGACGGTGGCGGATCGGACCTATGGTGCTCGTCCGCTGCGCCGGGCGCTGCAGCGGTTCATCGAAGATCCTCTGTCGGAGGCGCTGATCGGCGGTGGCATCGCGGTGCGGCCAGCGTTCCTCGAGGTGTACCTGGACTCCAACAAGCTGTTCTATCGGCCGATTGCGGCGGACGGCGAAGAGAAGGTCGCTGGGCTCGAGTTGAGCACGGTTTAGGCCGGACTGGCTGGCGGCAACGTAACGCCCCGGGAAGAGATTCCCGGGGCGTTTCTTTTCGGCAGGGTTCACGAAGCGTTCAGCAGGATTCGGGAAGCAACAACTGCATTCAGGAAGCAAGAACTGCTTCGCCCCCCTTGCGGGCGCCGGATGTCGGGTTAGGCGACCAGCGACTTCGCCTGTTTGACGGACTTGGCGGCACCGGCGAGGAAGTCGCCCGCGCTATCGACGGTATCATTGGCGTACTCGCGGGTCATCTTGAAGGCCTTCTGTGCCTCTTTGCTGAGTCGCTCCGCCTGCTCCTTCAGGTAATCGCCGGCGTCCTCGAGATAGTCTTCCGCGTCCTCGATGCCGTTGCGCAGCTTCTTACGCGTGATGACCCCGGACTGGGGAGCATAGAGAAGAGCTACGCCTGCGCCGATGGCGACGCCGGTACCGAAGACGATCCAAAAAGATTTTCCATTCATGCGGCTTTACCTCACGTTTCGAAATCGTACGACCGGTTAGTGAGATTCCCGCAGGGCGCAATAGGTTGTGGCCGAAGGCCGTCTAAAGGGATCGGCGTTGACACCAAACGACTTGCGCGTTGACTTGAGTGTCGTCCATATCCGGCGATATCCATCCGTGTTGTCCGCAGGGAACATGCTAGTCGAGGCCGGCGAGCTCACGGGCCCGGACGAAGACGCGGCTGAACATGACTGCGTTGAGGCGGCCGGTGTTGGTGTTGCGTAGCGAGGGGTGGTAGCTGGCAAGCAGGCGGATGCCGTTAGGCAGCGTGTACTCCACACCGTGGGCGAAGCTGTAGACGGATTTACGCTCGATGACGCCGGAGTGGAGGAGGTGGGCGAGGTAGCCGTCGAAGGCAATCTTGCCCAGGCAGACGACGACCTTGACGCGCGGCAGGGCCTCGACCTCGGCGGCGAGGTGCGCGGAGCAGTTGCGGATCTCCTGCGGCGTGGGTTTGTCGCCGGGCGGGGCGCAGCGGACGACGGAGGCAATCCAGGCGTGACGCAGCTTGAGACCGTCGTCGCGGGAGACGGCCTGCGGCTTGCTGGCGAGCCCGAGCTGGTGCAGCACGGGGTACATGAAGTCGCCGGAGCCGTCTCCGGTGAAGGGGCGGCCGGTGCGGTTGGCTCCGTGGGCGCCGGGGGCGAGGCCGAGGATCAGGATGCGGGCACGGGCGTCGCCGAAGCCGGGGACGGGACGGGCCCAGTAGACCTGATCCTGATAGGCGCGACGGCGGACCTCGCCGAGGTTGCGGCAGTAGTCGCGGAGCCGGGTGCACCGTTCGCAGGTGGCGATGGAGTCGCGGGCCTGTTCGAGGATTGTCAGCGGGGGGGAGGGTTTGCTGGGGATGGTCACAACGTCTCTATGATAAATCACAGAAAACTGGCGAAATCAGCGCCGGCGGCAGATTTTCCCAGACTTTGGCGCGCGGCCGTTTGACCCCTTTCGACCAAGGCTCGTACAGTGGAATAGAGGCGTTGGCAGCCTTGTGCGCTCGACCTTGCCCACTACGGCCCGCACGCGCGCATTTTTAGAATCTGGAAGGCATGAATTGACCCCGACTGACATGGAAACGAATTTGCCGGCTGCCGAGCAGCTGGAGGCAGCCACCGAGCACACGCACGAGCAGGGCAGCCAGCTGCTGCAGCACAACCACCAGCATGGCCCCTCGCTGAACCCCGAATTGATGCGGGAAATCGAGGTTGAGGTCCCTGCCGACGAGGTCTCGAAGGCGTTCCGCACGGTGACCAAGCGGTATCAGAAGCTGGCGCGTATTCCCGGCTTCCGCGCAGGCAAGGTGCCTGAGTCTCTGATCAAGACGAAGTTCGCGAAGGAGGTTCGCCAGGAGGTTCTGGAGAGCTTGGTAGCCGACCGCTTCCAGAAGGCTATCGCGGCCCAGAAACTGACGCCCGCGTCGCAGCCGCAGATGGTCGACATGCAGCTGTTCGACGGCCAGCCGCTGCGCTTCAAGGCCGCGTTCGAGGTGCTGCCGGAGATCAACATCACCGGCTACGAGACCGAGAAGGTTGAGAAGCCGGACACGAGCCTGACCGAAGAGGAGTACGAGGCGGAGTTGACCCGCGTGCTCGACGCGCATGCCACGGTAGAGACCGTTGAGGAAGACCGTCCGCTGGTTGCGGGCGACTGGGCCGACATCGAGTTCAAGGGCCAGGTGAAGGATCTCGCCGAGACCGTGACGGAAGAGGTGGACAATGCGTCCGCATCCGAACCGTCCGAACCCATCCTCGGCGAAGACGTGCTGGTTGAGGTTGGCGGCAAGAACACGCTGCCCGCGTTCAACGATGCCCTGAACGGCGCCAAACCGGGCCAGGAGCTGACGTTTGAAGTGAGCTATCCGTCCGACTTCGGCGAGCCGCGTCTCGCCGGGCAGACGGTGGGCTACGACGTGACCGTGAAGGCGATCAAGCGCAAAACCTACCCCGAGCGCACCAACGAGTTCGCCTCGCAGCTCGGCCAGTACGAGACCTGGGAGGAGTTCGAGACCGCGCTGCGCGAGATGGCGGCCGGACGCAAGCAGGAGGCCCTGGTGAACCGCGCCAAGGATGCGATGCTGAGCAGCCTGATCGAGCGATTCCAGTTCCCTGTTCCGGAATCGTTTGTGCAGCAGCAGATCGACGCTCGTCTGGACCGCGGCCTGCGCGCTCTGGCGCAGCAGGGCATGAAGCCCGAGGACATGCGCAAGCTGGACTTCGGCCGTCTGCGCGAGGCGCAGCGTGACCAGGCGGTCAGCGAGGTGAAGGCTTCGTTGATCCTCGATCGCATCGCCGAGGCGGAGAACGTTGTGGTCAACGACGACGAGATGGAGCGCGAGCTGATGATGCTCTCGATGCAGTCGCGCGAGCCGCTGGATGTACTGCGTGAGCGGCTGGTGAAGGACGGCAGCATCGAACGGATTCGCGAGCAGATGCGTCGCGAAAAGACGGGAACTGTGCTGTACGAAAAGTTGTCGGCGTAGTCTAAACCATGTAGCAACGGCCTGAAGTCAACGTGAATCTGTAATACCAACGATTGCATCTCGCGCAGGAACAGCGGGAAGAGAGAGCGTGACATGGGATTAGTACCGATGGTGATCGAGCAGACGAGTCGTGGCGAACGCGCCTACGACATTTACAGCCGTCTGCTGCGCGACAATATCATTTTTCTGGGGACACCGATCGATGACAACATCGCGAATGTAATCATCGCGCAGATGTTGTTTCTGAGCGGCGAGGACCCGGAGAAGGACATCCAGTTGTACATCAACTCGCCGGGTGGATCGATCACTGCGGGGCTCGCGATCTACGACACGATGCAGTACATCAAGAACGACGTGGTGACGTTCTGCATCGGTCAGGCGGCCAGCATGGGTGCGTTTCTGTTGATGGCGGGCACGAAGGGCAAGCGGTTCGCCCTGCCCAACTCGCGCATCCTGATCCATCAGCCGTCCATGGGCGGCCTGAGCGGTCAGGCGACCGACATCGACATCCACGCGCGCGAGATTCTGCGCATCCGCGAGATCACGAACAAGCTGATGAGCGCCAGCACGGGCCAGACGCTCGAACGGATCGAGCGGGACGTAGAGCGGGACTTCATCATGACCGCGGCGCAGTCGAAGGAGTACGGCATCATCGACGACATCATCGATCGGCCGCGTACGTAACAAGGCAAGGAAACGGCCCGGACTGAGCGCTCAGTCTGGGCCGTTTCCTTTTGCGGCGGGGGTTGGGAATAGCACCTTTGTGGGGCCGCCCCCCCACAAAAGAGGAAGCCGGCCAGGTTCTCCACACGGTCGTGCGCCGCACGGAGGCCGTCAAAGAGGTGTAAACTTTTCTCACGGTTCTCATATTCAGGTTTTGCTGAGGCCGGCCAGGAGTTGGTGTCTATGAAAACGTCACGCGGCAATGAGGAGTCGCTTCGCTGCTCTTTCTGCCACAAGTCGCAGGATGCGGTTGCGAAGTTGATCTCCTCCCCCTCGGATTATCCCCGGGCTTACATTTGCGATGAATGCGTTGCGGTGTGCAACTCGATTCTCGAGGATGATCGGAGCGAGGCGCAGCCTGGTGTGGCCCCGGCGCACCTTCCTAAGCCACACGAGGTCAAGGCCTTCCTGGACGAGTACGTGATTGGCCAAGACCAGACCAAAAAGAAGCTCGCGGTCGCGGTCTACAACCACTACAAGCGCATCCAGATGAACAAGACGCGCGGCAACGATGTGGAGCTGGCGAAGTCGAACATCCTTCTTGTGGGGCCGACGGGTTCGGGCAAGACGCTGCTGGCGCACACCCTGGCGAAGATGCTCGATGTGCCCTTCGCCATTGTCGATGCGACCACGCTGACCGAGGCGGGCTATGTCGGTGAAGACGTGGAGAACATCATCCTGAAGCTGCTGCAAGCGGCTGATGGCGACGTGACCCGCGCCCAGAGTGGCATCATCTACATCGATGAGATCGACAAGATTGGGCGCAAGGACGAGAACCCCTCGATCACCCGCGATGTCTCGGGCGAGGGCGTGCAGCAGGCGCTGCTGAAGATCCTCGAAGGCACGGTGGCGAACGTTCCGCCGCAGGGTGGACGCAAGCATCCGCATCAGGAGTTCACGGCCGTCGACACGACGAATATTCTGTTCATCTGCGGTGGCGCATTCGTCGGCCTCGAGAAGGTGATTGGACGCCGCGTGGGCAAGAAGGCCCTGGGCTTCCGCGCCGTGGTCGATGCCGAGGCGAAGGAGGGTGAGGTCATGCCGATCCGCTCACAGCGCGACACCGAGCTGCTGCGTCAGGCGGAGCCGCAGGACCTGCTGAAGTACGGCTTGATTCCGGAGTTCGTGGGACGGCTTCCGGTAATGGGAATCCTCGATGAGCTGGACGAAGCTGCGCTGGTCGAGATTCTGACCAAGCCACGCAATGCGATCCTGAAGCAGTACGCCAAGCTGTTCGACTACGAAGGCGTGAAGGTTACCTTCTCCGACGAGGCCGCCCGCGCCATTGCACGCGAGGCGCTGCAGCGTAAGGTGGGCGCCCGCGGCCTGCGCATGATCCTCGAAGAGCTGATGCTGGACCTGATGTATCACGTGCCGGCCAACAAGAAACTGAAGGAGCTGACCATCACCGAGGCAATGGTGCACCAGCGCGATCTGACGTTGCCGCTGCTCGATAAGGCTGGCTAGGATTTAGAACTGTTACCGTCACAAAGCAACATTTTATCGGCCCGATATCAACCTGGTATCGGGCCGTTGCTTTTGCACGACAATGCGGCCAGCGGATACGGCAAAAGGGACATCGATGTTCATCGAATCGTTGGAGCCGGCGACAGACCATCGCGCAGCGCCCGCGGGAGCGATTACAATCACCTAAACCGCGGTGGGACCTGCTGCACCCTTCTCGGCTGGACGACGTCTAATAGGGGTGACCATGAGTACTCGATCCAAAGAACAATTGACCGGCGAAGTCCGCAAGCTGCCGATGATGCCGATCCGCGACATGGTGATCTTCCCCCATATGATGACGCCGTTCGTGGTTGGCCGCGAATCGAGCGTTCGCGCGCTCGAAGAGGCGTTGACGGGAGATCGGAAGATCTTTCTTGCCACCCAACACGATGCGTCCGTCGATGAACCGAATGCCGACGACATCTTCCAGACCGGCACCATCGGCAACATCGTCCAGAGCGTGAAGATGCCGGACGGCAACATCAAGGTGCTGGTGGAAGGCGTAGAGCGCGCCCGTGCCACTGAGGTGAACGACGAGGACGGGTTCTTCGTTGCCACGGTGCACATGGGCAAGACCCATCTGGAACTGACCCCGCAGGTGGAGGCGATGGCGCAGCGCGTCCACTCGCTCTTCGAGCAGTACGTGAAGCTGCAGCAGTCCCTGAACTACGAGACCATGGCGGCGAGCGTGCGTATGGACGAGCCGGCGAAGCTGGCTGACACTATCGCGGCGAACCTGCAGCTCTCGATCGAAGAGAAGCAGCAGTTGCTCGAGGTCTTCGATCCGGAGACGCGTCTGGCGCGGGTCGCCGATGTGCTCGACGTGGCCATCGAGAAGCTGAACATGGACCGCACCATCCAGTCGCGCGTGAAGCGGCAGATGGAGAAGGCGCAGAAGGAGTACTACCTCAACGAGAAGATCAAGGCCATCCAGAAGGAGCTCGGCCGCGGCGAGAAGAGCGAGTTCGATGAGCTGAAGAAGAAGATCGAAGACGCCGGCATGCCGAAGGACGTGCAGGAGAAGGCCAATCAAGAGCTGAAAAAGCTCGAGGCCATGCCGCCCATGTCAGCGGAATCGACGGTCTCGCGCAACTATCTAGACTGGCTGCTGTCGGTGCCGTGGAAGAAGCGCTCCAAGGAGATTCGCTCGATCGAGCACGCGGAGAAGATCCTCAATGAGGACCACTACGGTCTCGAGAAGATCAAGGAACGCATCCTCGAGTTCCTCGCCGTGCGGCAGTTGGTGAAGAATCCGAAGGGCTCGATCCTCTGCTTCGTCGGACCTCCGGGCGTGGGCAAGACCTCGCTCGGCATGTCGATCGCGAAGGCCACCGGACGCAAGTTCGTCCGCATGTCGCTGGGCGGCGTGCGCGATGAGGCCGAGATTCGCGGCCATCGCCGGACCTACATCGGTGCCCTTCCCGGCCAGATCATCCAATCGATGAAGAAGGCCGGCACCAAAAACCCGGTCTTCATGCTGGACGAGATCGACAAGATGGCGTCGGACTTCCGTGGCGACCCGGCGAGCGCGTTGCTCGAGGTGCTCGACCCGGAGCAGAACACGTCGTTCCAGGATCACTATCTCGACGTCGAATACGATCTCTCGCAGGTGCTTTTTGTCGCGACCGCGAATGTGTTGCACACCATCCCCGGACCGCTGCAGGATCGCATGGAGATCCTCCGCCTGCACGGCTACACCGAGGTCGAGAAGCTCGAAATCGCCAAACAGTATCTGGTGAAGAAGCAGCGCGAGGCCACGGGACTCTCCGAGGAGCAGATCACCTTCGCCGACGGGGCACTCGAGGGCATCATTCGCGGCTATACGCGCGAGGCTGGCGTGCGCAATCTGGAACGCGAGATTGGCAACGTCTGCCGCAAGGTGGCGCGGCGCGTCGTGACCAACGGCGCCGAGCACAAGGAAGAGATCACCGGCGAGAACCTGGAGTCACTGCTTGGTGTGGCGAAGTTCCGCACCTCACAGGTGCATGAGAAGAGCGAGGTGGGCCTGGTGACGGGCTTGGCGTGGACCGAGGTCGGCGGCAGCATTCTGCAGACCGAGGTCCAGGTACTCGACGGCAAGGGCAAGCTGACGGCGACCGGCCAGCTCGGCGATGTGATGCAGGAGTCGGCGCAGGCCGCGCTCAGCTACATTCGTTCGCGCTCGCACTCGCTGGGCCTGGCAAAGGACTTCTATCGCCATCTCGACATCCACGTGCACGTGCCCGAAGGCGCGATCCCGAAGGACGGACCGTCGGCGGGCATCACGCTGGCGACCGCATTGGCCAGCGCTCTGACTAAGATCAAGGTGCGTCGCGATATCGCAATGACGGGCGAGATCACGCTGCGCGGCAAGGTGCTACCCATCGGTGGATTGAAGGAGAAGCTCCTGGCGGCGCATCGCGCAGGCATCTTCGAGGCCATCCTTCCCGAAGAGAACCGCCGCGACTACGCGGAGCTGCCGGAGCTGCTGAAAAGCTCGATGAAGCTGCACTTCGTCGAGGAGATGGACGAGGTGTTGCAGATCGCGCTCGAGGAGAAGCTGCCCGAACTGGCCGACGAAACACCGGATGGATTGGCTGCTGCGGTGCTGCCGCCGACCGCGCCCGCCTCGCAGCCGATGGCCCACCAGTAACGTTCCTCTTTCCGCTTTCAAAATCCCCTCCTTGCGTCGCTGCAAAGAGGGGATTTTCCTTGCACCTCGAAGCGCGGAGCACGTGTGTTGGAAGGATCTCGCGCAGTCCACTCAAAGAGCCCACTCATCGCTTGAGTGGGCTCTTTGAGCGAACGAACATCACCTGAGATCGCCGTGCTATCTGCCCCGCGCGAGCTAAACCGCGCGTCTGCCGCCGGAGACGAAGTGCATGATCAGCGAGATCACGGCGAAGATCAGTAGCAGATGGATCAGAAAGCCCGTGACATGAAAGAGCGTGAAACCGCCGAGCCAGAGAACCACTAAAACAACTGCAAGAATGAGGAACATAGGATCTTCTCTTTTCTGGGGCGAGTTTGCGTCGCAGCGTGCGCGACTGGTTCAGTTAGTGAGAGACCCCGCGCGCCGAAATCGTTGCTCCATCCCCTCGCAGGCCAAAGAATTCCGACGGTCGACAACACAGCGTGTCGCCTAATTGACCGGCGCCCTAAATGAGGAGAGGGCACGAGCAGCGCTCGTCCCCTCCCCTCATGTGAATTGCGACAGAGAGTTAGCAGCAGCCGCCGGCGATCGACGGAATCAACATGATCTCGTCGCCATCCTGGAAGGCGTAAGCGTCGCCGCCGAGGAAGCGAATGTCCTCGTCGTTGATGTAGATGTTGATGAAACGGCGGAGCTTGCCCTGCTCGTCCTTGATCTGCGTGCCGAGCGCAGGGAAGGTCTGGTCGATATCGACCAGCAGGCTGGGCAGGTCGGTTGCGGTGGAGGCGAACTGCTTCTGGCCTTCGGTGTGACGGATGAATGCGGTGGGAAGAACGACTTTAACGGCCAAGAATGCCTCCTGCGGTGGCGAGTTCGGGTTCAGTTGCTGCTTCGATACTCGGGACGCGGTTCAGCTCCTCGAGGTACTCGGCGAAATCAGTCAGGCGCGGCCGCACGGCACGCTCCTGCACATAGTAGTTGACGAGCGGATCGGTGGTCTTGAGGCCGTTGCCGGTGATGCAGACGACCGTGGTCTCGTCGGCGCCAATGCGGCCATCGGCGTAGAGACGCGCGGTGACGGCGGTGGTGACGCCGCCGGCGGTCTCGGTGAAGATGCCTTCGGTCTCGGCCAGCTCCTGCATGCCGGAGACAATCTCGACGTCAGAGACGTCCTCGGCCCAGCCGTCGTTGGCCTGGATCATCTTGGCCGCGGCCGGCCCGTCGGCGGGGTTGCCGATCGCGAGCGAGCGGGCGATGGTGTTGGGCTTCTGCGGCTCGATGTAGTCGCGGCCCTGCTTGACCGCCTGCGAGATGGGCGAGCAGCCGGTGGCCTGCGCGCCGAAGAAGCGGACCGGCTTGTCTTCGACCAGGCCGAGCGCGATCAACTCATTGAAGGCCTTGCGGATCTTACGAATCAAGGAACCGCCCGCCATCGGGCAGACGACGTTGTCCGGCAGGCGCCAGCCGAGCTGTTCGGCGATCTCGTAACCGACAGTCTTCGAGCCCTCCGCGTAGTAAGGGCGAAGGTTCACATTCACGAAGCCCCAGTTGTACTCGTCTGCGATCAGGGTGCAGAGGCGGTTGACGTGGTCGTAGTTGCCGTCGATGCGCACCAGGCGCGCTCCGTAGACCTGCGTGTTGAGCACCTTGGCGGGCTCGAGATCGGCGGGAACGAGGATGCAGGCCTTCAGTCCCAGGCGCGCCGACTGTGCGGCGACCGAGTTGGCCAGGTTGCCGGTCGAGGAGCAGCCGACGGTCTCAAAGCCGAAGGCCTGCGCGTTTGCGAGCGCAACCGAAACCACGCGGTCCTTGAAGCTGAGCGTCGGGAAGCAGACGGCGTCGTTCTTGATGTAAAGATTGCTCGCGCCCAGGCGCTTGCCCAGATTGCGCGCCTTCAGCAGCGGCGTGAAACCGACCGGAAGATCCGGCTCAAAACCTTTGGGAATGGGAAGCAGCGGGGCGTAACGCCAGATGTTGGCCGGGCCCTCGGAGATGGTCTTGCGGGTAAAGGTATCGCGAACGGATTCGAGGTCGTAGTGAACTTCCAACGGAGCCAGGCAGTTGTCGCAGGCGGAGAGTGGCTGGTTGCCGAAGCTTTTGCCACACTCATTACATTTCAACTCATACGCCGAACAGGAATAGGCCATTGCACTCTCTCTTTGAGGAAGAGGGGTGTGGCTTACTGTGACTCACTGTCTCTCGGAAGAGCCGCCGCGTACGGCTGAGGGGAAGAAGAAACGCGGGGTGCAGGCCGGATCTTTTGGACTGCGTGCTCCGAATCTCATGTTCCCTGGCGTCTTGCCTTCCAGGAGAGAGTTGACACCGGTACGCGTTTGTTCTGTCCGGTTGTCGTGGCGTCACAGGGCTCGTCCCTCAACCACTCTGCATGAAATTCAAATCTGCCCGAAGGCAGACTGGAATAACTACTTGTAACACAAGAGAGTTTTGCGGTGCAACTTTTTACGATCGTGCTACCCGTCGCGCCCTGCTCCGACTTCGAGGCAGTGCCCTCGCTGGTCTCGCGGCTGATCACAATCTTGCGCCCGCCCGCGACGAAGGCCTCTAGGCCAAAGACTCGGCAACGTCCTTCGAGGAGTGGACACGGTCGGGCATCGCCGGCGTCGGGATGAGTAGATCTTCCTTGCGCATGACCAGGTTGGTCGCGTTCAGGCTGGCCAGCTCGAAGCCGTGCCCGTGCGTGATCGCGTCGGTCGGGCAGGCCTCGACACAGTAACCGCAGAAGATGCAACGATTGTAATCGATGTTGTAGACCTTGGCGTAGCGCTCGGCGCTGGAAATGCGCGTGGTCTCGGTGTTCTCCGCCGCCTCGATGTAGATGCAGTTCGAAGGACAGGCCGCGGCGCACAGGAAGCAGGCGACGCACTTCTCCAATCCATTCTCGTCGCGCTGCAGCTGGTGCTTCCCGCGGAAGCGCTCCTGGAACTTCGCACCACGCATGGGACCTTTACCGTCGGGATAGTTCTCGACCTCGGTCGGCTGAAACATCTCACGTAAGGTAATGCTCATTCCCTTGGCGATGGCTGCTGCATTCTTTGCGATGGACATGCGACGAGTATAAACCTGCGCCCACTCGGGTTACGATGGTGGCATGAAAAACCAGACGGTAATCGGCCTGCCCGCTCAAATCCTTGGAATTACGCTGCTTCTGCCCTTTGCACTGAGCCCCGGCATGGCCCTCGCACAGCCGATATCCGGCATGGGTGCGGCGCATCAGGACATGGGTGCGGCGCACGCCGAGAAGGCCCGTTCCACCTCCGTTACGGTGACCGTCGGCGGCAAGACGCAGACCTTCTCCCCCACCGACATCACGGCCATGCCCCACGAGACGGTGAGCGTGATGAACGCCCACCTTAAGAAGACGGAGAGCTACAGCGGCGTCCCGCTCGCGACGATCCTCGACAAGATGGGCCTGCCCTTCGTGAAGGCCAACGAGCACACCCTGCTGCACAGCTACTGGATCGCCGAGGGCACCGACGGCTATCAGGTCGTCGTCTCGGCCTACGAGGCTCTCTCCGCGGTGCACATGGACTCGGTGCTGATCGCCGACAGCAGCGACGGCAAACCGCTCGAGGCAGACGGCGCGCTGAAGTTGGTCATCAGCGGCGACAAGCGCCCGCAGCGCTGGGTGCAGAATCTGAAGTCCCTTACGCTGAAGATCATCGAATAAACTACGACTCGATTCCCAACTTCTTCCAGATTGCGTCCACCTTCGCCTTCACCTCGGTGTCCATCGTCAGCATCGGCGGCCACGGCCGATTGAAGCCCTCCGCCGCCCACTTCCGCGTCGCGTCGATGCCCATCTTGCTGCCAAAGTTCGGCAGGCGGCTGGCGTGGTCGAGCGAGTCCACCGGGCCGAGCGTGAACTGGATGTCACGCTCGGGATCGATGTTGTTGGTCACGCGCAGCGTCACCTCGGCGACGTCCTGCACATCGCAGTCCTCATCGACGACGATGATGCACTTGGTGAACATCGCCTGCCCCATGCCCCAGATGCCGCTCATGATCTTGCGCGCTTGGCCCGCGTAGCTCTTGCGGATCGACACGATCATCAGGTTATGGAAGACGCCCTCCGCCGGCAGGTTCACATCGACGATCTCGGGGAGGGTGAGCTGCATCAGCGGCAGGAAGATGCGCTCGACGGCCTTGCCCATCCACGCGTCCTCCATTGGCGGCTTGCCCACGATTGTGGCCGCGTAGATCGGGTCCTTGCGGTGCGTGATGCAGGTGATGTGGAAGACCGGGTAGTCGTCCTGCATGGTGTAGAAGCCGGTGTGGTCGCCGAAGGGGCCCTCGGTCCGCAGCTCACCTAGCTCGACGTAGCCTTCGAGGATAATCTCCGCCTGCGCCGGCACCTCGAGATCGACGGTCTCGCACTTCACCAGCTCGACGGGACTTTGCCGCAGGAAGCCAGCAATCAGGTACTCCTCAATCTCAGGCGGCGCGGGCACGATGGCGCTGAAGGTGATCGTCGGATCGGTGCCGATGGCGACGGCGACCTCCATGCGCTCGCCGAGAATCTTCGTCTTCGTGATCGACGGAATGCTGCCGGTCGAAGCTGCGGTCCCACCCGCCGTCAGCGCCATCAGATCGACACGCGCTGCCGCATCGGTCGAGGTCTCGCGCAGCCGGTCGCGCAGGTGTTCGGCGGCATTCTTCTGGCGCTGCCAGTGCATGCCGGTGGTCTGGCCGTCATAGACCTGCATGCGGTACATGCCGACGTTGCGTTTGCCCGACTTCGGATCGCGCGTGGTCACGCACGGCAGCGTGATGAAGCGCCCCCCATCCTGCGGCCAGGTCTGCAGCACGGGGAAGTCGAGGACGTTGATGGTGTTGCCCTTGTCCGCGCGACGGATCACCTGCTTGCAGGCCGCATCTCGTTTCGAGATGACCTTGGGAAAGAAGCTACCCACCTGCGCCAGCATCGGCAGCAGCTTGAGCTTGTCCATCATGGTGGTAGGCGTCTGCGGGTGCAGCAGCACGCGGATGCGGTCGGCGATGGCGTCAAGCGAGTCGGTCTCGAGCGCCAACTGCATGCGCCGCAGACTGCCGAACTGGTTCATTAGCACGCGCGCGTCGGGATAGCCCTTGACATTCTCGAACAGCAGCGCCGGGCCACCCGCCTTGGCGGTTCCCTTGCCCAGCTTGGCGGCGCGATCGGCGATCTCCGCCATCTCCAGGATGGGGTCCACCTCCGCGGTAATCCGCTTCAGTTCGCCAGCCTTGTCGAGCTTCTTTATCCAGTCGCGCAGATCGTCGTAAGCCAATTCCCTCTCCTACCGAAGCGTCGCCTCGGCCCAACCATCATGGTACCGCCTGCGACGCTCTTTCTCTTAAAACGACAATCCCGATGCTCTTCGGAGATCGAAGAACATCGGGATCTAATGATTCGAACGATACGTGAAGCTTACCCGCCGTAATTGACCGACTCGATGCCGAGGAAGTCCGCCGACTGGCCAAGCTCTTCCTCGATGCGCAGCAACTGGTTGTACTTCGCGATGCGGTCCGTGCGGCTCGCCGAGCCTGTCTTGATCTGGCCCGCGCCCGTGCCCACCGCCAAGTCCGCGATGAAGGTGTCTTCGGTCTCGCCCGAGCGGTGGCTGATGATGCTGGTGTAGCCGAAGCGCCGCGCCAGCTCGATCGCCTCGAGCGTCTCCGAGATGGTTCCGATCTGATTCACCTTCACCAGGATCGAGTTCGCAACCTTCTGCTCGATGCCCTGCTGCAGGCGCCTGCTGTTGGTTACAAATAGGTCGTCGCCCACCAGCTGGATGCGCTCGCCGATCTTCTCGGTGAGGATCTTCCAGCCATCCCAGTCGTCCTCCGCCAGGCCATCCTCAATGCTGACGATCGGATACTGCTTGGCCCACGACTCCCAGAACTCCGCCATCTGGAGCGAGGTCTTCTCGCTCTTGTCCGACTTCTTGAAGACGTACATGCCCGTCTCCTTGTTGTAGAACTCGCTGGCCGCGGGGTCGAGCGCCAGGGCGATCTCGTCGCCGGGCTTGTAGCCAGCCAGCTCGATCGCCTCGAGGATCAGCTCGATCGCCTCGGCGTTCGATTTCAGCGACGGCGCAAAGCCGCCCTCATCGCCGACCGCGGTGTTGTAGCCGCGCTTCTTCAGCACGCCCTTCAGCGTGTGGAAGACTTCCGTGCCCCAGCGCAGCGCGTCCGAGAAGGTCTCGGCACCCACCGGCATGACCATGAACTCCTGGAAGTCCACGTTCGAATCCGCGTGCGATCCACCGTTGAGGATGTTCATCATCGGGGTCGGCAGGAGCGAAGCGTTCACGCCGCCAAGATAGCGATAGAGCGGCATCTTCAGCGCCGTCGCCGAGGCGCGTGCGCAGGCCATCGACACCGCGAGAATCGCGTTCGCGCCCAGCCGCGACTTGTTCTCCGTGCCATCGATCGCGATCATCGTCGCGTCGATCAGCCGCTGGTTAGTCGCATCCATTCCCTGCAGCTCGGGCGCGATGTTCGATTCCACATTCTCGACCGCGTTCAGCACGCCCTTGCCGAGATAGTGCTCCTTGTCGCCGTCGCGCAGCTCCACTGCCTCATGCTCGCCGGTCGAAGCGCCACTCGGCACCGCCGCGCGTCCCATCGCTCCTCCAGAGAGCGTAACGTCAGCTTCAACCGTGGGATTTCCACGCGAATCCAGAATCTCGCGGGCATGGATGGAAACAATCTCAGTCATAGTGCTCCTGTCGGGGGTAAAGGTTGCGGATGGTTGCCGGGCGACGATACGATGCGCCAGACGTTCGTTCAGCTTGGGCCGACGGTCGACCGCGACCGTGTGGCCGCCTGCGCCGCCGATCGTCTGCACCAGTTCTACTTTTTTGTTCGCGCTCACCAAGCGGATTCTAACAAAGCTGTGTCACATGTGGTTTACAGCCAGCGACGACGCGCCTTTCCCGCCGCTATCCGCCAGTGGCAGCTTCGATTCCCTGCCGCATTTTCGGGCGCACCGCAGACGAAAAGCTCGTATCCTCAAAGCTGGCAGCGCTGTGTTCGAATGCGCTCGATCCGTGCTTCCGCTCAGAGGTTGTCATCATGAAGATCGCTCTCTCGACCGCCCTATTTGCCCTCGCCGCCGCGGCACCTGCAATGGCCCAGACCACGGGCGTCTCCAACCCGCCGCCGGCGATGATCGAGACCACGCCCGACGACGCGCCGACGCCGGTCCTGCACCCCAAGCCCTCCGCGGCCACGCCGGCCGCCCAGTCCCAGAGCCAATCCCAGCCCCAGTATCAGCCGCAGCCCGCGCCCGTCGTGCACTCCTATAGCTCTGCGTCCGCCCCGATGTCTGATCCCGACGGCGTGATCGTCACCACTCCGCCTTCGCCGCACGTGGAGGACTACGACGCCGGCGTCGTGACCGACGTTCCCTCGCGTCCCAATGAGGTTCCGCCCGGCACCCTGCTGCGCACCCGCATCCACGAGACCATCTCGACCCTCAGCACGCCGCTCTACGCGCCCTTCAGCGCCGAGGTCATCGCTCCCATGGAGCGCGACGGCCGCGTGATCATCCCCATCGGCTCCGTCGTGCATGGCCGCGTCACCCAGATCCGCGGCGGTCATCGCATCTCCGGCGCGGCGGCGATCCACCTGCTCCCCGAGAGCGTCACCCTGCCCGATGGCACCATCTACACCCTGCACGCGCAGGTCGCCGACACCGATCAGTACAACGTCAGCCGCGTGGACGAGGAAGGCACCGTCATTCGCCGCGACCATCCACTCAGCACGCTGGCCGCGATGTCGATGACCACCGGTGGCGCGGCGGCCGCCGGTGCCGTGCTCGGCGGCGGCGTGGGTGCAGTCGTCGGAGCCGGCATCGGCGCTGGTGTCAGCACCGTCTGGTGGCTCAAGCAGGATCGCCAGGAAGAGATCCCACAGGACACCGCCATCATCTTCACGCTCGTCGGCCCCATGGAAGCCACTCCGCAGGTCATGGGCACGCGTTAACCCCGCCCGCTGCTCTCTCCGCCTAAAGGGAGAGAGCAGCGGAGCTCTTCTGCCGTGCGCGCACCTGCGCCAGCAGCCGCTTCCAATTCTTCTGATTGCGGCGATAGCTCTTCTTCAAATCCTCAAGAATCCGCTCGAAGTCCGTGTGTCCCACCAGATTCCGCCACGCCGGATTCTTGGAGAACCACGGATAGTTCTCGTTGCCCAAATAGATGGCGCGGCGCAGCCAGTGCAGCGCCTCCGACTCATCGCCTTCGAGCGCGAAGTAGGTCGCTAGCCGATAGGCCATCTCGCTGTCCGCCTCCGCCGCCGATAGCGTCTCCTCCAGGATGAACGACGCCGCCTTCTGCCGATCGCCCAACTGCACATAGCAGAGCGCAATCGTCGGGAAAACAATACGGAGCGAGCTCTCGTCGCTGACGACGTTTTCCAGCGTCTCCACCGCCTTGTTCAGATCGCCCAGCCGCATCTGCTGATAGCCAAGCGAGATGCGCAGCAGCGGCTGGCGCGGCTCGAGCGTCAGTCCCTTCTCGATCTCCTCACCGGCAAGCTCCAGCTGATTCTGATACTGGTACACGCGCGCGCGATGGTTGTAGATCATCGCGGCATTCGACGGATTCATGCGCAGCGAGATGTTGAACTGCTCGAGCGCCTCCTCGTACATGCCATCGATGCGCAGTGTTTGCCCCGCGACCAAGTGCACGTTCCAGTCGTTGCCCGCGGTCTGCAGCAGGTTCTCGATTCCGTGACGCGCCGACTCCTTCTCGCCGCGCGATAGCAGCATGTACACGCGATATAGATTGGCCTCGACCGACCCGGGATCGAGCGCCAGCGCCTTATCGAACGCGCGTCGCGCCTCGAGCACATGCATCTGCCCACCCAGCCCGTGCCGCGCATACTGCAAGTGCGTGATGCCCAGCCCGGACCATCCCGGCGCGTAGTTCTCATCCTGCTGCACGACGCTCTCAAACAGCTCGCGCGCGCGATCAAGATCGTCGCGGCTTCCCGTCCGCGAGATGAACGACGACAGCACCGCCCGCCCCTGCAAATACTCTTCTGAAAGGTCCTGCGTCAGCGACGCATCGCGCGCATTGTCGGCAGCGCCCTTGAGATCGCCAAAGCCATGCAGCGTGCTGAACACCTCATTGCAAATCTCCGTCTGCACCGAGATCAGATCGAACGACTCCACGTTGATTGACCCGCCCGCGCGCACGCTCTGCCCCGGCACATCGAGCAACTGCCAGTTCAGATCGAAGCCCTTGTCCGAGCGCAGGAAGTTGCCGGCCAGCACATAGTGCACCAGCAGCTTCTTGCCCACGCTCAGCGGATCGAGCTGCTGCGTGGAGACCGCCATCAGCGTGCTCGACGGTCGCACCACCAGCGACGGCATACGCGCCAACCGCGCGCCGATCGCATCCGCCAGCGCATAGCCGTAGAGTGGCGCCACCTCGCCCGCATTCACCCCGTTTTTGGAATGGTTGCCGAGGTTCACGAACGGCAGCACGACGATGCTGTTCTGCTTGGACGCCGCGGTCGCCGCCGGCTCGCGGAAGCGCTCCGCCAGCATGGACAGAATGCCTGTCGTCCGCTTCTCCTCCTCCGGACTGGGCAGCGCCAGCCGGCTCTGCGACGGCAGCAGCGCCATCGAGTCGCCCGGCATCACGACCGAGTCAAGCTGCATTTTCATCATGATCGTCTTCAGCGATTCACGCACATCCGCAGCCGAGGCAAACCGCGCCGAGGGCTGCTTCTCCAGACACCGCAGAATCACCGACTCCAACTCCACCGGCAGGTTCGGCGCGATCTCGCGAATCGACGGAGGATCGGCGAACTGGATCGCGCGAATGCTCTGAAACTCCTGCGCGTCCGGCCGATGAAACGGATGCCGTCCAGTCGCCAACTCATACAGGATCAGGCCAAGCGCGAACAGGTCCGACTGGACGCTCGACTGCCCGGTGACGAACTGCTCCGGCGCCATGTACGCGATGGTCCCACCGCGCGCCGTGTAGGTGCCACCACCCGAGGCCGTGCGCTTGTTTGTCGGCCGCGCCGGGTCAAACTCCGCCTCGTCCGGGTTCAGCCGCCGCGCCAGACCGAAGTCGAGGATCTTGACCAGCCCGCCCTCGGTCAGCATCACGTTTGCTGGCTTCAAATCCCGATGAAAGATGCCCAGCCGATGCGCGGCCGAGAGTCCATCCGCCACTTGCGTCCCCGCCGAAAGCACCAGCTGCAGGCTCGACGGGCCGCCCGCGATGATCTTGTCCAGGCTCTTGCCCGGAATGTACTGCATGACGATGTACGCCTCGTCGACCGTTCCCGACTCCGCGGGCGCCTCGCCAACGTCGTAGATGGCGCAGACATTCGGATGGTCGATCGCCGAGGCCAGCCGCGCCTCCCGCAGCTGCGTCGTGCGCATCTGCTCCAGCGTCAGGCCGCTGCGCCGCAGCAGCTTCAACACCACCGGTCGCTGCAGCAGCGTATCGTTCGCCAGATACACCACCCCACTGCCACCTGCGCCGATCTTGCGCACAAATTCGTACTGCTCGATTACCCGTCGCGCCATAAACCCATTATCTCAGTTCGGCAATTGCGCCAGACCAGCCAACAGATATGGAGGTCCCGAAGGTGCTCGCCTCGCTACTGCGGCTAAAGCCGGCCGCTGCGCTCCCACGGCCGCGGCGTCACCGGATCGTCCTGCCACTTTTGCCGGCGACCGATGAAGAACATGATCGCCCCGAAGACGAACATGATCAGCCCCCAGGTCAGGTTCATGTTGATCCCCATCGACCTCTGGTACATCGCGCTCCCGCGCGTCACCAGCCCGTAGATCGAGAGGATGCCGCCCGTCACCAGAAAGATCAGCCCCAGCGGGATGCGTATGTCGAGTCCCATAATGCCCCTTCCTACACCATCAAGAAATACTTAAGCGAAGATCAGATTCAACGCCACCAGCAGCACCAGCACCACGGCCGCCAGAGTCATCGGCTTCTGCCACCAGCTCAGGTGCGTATCGAGCGGCTTCGGCGTCAGCGAGTAGACCAGTCCCACCAGCTCCGCCTCCGGCCGCGGCTCCGTCAGCAGACTCACAAGGATCGTCACCACGAAGTTCACCGAGAACGCGAAGATCGCGGTCCAGAAGTTCTGCGCCATGTCGCTCGGGTAGTGGTGCACCACGGCAATCCAGCCGCCGTGAATGCCCGGCTCGAGCCCCGTCGGCAGCGTCAGCCCATGGTGCAGCAGGGCGGCGCTCGTGCCCGCGATTAGCCCAGTAAACGCGCCATGGCCGGTCGTCCGCTTCCAGAACATCCCCAGCAGGAAGGTTGCAAACAGCGGAGCATTCACCAGCGAGAAGATCAGCTGCAGCGCGTCCATGATGTTGTTGAAGCTGGTCGCCGCATAGGCCGCGCCGATCGACAGGATCACGCCCGCGATTGTCGCCATCCGCCCCATCCACAGATAGTGCGCGTCGGTGCCCTTCTTATTGATGTAGGCCTGATAGATGTCGTAGGTCCAGACGCTATTGAACGCCGTCACGTTGCCCGCCATGCCGGACATGAAGCTCGCCATCAGCGCTGTCAGTCCCAGCCCCAGCAGCCCAGTCGGAAAGAAGTGCAGCAGCATCACCGGAATCGCCAGATCGTAGTCATACACCGGATTGCCGTTCGCATCGACCACCGGCTGCCCGCTCACCGCATCCCGCTTCACCGGAATAATTCCATGCGGATGCTGCTCGTCCAAAGGAAGAGCGCCGTGAGCACTCGGCAGCGAGTTAGCCGCGCTCGGCGTACCCAGGGTCCCCGGCAGCGCGTGCCCGGTACTCTGCACCACCGCCGCCGCGCCCGCGCCCGGCATATGCGAGGTCACCGTGATCGCGATCAGCCCCGGCAGAATCACCAAAAACGGAAACAGCATCTTCGGTACCGACGCAATCAGCGGCACCCGCCGTGCCGACACCTCGGAGTTCGCCGCCATCGCCCGCTGGATCACCAGAAAGTCCGTGCACCAGTAGCCGAACGACAGCACGAAGCCCAGCCCCATCGCGAGGCCAATCCACTCCACGCCCAGCGTATTGGTCGAAGCATGCGCCATGCCGCGCCACGAGTGCGTCATCGTCGCCGGCAGCGCCTGCTTGATGCCCCGCCATCCGCCCACATTTTTCAGCCCGATCCACACCAGCGGCGTAAACCCAGCCACGATCAGGAAGAACTGCAGCACCTCGTTATAGATCGCGCTGGTCAGCCCGCCCAGGAAGATGTATCCCAGAACGATCACGCCCGACAGCAGCACCGAAACGTGGAATATATACGGGTCGGGAACAATCCCCTTCAGCAGACCCAACGTCTGGATCAGCAGCGCCATCGCATACATCGAGATTCCCGAGCTGAAGATCGTCATAATCGCGAAGGTGAAGGCATTGAGCGCCCGCGTTTTCTCGTCGAAGCGCATCCTCAGGTACTCAGGTACCGAGCGCGCCTTCGAGCCGTAGTAGAACGGCATCATGAACACGCCCACGAAGACCATCGCCGGAATCGCCCCAATCCAATAAAACTGACTGGTGACAATCCCATACTTGGCCCCCGACGCGCCCATCCCGATCACCTCCTGCGCTCCCAGGTTGGCCGAGATGAACGCGAGCCCGCACACCCAGGCCGGAATCGACCGCCCGGCGAGAAAGAAATCGTTGCTGGTGCGCATATAGCGCTTCAGCGCAAAACCAATGCCCAGCACGAAGGCGAAGTAGACCAGCATGATTAGCCAGTCGATGAAGGAAAGAGTCACGGGATCCCTTATCGGTTGAGGTCGTTTAGACTACCTTTTTTGCTCTGATGCTTCAGTGTAGACCAGACGTCGTGTCCCACAAATCCATTCGCGACCCTGCGGCAGCGGATCGCACCAAGCGATGCGCTGCGGCGAGCCGGACATTTCTACAACGGGCATCCATATATCTGTCCCCATTAAAGCAGAACCCCTCCCTGTCCACGTTAAATCTGATACGTTCACAGATTCCCTCCGCCGCGAGCGACACGAAGCGTTTTTTTCGCATCGAAGACTTTACCAGGGGGAAATTAAAATCCGCTCATCGCAGTCACGAGGAACCCGGTTGCATCAAACTCTCCATCCAGACAGCTCCCAGGACCCAAGGCCATCGCATTTGACCACCCCAATGACGCCCACGATTTTGCTAATCGACGATAACGCCGTACAGGCCACGACCCGACAGACCATCCTCAAGCGAGCCGGATACCCCGTCATCGCCGCCCTGAGCCCGCAGCGCGCGCTCGAGCAGTTCAATACCGGCGAGATCCCCGAAGACATCGGCCTGGTCATCACCGACCACCTCATGCCCGGCATGAACGGTGCCTCCTTCGTCACCGAGCTTCGCAAGACCTATCCCAAGCTCCCCGTCCTGGTCATCAGCGGCCTGGAAGAGGCCGAGGCCGAGTACGCCGATCTCAACGTCTCCTTCCGCCTCAAACCCCTCCTGCCCGACAACCTGTTGGCCAGCGTCCACTCCCTGATCCAGCACGAGTAAGCACCCGCCTCACCTCGCCTCATCCGTTCCCGGCCTTTTTCAATCAACTCCGGCCGGGAACGCGATCTGCGATTGCCGATATCGCCCCAAGTTGAGAGAATGATTGGGACTGGGGCGACCATACATGCAACTGCATCCAATGCCGGAATTCGGGAGCTGGGCACTGATCCTGGCCCTCATGCTCAGCGCCTATACCCTGGTAGCCGGCGCTCTCGCTCTCTGGCGATCGCCCGCCCAGCCGAACGGCCAGCTCGACGCCGCCAGTCGCCTGGGCGAGACCGCCCGCCGCGCCGGCATCGCCAGCTTTATCGCGATGTGCTGCGCAGCCTTCGCGCTGGTCTGGGCCGCCTTCACCAACGATTACTCGGTCGCCTACATCCTGCACCACACCAACCGCGCCCTGCCAGTCGCCTACAAGTTTTCGGCGCTCTGGTCCGGTCAGGAGGGTTCGCTCCTCCTCTGGGCCTGGCTGCTCTCCGGCTACGGCTTTGTGCTGCGCCTGCGCCACAAAGTGGACGTCCGCCTCTCCGCCTTCGCCTCTACCATCCTCGCTGGCGTCCAGGTCTTCTTTCTCCTGCTGTTGAACTTCGCCGCGCTCCCCTTTACCCTCCAGCCCGGCCCGCTCGCACAGGACGGCTTCGGACTCAATCCCCTGCTGCAGTACCCGGAGATGGTCATCCACCCGCCGATGCTCTACCTCGGCTACGTCGGTTTCTCGGTGCCCTTCGCCTTCGCGCTCGGCGCCCTGATGATGCGCTACCCCGGCGAAAAGTGGATCCACATCACCCGCCGCTGGACCATGGTCACGTGGCTCTTCCTCACCTGTGGCATCTCGCTCGGCGCCCACTGGGCCTACGCCGTACTCGGCTGGGGCGGCTACTGGGGCTGGGACCCGGTCGAGAATGCCTCCCTGATGCCCTGGCTCACCGGCACCGCCTTCCTCCACTCCGTCATGATGCAGGAGAAGCGCGGCATGATGAAGAGCTGGAACGTTTGGCTCATCTTCTCCACCTTCATGCTGACCATCCTGGGCACGCTGCTCACCCGCTCCGGCCTGGTCAGCTCCGTCCACGCCTTCGCCCAATCCTCCATCGGCGCCTGGTTCTACGGCTTCCTCATCGTCGTCTTCGCTGTCTGCCTCTTCACCTACTTCAAGCAGCGCGACCATCTCGCTACCGAGAACCACTTCGAGTCTGTCGTCTCCCGCGAGGCCAGCTTCCTGTTCAACAACATGATCCTGCTGGTCGCATGCTTCACCGTCCTCTGGGGAACTCTCTTCCCGGTGCTGTCGGAGTATGTCACCGGCTCCAAGGTCACCGTCAGCGCGCCGTTCTATAACCGCGTCAACATCCCCATCGGTCTCTTCCTGCTCTTCCTCACCGGCATCGGCCCGCTGCTGGCCTGGCGTTCGACCTCGCTCCGCGCCATCCGCCGCAACTTCGTCCTTCCCGGCGCCGCCCTCGTCCTTACCGCCCTCGTCCTGATGGCCGCCGGCGTCCGTCCCTGGCAGGACGGCGAGGACATGCACTCGACCCTCTTCTCGCTGATGGCCTTCTCGCTCGGCGCCGGCGTCATCACCGCTGTGGCCAGCGAGTTCCTCCGCGGCGCTGGCGTGGTCCGCACCCAGACTGGCAAGAGCCTCGCCGAATCGGTCGTCCTGCTGGTCCGCCGGAACACCCGCCGCTACGGCGGCTACATCGTCCACTTCGGCATCGTCGTAATGTTCATCGGGATTGCCGGCGGCGCCTTCAACCAGTCCCGCGAGGCCGAGATGGGCTTCGGCGACTCCATGAGCCTCGGTCCATACAAGATCGTCTGCCAGTCCTTCACCCAGGACTCCAACCCCAACTACGACACCGAGTACGCTCTCCTCGACGTCTATAAATACGGCAAAAAGCTCTACCAGCTCGCCCCCGAGAAGCGCTTCTACATCGCCAGCCAGCAGCCCGGTACCATCGTCGCCAACCACTCCACCCTCGAGAACGACCTCTACACCATCTACGAGGGCAAGAACCCCGACACCGGCCGGCCCATCCTCAAGGTCTTCATCAACCCCTTGATCGCCTGGATCTGGATCGGCGTCGCCATCATCGGCTTCGGCACCGTGCTCGCCCTGCTCCCGAACCTTACCCGCGCCGCCTTCCGCGCTCCCGTCGAGGTCCCCACCGCAACCCCCAGCGCCACGCCACCACCGGTCCTCACCACCGCCAAGGTGCAAAATGTTTAGTCGCCCCATGCTCACCCGTTTTGTCCAGCTCATGGTCCTCTGCGTCGCCATGATCACCATGCTGGGAGCCGGTAACTCCGACGAAACCCGCTTCCAAAACATGGGCCACGAGATGATGTGCGCCTGCGGCTGCGGACAGATCCTGCTCGAGTGCAACCATGTCGGCTGCCCCGACTCTGCCCGCATGATCGGCGAACTCCACGACCAGATTGCCACCGGCGGCACCGACAAGGCCATCTTCACCTGGTTCGCGGCGAAATACGGCGCTGTCATCCTCGCCTCTCCCATGCGCGGCGGCTTCGACGACGTCGCCTGGATCACCCCCATCGCCATCTTCCTGCTCGCTACACTCGGCACCGCCGTGCTAGTCCGCGTCTGGCGCGCCCGCCACCCGGCTCCCGCTGGCCATCCGGACATCGCTGGCCTCAACCTCACCCAGACCGACGAGCTCCGCGACCGCATCCGCAAGGAGACCCAATACTGATGAGCAGCCTTCTTCCCATCGCCATCCTCACCCTGGGGCTCTTCGCCTACATCTTTTGGCCGGACAAGAACCCCTTCCTGCAGCGCGACAAGACCCGCGCCGACTACCTCCGCGAGCGCAAGGAGGTCATCTACGAGAACCTCCGCGACCTCAACTTCGAGTACCTTGCCGGCAAGCATCCCGAGCCCGACTACGCCGTCCAGCGGGCCAGCCTCGAGGACGAAGCCGCTCAGGTCGTCGCCGAGCTCGACCGGCTCGACCCCGACAGCTCCTCCGCCGCCGCCCGCACCGCCTGATTCCTGAGACCCAGCCTCACCCGGCCCCGCTCCACCCACCTTCGCACCCCAGAGACGTGACCCTCCGCATGATCTTGAACTCGACGCAATCGCCCCGCCGCCTCTCCCTCGCGATCCTCGCCTTTGCCGCCCTCACCGGCTCCGCGCTCGCCGCCTCCATCACCGGTACAGTCATAAACAAGACGACCAATAAGCCCGCCGCCGGCGACGACGTCGTCCTCATCCGCCTCGCCCAGGGCATGCAGGAGTCCACCCGCGCCAAGACCGACAAGAAGGGTCACTTCTCGCTTGACGTCCCCGACTCGGACAGCATGCATCTGGTCCGCGTCACCCACGACAAGGCCAACTACTTCCAGCCCGTCCCGCCCGGCACAACCAACCTCGATTTTGAGGTCTACACCGCCGAGCCCAAGGTTGAAGGCGTCACCGGCGAGGCCGACGTCCTCAAGATCCAGTCCGATCCTGGCGGCGCCAACCTCACCGTCACCGAGATGTTCTTCCTCAAGAACGACTCCAACCCGCCCAAGACCCAGTTCAGTGACCATCCCTTCGTGTTCGATCTCCCCGCCGGCGCGGTCGTCCAGGCGTCGCTAGCGCTAGCCCCAGGCGGCATGCCCGTGCGCACGGCGCCGGTCCCGCTCGGCGACAACCACTACACCTTCATCTTCCCCATCCGCCCCGGCGAGACCCGCTTCCAGGTCAGCTACACGGTGCCCTACAAGGGCAGCCTCAGCTTCGCCCCGCACCCCAGCCTGCCCACCGACACCGTCGCCATCGTCATGCCCAAGAGCATGAAGTTCCAGCCGGCGGCAAGCTCGCCCTACCAGGCCGTCACGGAAGAGACTACCGCCCAGGCCTACGCCGCTCGCGGCGTCACCGCCTCCGAGCCCCTCGGCTTCACCATCTCCGGCACCGGCGAGCTCCCCCGCGACTCCGACACCGCCCAAGGATCCAATGCGTCCCAAGCCCCCAACGGCGGTGGCGCCGAAGCAGCCCCGCAGAGCCCCGACGCCGGCAACGCACCCGTCGGCTCCGGCCTTTCGGAAGCCCGCCCCGGCGGCGGCATCGGTGCGCCCATCGACCCCCAGGGCATCAACGATCCCTGGGCCAAGTACAAGTGGTGGATCATCGGCGGCCTCGGCCTTCTGCTCGCCGCCGGTGCCGGCTTCATGCTGAAGCAGCCCGTCCCGGCCGGCCCCGGCCCCGCACTCGGACAGGCCGTCGTTCCCGCACCGCGCCCGTCCCCCGCGAGCCCCACCCCGCAGCCCACCCCCAACGAGCCCAGCGGTCTCCTCGCAACCCTGCGCGACGAGCTCTTTGCCCTCGAGACCGACCGCCTCCAAGGCCGCATCTCCGAGGCCGAGTATCTCGAGCAGAAGGCCGCACTCGAGGTCGTCCTCCGTCGCTCCCTCGCCCGCACCCAAACCTCCACCGCATCCAATACATAGTCCCCAACTGCCGATGTCTCGCCCCGAAGACATCGGCAGCGAGCCGGGTGCCCCATCTTCGCGACGGCCTTATCGTCACTAAGGGGGCATCGAGCGAAGCGAGAACGTCTCCCCGGCCCACAGTGTCAAAATAGAAGCATGGCCACGTTGCTTCGCATCCTTCGCCTCCTCAGCATCGTCGTCTGGGTAGGCGGCATCATCTTCTTTGCCTTCGTCGTAGCCCCCGTAGCCTTCGGCACTCTGCCCAGCACGCATGAGGCCGGCATGGTCGTCGGCGGCACCCTCCGCGTCCTCCACGTCATGGGCCTCATCTCCGGCGCGATCTTCGCCCTCTGCACCGCCGTCCTCTTCAAGCAGGCTCCTCACGCCACCCGTGGCCGTTACGAATCCCAGATCCTGCTTACCGCCGTCATGCTCGCCGCCACCGCTTACCTACAGTTCAACGTCCTTCCCTCCATGGAGCGCGACCGCACCGCCGCCGGCGGCGACATCGACGCCGCCCCTAAAACCGCCCTCCCGCGCCTCCACTTCGAACGCCTCCACATCCGCTCCGAGCGCGTCGAAGGAGCCATCCTTCTCTGTGGTCTCGGCATCCTCCTGCTCATGGGCCGTGAGTCGCTGCCCACACCCCAGGCCCCCACCCAACCTGTATCATCCTAAGTGCAGCCGAAGGCAGACCCCACAGCCTCCCGCAACGCTCCATAATCTGGCAGCAGGAGTCATCACCAGCCGCTCCATCTGCTTTGGAAGCATCGCACCTCAACCAGGGGTTTCCATGCAGAGGATGTTGTACAAACGCGCAGGAGTCGTCACCGGCTTCCTCCTGCTGCTTCTCGTCCTGATCACGGACTTCGCCGTCATCCGGCGGCAGCTCGCCGTACAGATCGCCAATCAGGACCTGGTCACCCACACCCATCAGATTCTGCTCCAGCTTCGCCAAGTGGAATCCCTGCTCGAAAACTCCGAGAACGGACAGCGGGGCTTTCTCTACACCGGCGACCCGAAATATCTCGCCCCCTACAACTTCGCCGCCACCCAAGTCCAGCCGCACATCGAGATCCTGCAGCAGCTCACCGGCGACAATCCCCGGGAACGGCAATACATCCTCCAGCTGCACAACCTCGCGCAGGCCGAGCTGCAGGAGCTCTCCCAGACCATCGACCTCTATCGCTCCGGAAAGACCGAGCAGGCCCGACAGCTCGTGCTCTCCGATCGCGGCCTCGACATCATGAACGCGTTGCGCCAGGTGATGCATGAGATGGACCAGGAGGAGAGCGCACGCCGCCAGCGACAGGCCGCCGTCGTCATCCGCAGCATTCGCACCACCATCGCCTGCATCTATCTCTCCGGCGCCCTCGCTGCCTGCGGCCTCGTCCTGCTCGCCTTCTACATCCTCCAGGAGATCAACCTGCGCGAACGCCACGCCCACGCGATGCGCGACCGCGAAGAGTGGTTCCGCGTCACTCTCTCCAGCATCGCCGAGGCCGTCATCGCCACCGATCAAAAGGGCAACGTCACCTTCCTCAATCCCCCCGCCATCCTGCTCACCGGGACCTCCCTCGAGGCCGCCACCGGCAAGCCCATCGCTGACATCTTCCCCATCTTCAACGAGTACACCCGCAAGCCTGTCGAAAACCCCGTCCAGAAGGCTATGGAGGCCGGCCACGTTATCGGCCTCGCCAACCACACCGTCCTCCGCCGCCCCGACGGCAGCCTGCTCCCTATCGAAGACAGTGCCGCCCCCATCCGCGATGACCGCGGCGACCTCATCGGCGTCGTCCTCGTCTTCCGTGACGCCACCGACGAGCGCAAGGCACAAGAGGTCCTGCGCAAGACTGAGAAACTCGCCGCCGCCGCCCGCCTCTCCGCCACCATGGCCCACGAGATCAACAACCCCCTCGAAGCCGTCGGCAACCTCATCTTCCTGGCCAAAGGCGCGCCCGGTACCTCCGCCGAGGTCGTTCGCCAGCTCACCCTCGCCGAGCAGGAGCTCGCCCGCGTCGCCCACCTCACCCGCCAAACCCTCGGCTTCTACCGCGAATCCAACGTCCCCGACGAGATTGAGATGGCCACCGTCATCGAGTCCGTCCTCACCCTCTACACCAACAAGCTGAAGGCCAAAGACATTGCCGTCCACCGGCACTTCGGCATCTGCCCGCCCATCCGCGGCCTCCTCGGCGAGCTCAACCAGGCCGTGGCGAACCTCATCTCCAACGCCGCCGACGCTGTCGGCCCCAACGGAACCATCCGCATCGGCCTGGCCTGCCTCCAACGCCCTGAAGGCAACCTCGTCCAGGTCACCATCGAGGACGACGGCCCCGGTGTCTCCGCCGAGCACGCCGAGCTCATCTTCGAGCCTTTCTTCACCACCAAAAAAGACGTCGGCACTGGCCTCGGCCTCTGGGTCACCCGCGAGATCGTCGACCGCCACGGCGGCACTATCGAGGTCAAACCACAGCAGAGCAACGGCCAGCGCGGAGCCTCCTTCAGCATCCTCCTTCCGGCCGCGCAATCCTGCGAATCGCCCGAATCGAGTCGCGCCTCTCTCAACGGCTCCTGAGAAGGTAAACTCAATAAGACATGAGAATTCGAATCATTACCCTGCCGCGGGCAGGCAAAGGGAAGGACGGCGATCTCCTCACCCTTCGCCACCGCGGATAATGCGCATCCCTACCTTCTGGCTCAGCCTCTCTCTCGGCCTCGGCGCCGGTCTCGCCGACTACCTCGGCGGCTTCCTGCTCGTCCTCCGCTCTCCCTCCGCCCGTGCCCTGCGCTACTTCGTTGCCCTCGGCGCCGGTTTCATGCTCGCCGCCTCCCTGCTCGAGATGGTCCCAGAAGCCATGGCCATCAACCCCCGCTGGGCGCCGCTGCTGATCCTCGCCGGCTACTGTGGCGTCCATCTGCTCGAGCACACCCTGGTCCCCCACTTCCACTTCGGCGAAGAAACCCACCACCACGGCCACGACGCCCACGGCGTCCACATCACCGCCAAGACCAGCTACTCCGTCCTCTTCGGCCTCGCGACCCACACCTTCTTCGACGGCGTCGCCATCGGCTCTGGCTTCGCCCTCTCCACCTGGCTCGGCTGGATCCTCTTCTTCGCCGTCTTCCTGCACAAGATCCCCGAGGGCTTCACCGTCGCCAGCGTCATGATGGCCGGTGGCCGCGGCAAACGCGCCGCCCTCAACTCCGCGCTCTTCCTCGGCGCCACCACCGTCGCCGGCGTCCTGGTCATCAGCCTGCTGCCCTCGCTCGTTCGCCAGGGACTTCCCCTCTCTGCCGGCGTCACCATCTACGTCGCCGCCACCGACCTCGTTCCCGAGGTCAACCGCGAGCCCGGCATCCGCATGGCCCTGGTCTTCTTCCTCGGCGTCCTCATCTTCTTGCTGCTCCGCCAGCTCGTCCCCGCCTAGGCCCTACTGCACCACCAGCGTCACCACCGCCGAGTGCGTCAACACCGCGCCAGAGCTGCTCGTCCCCGTGCCCGTCACGGTAATCGAGTAGCTCTTCACCGTCCCGCTTGGAGCGGTGTAGGGCGTCACCCGATCCCCGCACCCGCTGAGCCTGCGCTCAGTACTCCCAGGCACAGCACTCCCAGCCAGCACCAGGCACCTCTCCCGATCCGAATCCCCCTCTCCGCCGCCGTCCCCAAACCAGCCAAGGCACCCAAAGCCCCGCCAGCGCCACCGGCGGCCATCCCCGCCGCAGCAACTCCGGCCCACGTAGCACTGATCGTCAGCGTCACCGCCGAACTCAGCACCACCTGGCTGGGCAGCCCCTCGTCCGCTCCGCCAAGATGAAGGCAAACGTCGCCACCCCTCCCGTCGGCACCGACCGCGTCGCGGTCCCGCTGCTCGCCAGCGTGAAGTTCGCCCCCGCCGCGCACGCCACCCTCCCCCCCACCGCCAGTACCAGCGCAGACGGCACCCTCCCCGCAGCGTGGGAGGGCGCCGTCTGCCGAAAAACGTGCGTGCCGGACCGTTCATGCCTTGGGTCTCGAAGACATCACGCCTCTCCGGAGTAACTCAGGAGAGGCCCTGCGTTTTCCCATGTAGATGGTTGCCGCGAGTCTAGCCCCTCTCCCCCATGCACACAAGAGAAAGCACGCCGCCCATCTCCCCAACCCGGTGCAGAAATGCGCGTTTCTGCCACCACACGTCTACTGGACGGCGGCTGAAGCAACTCCAGGCCCAACGAAAGCGGCCCGGCAACGGCCCACGCCTCGCCGCCATCTATCTACTCAGCCCCACCGCACGCAACGAAGAGTTCGACCGTACGACGAGGACCTGGATCCCATGCGCACACGCCCACTCACATTCCTCGCCACCTCGCTGCTCACTGCAGCCCTGTTGCTGGTCGGCTGCAACAAAGCGACGCCGCCCCCCGCTCCGGCAAACCCGCAGAGTCCCACCGCGCAGACCCAGCCCACACCCCAAAACCAAACCGCGCAAAATCCGGATCAAAACCTCGGCACCCTGAACTCCGACGGCACCCGGACCCCGCCCGCCGCCGGCGCCCAGCCGCAATCGCCCAGCGCCGCTGCTCCCGCGCCCAGCGCTCCACCGCCTCCCGGACAGCCCGCGCCTACACCCTCCGCCCCCCAGACCGCGCTGGCCGTGCCACCACCACCACCACCGACCATCCCCGCCGGAGAGCCCGTCACCATCCGCATCACCGAGCGCCTCAGCGCCAGCCACAACGAGGTCGGTGATCCCTTCACCGGCGCCCTCGCCGAGCCCCTCGTCCACCACCGCACCGTCGTCTTCCCCCGCGGCACCCGCGTCACCGGAACCGTCGTCGCCGCCAAGGGTCGAGGCCGCTTCAAGGGCTCGGGAGCCCTCGCCATCGAGCTCACCAGCATCGGCGGCATCCGCGCCCACACCTCCGAATTCGAGCAGGAGGACAAAGGCCGCGGCAAGCGTTCGGCCGGCTTCATTGGCGGAGGCACGGGACTCGGCGCCCTCCTCGGCGGCGTCGCCGGCGGCGGCAAGGGCGCACTCATCGGCGGCCTCGCCGGAGCCGGAGCCGGAACCGCCGGCGCCGCCTTCACCGGCAAGCGCGACGTCATCATCCCCTCCGAGTCCCTCGTCACCTTCCGCCTCACCGAGCCTCTAACCCGCTAGCTCGCGAGCCCAACCTCCACAGCACCCGGTGCATCGCCGGAGTTGGGAACCGCGACCGTCTAAGATGGAGAGATGCACCTCTCGCCCGTCTTCCTCCTCTCGGCCACCGACGCCGCCCACTTCCCCTCCGAGGCCAGGACCTTCAACGCCCCCGAGATCGCCTTCCTTGGCCGCTCCAACGTCGGCAAGTCGTCACTGATCAACTCCCTCATCGGCTCCCGCGAGGCCAAGGTCTCCTCCACCCCCGGCCGAACCCGTGCCATCAACTTTTTCGCCCTCCACGAGGGCAAAAAGGTCCGTCCCACCCTGATCTTCGCCGACCTCCCCGGCTACGGCTACGCAAAAATCTCCAAGTCCATCTCCTCCGAATGGCCGAAGTTCATCGAGCCCTATCTCGCCGACCGCGAGACCCTCGCGCTCTGCATCTGCCTGGTCGATACCAACATTCCGCCGCAGACCAACGACACCCAGCTCATCACCTACCTCAAGCAGAGCCAGCGCCCGTTTCTCGTCGTCGGCACCAAGGCCGATCGCATCTCCAACAACGTCCTCGCCAAGAGCGTCGCCGCCCTCAAACGCGAACACGACGTCGCGGAGATCCTTCCCATCTCCGCCAAAACCGACGCGGGCATCAAGCCTCTCTGGTCGCACCTGCTCGCCGTCGCCGAGCAGGAATAGCCCCTCCAAAGCACCGGAAGCAGCCATCGCAGGCTGCTTCTGGCCCAGATAGGACGCGCCTCGCGGCCTACTTCTCTTCCCCGTCCTTATGCGCCTTCTTCCACTCCGCGTAAGGGATTCGCGGCACGGTCATGAACGCGTCTCGCGTCCGCACATACGATCCCAGCCCATTCATCCGTCCGATCGCATGCAGCTCCTCCGAGCGCACGTAAGGTCCCGCGGGATCGACGAACCGGTCCTCCACGAACATCGACACTACCTGTCCGAGGATGATCCGCGACCGCCCAATCTCCATCGTCGTCAGCTCCCGGCACTCGAGCGCCGCATGCGCCTGCGCGATCCGCGGCACCTTCACGATCTCCGACGGAACCGTTGTCAGCTCCGCCATCTCCAGCTCGTCGACATCAGCCGGAAAGTCGGTCGCGCAGATATTCATCTGCTGTACCAGATCCTCGGTGACCACGTTCACCACGAACTCGCCCGTTCGCCGGATATTCCGCGCCGTGTCCTTCGGCACATACTTGGCGTCGGGCCGGTTCATCACGCCCAGCGCGACCACCGGCGGATCGGTGCAAAGATAGTTATAGGCGCTGAACGGCGCGGCGTTCAGCTGTCCCGTCTCACTCAGGCTCGTGACCAGCGCGATCGGCCGCGGCGCGACTAGTCCAATCAGCAGGTTGTAGACCTCATTGGCCTTCATGCGTTCTACGGTGAAGTTCATCTCTCTCGGGTTCCCTTCGGCCCTCTCGCGAGCCTCCTTTCTACCCTACCAACATCCCCTTTTCCTGGCCGCAGATACCGGCATCCCAAGCAACTTGCCGGCCCCTTCCACGAATCCACGCACAAGCCTGAAACGACCGCAACCTTTCCCCCGGATCAGCGTTCTAATCCATAGGAGTTCGGCCTGCTCGGCACGACCTGAGATGGCCGACTCCCTCAAGTCCCAACCGCTCCGGCGGACTGGACTTCGAGAGGGAGGATTCACGATGCGGTATCTCAGATATTTGGCTTTGCTCGCGATCTTCATGCTTCCTGCCGCGTACTCGCACGCGCAGGTCGGAATTGGAATCGGCGTCGGCCCGGGCTACGACTATGGTTATGCGGCGCCCGCCTGCGCCTACGGCTACTACAGTTATTACCCCTATTCCTGCGCTCCATACGGCTACTACGGCCCGGCTTGGTTTAGCGGCGGCCTCTTCATCGGCGCAGGTCCGTGGTTCCGTGGCGGCTGGGGCGGCTATGGCTATCGCGGCGGCTACGGCTACCGCGGCGGCTACGGTGGCTATCGCGGCGGCTACGGCGGATACGCCCGTGGCGGTTACGGCGGAGCGGCCCGCGGAGGCTACGGTGGTGCGGCTCGCGGAGGCTACGGTGGTGCAGCTCGCGGCGGCTTCGCCGGCGGTGGTGGTGGCTTCCACGGCGGTGGCGGTGGCGGTGGCTTCCACGGCGGCGGTGGCGGTGGTGGACACCGGTAATCTCGCGTCTTCGCGAATCACCCTCTACGAACGGCTGTCAGGGACACCCCCTGGCAGCCGTTTTTACCGTTTCCGCCGGTTCCCCCCTCGAACGATTCAAGTCATGTCGTCCCGCGCCGATGAACTCTTCCACAGAGCAGAGCGCCTGCGCACACACCGCCCAGCACCCGCAGCAGGTCTCTCATCTGGCGTTGTGGCAGGCCCACGTACTCTCAGACCGTGGAGGACGAAACCGTCGTGGCGCAAACGAGTTACAGCATCGGCAAGAAACTCTTCCTCAGCTTCGGCGCAGCCATCACAGCAACCCTCCTGCTGGCCAGCGTCACCTTCCTGAGCATCTCGCGCATAACTCCAGCTCGATGAGATCGTCGATCACAGTGCCAGAAGACAGCTCCTCGCCCGCTCCATCTCTCTGAATCTCAGCGAGATGAACTCCCTCGTTCGGGAAATCGAGGTGCACTCCCTCATCAAGGATCCCGCCACCGTCGGCGAGTATCACCAGCAGTACCAGCGCGAGGTCGTCGCAATGAGCGCCAACGCGACCGAACTCGCCCCCATCGCCACCACACCCGGGGGCAAGGAGTTCCTGCTCTTCGTGAACACTACCTTGCCCCGTCTCGCCGACCTCAACGAGCGAATCTATGCCAAGGCCGCCGGCGGCGACGTCCCGGGAGCAGTCGCCATCTATAAGCAGGAGTTCATTCCCCTCGAGAAGCAGTTCCGCGACCTCTCCGATCGCTTCGCCGAGGCGCAGAACGCCGCCATGGTCGAGACCGCCAGCTCCGGCCGAGGGGTCGTCGCCCAGGCCTCCTGGCTGACCAGCGCCATGGTCCTGCTCTCGATCGTGGTGGGAGCAATCGTCATCTTCATGGTGCGCCAGATCAATCACGACCTCCGTTACACGGCGACCTCGCTCAGCGGCGGCGCCGAGCAGATCGCCGCCGCCACCCAGGTCTCCTCCTCCAGCCAGTCCCTCGCGCAAGGCGCCTCCCAACAGGCCGCCTCTATCGAGGAGACCTCCGCCTCCACCGAAGAGATCAACTCCATGGCGCGCCGCAACACCGAGAACTCCAACTCCACCGCCTCCATGGTCTCCGAGTCCCAGATCCGCTTCGAGGAGACCGACTCCATCGCCAAGTCCCAGGCCGGCAAGCTCAAAGTCGATCAGGTCGCCACCGCCATCCGCTCCATCACCGCCGCATCCTCCAAAATGAAGATTCTCGTAGATGAGATCAACCTCGGCAGCCAGGAGCAGTCCAAGGGCATCGATCAGATCTCGCGCACCATCCACGAGATGGAGAAGGTCACCCAAAGCACCGCTGCCAACGCGGAGGAGTCCGCCGCCGCGGCCGAACAGCTCACGGCACAGTCGCAATCGGTGATCGAGATCGTCGACCACCTCAACACGTTGGTGGGCGTATCCGCGTCATCCTCCAACTTCAGCGGCCTTCGTTCTAACATCCATCGAATCTCGACAAACGGCACCCGCAAGCCTCCGGCCTTCCGCCAGGCGCTGCGCAGCATGCAGGGCGCGGCCCATTTGGCCAGCGTGCCGAAACTCGCCGTCCGCACCTCCGTCAGACCCGCCAGCAACCTCAGCTCCTTCCCGTTGGACGACCGCGAGTTCAAAGAGTTCTAGCCCGCATTGCTCTTCCTATAGCCTGTGGCTTCGACGGTGGCTCCCAAAGATGAACCCGAAGATGAGCCCACCCCAACCAGCGTGCCGGCCTGTTCCCTGTAGGCCGGCGCACTGGCGTCTAGCCGAGACGCGACTCCGCCTGCTTCACCGCCTCCTTGATGTGTTCGAACAATCCCATGGAAGAGTTCATCGGTCCCGCAGCGGTCAACGGCAACATCTCAGCGCCACCTTTGGCCAGATCCAGAACTCGGCTCCGCCAAGCCTGATGCAGCTGGCGGCGCGGATCAAGTTCTAGCTCGTCCCCGGCTCGGCGGCAAAAAGAGCGACAACAGCTAGGAGAGATCCATGCCCTTCGCCTCCGGCCCGAACATCGTCAGGGCCGCGACCAGCAGCGCGATCACAACGACCGTCCCCGAGAGCGCAGCGGCCAACGCTCCATGCGAGAAGCGGCCCGCCCACTCCGCCTGAAAGACGCTGTTGCGCGACGAGAGCAGGTTGCCCATCTGGTACGCGACGCCCGGCAGAATCGCCCGCACCGGGCCCGGCGATAGCTCGTTGAGGTGCGCCGGAATCACGCCCCACGCGCCCTGCACCATGAACTGCATCAGAAAGCCGCCGATGGCGAGCAGCACCACCGTATGCGTCCACGCCCACAGCGGAATCATCGGAATCGCCAGCAGCGAGGCCCAGAGGATCGTCTTGCGCCGCCCAAACCGTTCCGACAGCGCGCCGCAGCAGATGCCGCCGATCAGTGCGCCCAGGTTCGCGATCACGACAATCAACCCCACGTGCCCGGAGTTCATCCCATGATCGCGCTCGAGGAAGGTCGGATAGAGATCCTGCGTTCCGTGGCTGAACGAGGTGAAGGCGGTCATCAGAACGACCAGAAACAGGAAGGAAGGTAGATACGCCAGCAAACTGCGCCACGCGAAGGCAGACTTGCCGACTTTTTGTTTGGCCGCCCTCGCCGCCAGCCACACCGGCGACTCCTCCACGCGGAACTGCAGATAGAATGCGAGCACCGCCGGCAGCGCGCCGATCATGAACATCACCCGCCACGGCGTAAACATGCCGTGCCCGTGCAGATGCCGGAAGAGCAGACCATACAGCGCGGCAGCGAGCAGGCTCCCCACCACATAGCCCTCCTGCAGCAGCCCGGAGAAGAAGCCGCGCCCGGCGGCGGGAAGCGTCTCGAGCGCCAGCACCGCGCCGACGCCCCACTCGCCGCCCATCGCAATGCCGAACAGCGCCCGCATCACCAGAAAGCTGCCGAGCGTCGGCGCGAACGCCGATCCCAATTCAAAGAACGAGAACGCAACGATATTCAGGATCAGCGTGGGCCGGCGGCCGTAGCGCTCGGCCATCAGCCCGAAGAGGAACGCACCCAACGGCCGCATCACCAGCGTCCAGAAGATCGCCTCGGCGATCACCTTGATGCCGACATGGAAGTCCGCGGCAATCGCCTGCAGGCAGATCGTCAGCAGGAAGAAATCGAACGCGTCCAGCGTCCAACCCAGAAAGCAGGCTGTGAACGTGCTCTTCTGGCTTGGGGTAAGTGATCTGAGCGCGCCCGTTAGACTCATGTCCCTCTTATAGCTTGGACCGCAGGGGTGAGGTTGGCGGCTGACCATCGGCCGGCGGGCTCATCTCCGCCTCATCCACATACTTCTTCAGAAGCTGGTGGTGGAGGCAGTAGAGCGCGAGTTCCAGACGATCGGAGACGCCCAGCTTGTCGTACACCTTGCGCAGGTAGTTCTTGATCACCTGCTCGGTGGTGCCAATCTGGTAGGCAATCTCCTTGTTGCGCATGCCGCGGGTGATGCAGCCGATGATGGCGAGTTCCTTCTTCGACAGCTTCGGCTGGACGCGCGGATTGGTCAACGTGCTCGCCTGCGAGCGATAGGCATCAATCACCCAACTGACCGACTGGTTGTCGATCCACGTCTCACCATCGGCGATCTTGCGCACGCACTTGATCAGCAGGTCGGGCGTAATGGAACGCGGAACCACGCCCCGCACACCGCGGCGATACAGCTCGACGGTGTTGACCTCATCGGTCTCCACCACTTGCACGATCAGTTTGGCATCGGGCGCACGCCGGACCAACTCCGGAATGGCGTCGATGGTGCCTGCAATCAACTGCCCTTCGAGGACAACCACGTCCGTGGGATATCGCTGCAAGGCGGCATACAAGTTGCTCAGCGTTTCGGCCTGCGCCACAACGCGAATGTCGTCTTCCAGTGCAAATACTTTTCTAAGCCCGACGCGGTAGATGGCCTGTGAGTCGGCCAGAATCACGCGAATACCGGGAGCGCCTGCGGAATCCCCAGACGCATCGGACAGCTTCGGTTCTTCTTTATCGGCCATTATATTCATACCTTTAGGAAATACTCATCGATCACAGCTCCTGCCATCTGAGTTCCCCCGGTTACCTGGTGGCGCACAATCCTGCCGACGCAATGGACCGTTACGTCCTGATCTGCGCCCATGACTGCCGATGGCATTGCCATAGTGAAAACGATCTTACTGCCGACGTGCGGGAGCTTGTCGGCGATAAACAGCAGCCCCGCCGCCGATACGTTGACGGTCGTGGCGTCGATTGCCCCCTCATCGGTCTCCATACGGATTGCGAGCTGCAGCGGAAATCGAACTGCCGTACGTACCGGGTTTTCACCGCCTGCTTTGTTCCACTGAGACATCGAACCAACCTCAATCAAACTTAGGGCCTAGCAATGCGGCTGGAAATTCACTTTCGACCCTAAGATGTTCACTCTACATAATTTCGCGCAAAAGATACACAGCAAAACACGGCCTCTCAGCGGAACAGCGCAGCCGAGCCGCCAACCCACTGCTGGTCCCGATTCTGGTCCACTCCCATCATCAAGCCTCGCCCCATGCGGACAAGACTCATCACCGCCTCAAGTTCGCCTCCTTCCGGCCACACATACAGAATGCGAACCTCCGCCATCGTCGGACCGCAGGGGGTTGCGATAATCGGATCAAACGAAACGCGTTCCTGCAAGAGATAATTTCGGCGATCCGGCGCCGGAATTGACTGCAACTCCTCATCGGTGGGCCCAAATCGGACTCCCAAACCGGCAAATGAGTACAGCGGCTTCAAAATGACCTGATCGCGTTCGGCAGGCAGAGCGTCGCGGTTTTCGCCAGAGAACCACGCGTCCAGAAAGACCGCCTTCGGAACTGAGGCATGGCGCAGAAACGGAAGCGAGAATTTGCTGATGCGGAAGTACCAATTGGGGTGACCGGCCCACTTTACATCAAGATCGTCCCGATAGTCGAACGGTAATTCGATCGCCTTGCGCTCCAGCTCGTCAACGATCGTGCGATTGAAGATCTGCTCGATCGAAATCCACCGGCCCTCTCTCTCATAAAAGAGTCGCCGGCCCTCCCTGCGCACCGAGCGGATATCCACCGTCGCGATTCCCAGCCGATCCTCGTACACATGAAAATCGGGCAGCGTCTTCTGCGTCTCCGGCGCGAGCTCCAGCAGAACCACGTTCTCCGGCGCGTGTCCGCCGAGAATCGTCCGCCGCAGCAGGCTCCAGTAGCTCTCCTCGGTATGCCCACCCAGATATATCTTCAGACTCTCATCGAGTCCGTAGATATCCATGTAGGCCCGCGCCAAACAATCCTGATAGCCGAACAGCGAAGGAAACGCCTGCAGTTCCACCAGTTTCGGCTGAAGCGCCCCGTCCGCTCCCCGCACCAGCCCAAAGTCCACCGTCATGAAGTTCGGCTGCCGCGGCTCGTTGGCGGCATTGTACTTCGCAGAAATTGCGCTCGCCGCGCACTCAAAATAGTCCGCCGAATCCACCAGCTGCCGCGTCAGCGCCTTCCCGGTCTCGCTCATCTCCGCGACCAGCGCCTCCGGAAAGAAGCACGGTGTCTCGCAGACGCGAAACTGGATCTCCGATCGTGTCCCTTCGTTCAGACGTGCTAAAAGCCCTCGGTAATCCGAGGGCTTGAAGCGTGCATTGAACTCCTGGCGGAACGGCTGCAGCATTGGCGTCCAGTCTAGCGCAAGTTTTTACGGGTTCTGGACGAGATATGCGTTGATCTCGGTCAGCTCCGCCGGGGCCAACTTGAAGCTCGCGGCCGCCAGCGTGCCCTCGACCTGCTTGGCACTGCGGCTGCCCACGATCGCCGCCGTAATGGCCGGCTGCTCCAGCGTCCACGCGATCGCAACCACCCCGGCGCTGACGCCGTGGCGGCTGCCAATCTGCTTCAGCAGATCGGCCAGCTTCAGGTTGCGGTCCAGGGCCGGCTGCTGATACGACTTTGCATTGCGCCGGAAGTCGTCGCTCGGGAACGCCGCCACGCGCTCTTTGGTCATCGCGCCCGTCAACAGGCCCGAGTGCATCGGAGCGTAGTTGATGGTGCCGATGTTGTTCTTGCCACAGAACGGCAGGATCTCCGGCTCGATGGTCCGGTTAATCATCGAATACGGTGGCTGGTTCGAGGTAATCGGAGCGATCTTCATCGCGCGCTCCATCTGCGCCACGCTGAAGTTCGAGACACCGATCCAGCGGACCTTGCCTTCCTTCTTCAGGTCAGCCATCGTCGCCCAGCCCTCTTCGATCTCCTCGTCCGGCTTCGGCCAGTGGATCTGGTAGAGATCGATTGCCTCCACCTGCAGACGCTTCAGGCTGTCCTCCACCTCGCGGCGAATCTGCTGCATCGAGTTCGTGATCTCGCGCTGCTCATTCCACACCATGGAGCTCTTAGTGAAGATGTACGGCTTGCTCGAAGCGGTCTTCAGCGCCTTGCCCACAACCTCTTCGGAGTGTCCGAGGCCATACACCGCAGCGGTGTCGATCCAGTTAATGCCCAGATCGATGGCGCGATGAATCGCTTCGATCGAATCGGCGTCATCCTGCGGTCCCCAACCGAACGCCCAGTCCCCCCCGCCGATCGCCCAGGCCCCGAAGCCGATGCGCGTCAATTCGAGGTCTGAGTTCCCTAACTTTCTCTTTTCCAAAGACATGCTGTACTTTCCCCTTCGGGCGATGGCCCGCACCCTTTGGATGCGCGAGCGCCTGTTAGGTTTCGAGCAAAAATCTTCCGTCCTGCATAATCTGCTCCTCGCCGCTCGCATCCCCCAGCCAGATATTGAACCGCAGTCCAACCACATCGATGTGCGTCGACGACCGCCAAGCCGCTCCGGTATGTGCTCCATACGGATCGCCAAAGGCGATATGCACGCCGGGAAACTTCTCGTCCTGCAGAATATTGCCGATCACCCGCGTCACGCCGATGTTGGTGCCGATCGCAAACTCGCCCACGCGATCCGAGTTCGCATCCGTGTGGGTATAGTTCCAGAAGTCGCGCTCCAAATCCTTGTTGTCGCACGCGACCCGCGTAATCCGGTTGTCTTCGATGTGGATCATCAGCGGAGTCTTCGTCAGAATCCCGTACCGCGCGCAGAGGAAATCTCCCACCACGCCATCGACGACGAAGACGCCATTCACCTCGTCCGGCGCAGTGAAGCACTCGCCGCCCGGAAGATTGCCCCACTTCTCCGGGCTGATGATCCCCGAGGTCTTGAACCAGCGATACTCCGGCGAGAGCGCGACGTGGATATCGGTTCCCGCAGGCGTGGTCGCGCGCACATACGTCGCCGCCCGCACCTTTTCGAGCACCGCCTGGCTCAGCCGATCCACCTCATGAAAGTCCGCCCGCATGCCCTGCATCATGATCTCGCCGGTGATGTTCACCATGTGCGCATGCCGCATGCGGCGACGGTTGACAACGTCGGTCATCTGCATGCGGCTGTGCAGTTCGTTCGGTTGCACCTCCACCGCGAAGATGCTCGCCTGCGACGTCTCCATATCGTCCAACACCGCTGCGGGCATTCCCGATAGCGGCCGCGGCGACAGCTCCTCGAGCACAAACGCATTCCACGCGCAGCCAACCACCTCCAACTGGCTGGCCAGCGCCGCCGCAATCGTCAAACAGCTCCGGTCCGTGATCAACGTGACCTTCTCTTCGGACTGAATCCGCAGGCATGTGGTCACCGCATTATGCGCGCCCGCAACATACTCCTCGGGAAACGGGACGGCCCGCAAGTCGATCGCCGGAAAGGCTTCGTGGGCTACTAGATCTTCCATTGCAGCTACTTCCTTCTTTACGGTTCGCGTACGGTTTCGTCGCCGATCTTATCGCCGCAGGCCTTTCGCAGCCGGCCTTCTCGCTCCCGATCAGAGCCCGGTGCGCGTCTCCATCGCCATGTAATCGACGACCGCCTTCAGATCGCCGGTCTCGCGAAACACCCTCAGTTGCCGGTCGGCCCCCGATCCTTGTTCGAGCATCGTGTGGATATATCCGATCTCGTTGCGGCTACCTAACTCATCCAGGACATCATCGACAAACGCCAGATACTCCGCGATCAACTCGCGCGCGGGCACCTCGATCTGCCTGCCAAAATCGATCATCTTGCCATCGAGACCATACCGCACCGCGCGAAACTTGTTCTCCATCAACAGCGCTCGCGAATACTGGCGAAAGTCCTGATTGCAAGCATGCAGATGCCAAAGCTTGCATGCGGTCGCCTGGATCAGCGCGGCGATCGCGATCGTCTCCTGCGCCCGCAACGGGATATCGCAGATGCGCACCTCTATGGTATCGAAAAACGGATGCGGCCGAACATCCCACCAGATCTTCTTCGCATTGTCGATGCAGTGCGTCTTGATCAACAGACTCACATAGTTCTCGAACTCCGAGTAACTACTGAAGCTATCCGGAAGATTGGTCCGCGGAAAGTTCTCGAACACCTTCGCTCGATAGCTCTTATACCCAGTATCCATCCCCAGCCAGAACGGCGAGTTCGTCGAGAGCGCAAGAATATGCGGCAGAAAATACCGCAGCGAGTTCATGATGCGAATCGCCGCCTCGCGATCTTCAATGCCGACATGCACATGCAGCCCGAAGATAAGGTTCGCCCGCGCCACCAGTTGCAGATCCTCGACCACCTGCGCGTACCGCGGGTCGGGATAGATCTCCTGCGACCGCCAATCCGCGAACGGATGCGTCGCCCCCGCGACCAGCACCAGGTCGGCCTCCTCGGCCAGATGGATCATGTTGCGCCGCAAGTCGAACAGATCCAGCTGCGCCGCCTGAATACTGCCGCAGATCCTTGTCCCCACCTCGATCACCGACTGGTGCATCTCTGCCTTGACCCGCTCCTCGAGCCGCAGCTTGCCCTTCGCCAGCATCTCCGTCGCGATATGCGAACGAAGGTCCCGCGTCTGCGGATCGACAGTCTGGTACTCCTCTTCGATGCCCAGCGTAAAGGATGGCCGCATGGTCTCTCCAACGTACAGAAGCGGATGAGTTACAAATTATTTGCCATCGCCTGGGGCTGTGCTTGATCCCTTCTTTGTAGCACTCTTCTTCGCAGCTGTCTTCTTGGCAACAGCCTTCTTCGCAGCCGCCTTCCCTGCGACGGCCTTCGCACCCGCGCCCGAGAGAAACGTCGCCCAGTGCAGTTGCGCCAATTGCGTATTCGCCGACCGCGCCTTCTTCACCGCCAGCCGCGCAATCGCATCGACGATCCACTCGAAGCTCGCTTGCCCAACCGACTTCAGATCCGCGTCCGGCGCGGGATTCATGAAGTCGATCGCATACGGCACGCCTTTCTCCACCGCGAACTCCACCGTATTCAGGTCGTAGCCCAGCGCGCGGCACAACGTCAGCGCGTCCTTCTCTACCCGCTTCAGCAGCTTCGCGTCGTACTGCGGCGGATCGAGCACATACCGCCGCTCATGCGGAGCCCTCGGATCGTACGGCATGATCCGCACCTCCGACTGCCCCACCACGTAGCAGCGAAAGTATTCGGTGAAGTTCACCGCCGCCTGCAGCGTCATGCACAGATCCCGGGTCTTGTCGTACGCCGCGAAGAACTCGTCGCAGTTATGCACATGGAAGACGTCACGCCATCCGCCGCCGTCATGCGGCTTCAAAAACGCGGGAAACTTCACATAGTCGAAGATCCAGTCCCAATCCAGAGGATACTCGAGATTGCGCAGCGACTGCGCGTTGATCTCCGGCGGAAAGTGCTTGTGCGGCAGCAGCACCGTCCGCGGCACCGCGACCCCCAGCCGTTCTGCCAGCGCGTAGTTAAAGAACTTGTCGTCCGCCGACCACCAGAACGGATTGTTGATCACCTGCGCCCCGTGCAGCACGGCGTTCTTCAGATACGCGCGGTAAAACGGCAGGTCATGCGAGATGCGATCCACGATCACCGCATAGCCCGACGGAACCCCAAGCTGCACGCCGCCCACGCGCACAAACTCCGCCTGCACGTCGTCCAGATGCATCGAATTGATCTTGTCCACCAGGGCGCCGGGAAAGGTATTCTCAACGCCGAACAGCACACCAATTTTCTTCACCCTCAACCTCCGATCGAATGGCATCAAACCCGCTCACAGATAGGTCTGCAGCATGCGCTGCCACCATGGCCAGTCGTGCCCCGCGCCGTGGCCCCACACATCCAGGCGACACGGAATATGCTTCTCGCGCAGCACGCGGGCCAGCCGTTCATTCTGCTCCCGGCACTGATCGTGCTCCGCCGTCGCCAGCACATACGTGTTGTGGCGATAGCGATCCAGATACCAAGGGTCCGACAGGTTTGGCAAAAAATGCAGTGGAAGCTGGAAATAACAATCCTGATCGTAGTAGCCCGACAGGAACGAACTCAGATCGAACACCCCGCTCATCGACAGGAACGCCGTAAACACATCCGGATGCCGCAGCGCGAGGTTCGCCGCGTGATATCCCCCGAAGCTGCATCCCACCGTCGCCAGATGCGGCGATGCGTTCTCCTTGTGCACCAACGGCAGCACCTCGTCCATAATGTAGCGCTCGTACTGCATCTGGCGCTCGATGCGCTGCCGAGGCGGCGCATCGCGGTTGTACCAGCTCTCTCCGTCCACCGAGTCCACACAGAACAACTGCAACTGGGCCGACTCGATCTTGCCGCGGATCGCGTTCACCATGCCGCGATCCTCGAACTCGTAGAATCGGCCGCACGACGTAGGAAAGACCACCACCGGCAGACCCGCGTTACCGAACACGAGCAGCTCCATGTCGCGGCCCAGACGGTGCGAAAACCACTTGTGGTATTGGCGTCTCATCGCAATCTCTCTGCTACTCTAACGCCATCCTCGCGAAAAGGGGTCTTTATCTCGCGGCTGGGACCGGAATCGAAATCGGCGGAAGCGAAAGGCGCCTCGAGCGCGCTGGAGCCTCGCGCCGACGCCCGGTCGGCGATGACCGACCAACCCCCGCCCGCGCCGGAAGCGCAATCCACCTCCTTCCTGCGCGACCTTTCCGACGCGATGCCCCGCCTCGAGAGCTATCGCTTCCACTCCGCCATCCTGCCCGACCCCGAGCACCGCGCCCTCCTCCTCTACCTGCCCCGCGAGTACGCCCAGCAGCCAACCAAACATTTCCCCGTCCTCTATCTGCACGACGGCCAGAATCTCTTCGACGAGCGCACGGCCTTCATTCCGGGCCATCCCTGGTTCGCCCACATCACCGCCGACCAGCTCGTCGCCGAGGGAGCGATCGAGCCGCTCATCCTCGTCGGCATCGCTAACACCGGCCTCCGCCGCGTGGCCGAGTACACCCCCACCCCCGATCCCAAACACGGTGGCGGCGAGGGCGACCGCTACGGCCGCCTGCTCCTCGAAGAGGTCAAGCCCTTCGTCGACCGCACCTACCGCACCCTCCCCGAGCCCGAGCACACCGGCCTTGGCGGCTCTTCGCTCGGCGGCCTCATCTCGCTCTACCTCGGCCTGCAATACCCCAACGTCTTCCGCAAGCTCGCCGTGATGTCGCCTTCGCTCTGGTGGGACCAGCGCAGCATTCTAACGCTCGTCCAGACGATGGTCGAGCGCTTCTCACCCCGTCCCCCGCTGCGCATCTGGCTCGACATGGGCATGGAGGAGGGCCTGCGCCATCTCCACGACACCGACCAGCTCTTTCAGATCCTCCAGAGCCTCGGCTGGCGCCCCGACCTCGATCTCCACTACCGGCGCATCGCCGGCGCCGGCCACAACGAAGACGCCTGGGGCGAACGCTTCGGCGATGTGCTAAGGTTTCTCTATCTCCGCTCTCCTCATCGCGCCGAGTAGATCTTCTCGCCAGGTAGATCGATTTGGATTGCGGAAAACGGCGATCTCCGCCATACTTAGGTGTTGGGTTGTGTCGACAAACTGCCGAGATACGCTGTTCCGGCTCGCTCCACCGCTCGCCCAAACAAACTGTTCTGAAAGGTCTTACCCTGTGTTGATGATTCGTCTGGCGCGCGTTGGAGCGCGCAAGCAGCCCCACTATCGCATCGTTGTTATCGAAAAGGACCGCGCCCGCAACGGCCGTTTCGTCGAAATCGTGGGTACCTACAACCCCCGCACCAACCCCGCGAGCCTCGAACTCAAGCGCGATCGCATTGCCTATTGGACCGGTACCGGCGCGCAGATGTCGGAGACGGTCGGCCGGCTGGTCGCCAAGAACCCTGCTCCCGTCGAAGCAGCACCCGCGGCCTAATCGTACCCGATTCCCGTAACATTCCTAACGCGCTCTATATTGCAATCTTTGGGCACTTCAAAAGTGCCTAAAGATTGCGATGTATACAACAAGCTACGCTCTGTCCTCCCCCAGTCGCGCGTACACTCAATCGCTAGAAACGCAATCGACCGCGCTGTCTCGCCCTTGTTAGGCTTCTCCTCGTACCGACCTCACACAGATGAGGCAGCGAGGCGAATCATGGGCGCGAGCGCTACTCTCCCAAGAGGTATGTGATGGTTCAGGCAGACTCGTTGTCGGCAGTTGACCCCGTTTCAGGCAAAATTAGAGACTTAGTCGCCGGGATCGCAGAGGCATTGGTGGATCACCCAGAGCAAGTATCCGTCGAGGCCATTGTCGAGCCCACCTCCACGATCCTCCGACTTCGCGTAGACCCCAGCGACGTCGGCAAGATCATCGGCAAACAGGGCCGTACGGCTCGATCCATGCGCACCATCCTCAGCGCAGCCAGCATGAAGCTGCACCACCGCTTCTCGCTCGACATCGTGGAGGAGAACGCATCCGCATCCACCCCGCCTCAAGAAGCATGAGCCCCACTCTCTCCAGATCCACGGCCACTTCGCTCCGCGAACAGTCTGCATCCTTGACCCCGTCGTCATGCAGGCTGCGGCCATGGGCCATTCGGTGATCGACTTGGAAGACCAGCAAGACCAGACAGCCTCACTCACCGTCGAGTCCACCGCCCAGCCCGCGTGGATCGCCGTGGCGCACCTGCTACGCCCGCAGGGCCGCAAGGGCGAGCTCCTCGCCGAGCTCTTCACTGACTTTCCCGAGCGCTTCGAGACCAACAAGCAGGTCTATCTCGCTGCGCCCGGCTTCACCGGTGCCGCCGCCGAGGCCCGCACCGCCGAGGTCGCCCACTTCTGGCTGCCCGTCGGTCGCAACGAAGGCCGCATCGTCCTCCATCTCGCCGGCTCCGACTCCATTGAATCCGCCGAGAAGCTGATGGGCCTCGACGTCCTCATCCCCCAGACCGAGCGCCTCAAGCTCGACGACGACGCCAACTACGTCAGCGACCTCATCGGCTGCACCGTCTACGATCTGGGATCGAACCAGACCTCCGGCGACGCGTCTGAGCGCGGCGTCGCCATCGGCACCGTCTCCGATGTTCAGTTCCCCACCACCTCCGACGGCGCCCGCCGTCTCGAAGACGCCGCTCCCCTGCTCGAGGTCGAAGGCCTCGAAGGCGAAGAGATCCTTATCCCCTTCGCCAAGCACTTCCTGATCGCAATCGACGTCGTCGCCAAAAAGATCCTCATGCGGCTCCCCGAGGGCCTGCTGGAGATCTACCGCGCAAGCTGAGCCTCGCACCAGATCCCGCCCCAACCCCAGCTAAACTACGATCACCCATGCGCTTCGATATCCTCACGATCTTTCCCGGCTTCTTCGACGACCCGCTCAACTACGGCGTGCTGAAGCGGGCGATCGTCACCGAACAGGTCGCCGTCGCCACCCACGACCTGCGCAGCTTCACCAAGGATCGCCACCGCACAGTCGACGACCGCCCCTTCGGCGGCGGCGAGGGCATGGTGCTCAAGCCCGAGCCTATCTACGACTGCTTCCAATCGCTTGGCATCACCCCCAAGCCCCAGCGCGACACCACCAGGGAGACCGTCGTGCTCCTCTCCGCCCAGGGTAAGCCCTACACCCAGGCCATAGCGCAGGAGCTCTCCCGATGCGAACGCGTCGTCTTCCTCTGCGGCCGTTACGAGGGCATCGACGAGCGCATCAACGAGCTCCTCTGCGACCGCGAGCTATCCATCGGCGACTACATCCTCTCGGGCGGCGAGCTGGCCGCGGCCGTCATCCTCGACTCCGTCGTCCGTCTGCTCCCCGGCGTCCTCGGCAATCCCGACTCCATCCGCTTCGAGAGCTTCGGAGCCGAGGCCGAGCCCGGCAAGCCGAAGAAGAACGAACCCCTCCCGCTCGGCCCCGACGGCGTGCCCACCTCCACCCACCTCTCTGGCGGCCTGCTCGACTACCCCCACTACACCCGCCCAGCGGAGTTCCTCGGCCTGCCCATCCCCGAGGTCCTGCAGAACGGCAACCACGACGCCATCCGGCAGTGGCGCCGCCGCATGGCCCTCGAGAAGACCCGCCGCAACCGCCCCGATCTGCTCGCCACCGCCAAACTCACCCGCGACGACCACGAATTCCTGCGCCAACTCGCCGCCGCCGAGAGAAATCGGCGTGAGCAAACCGACATTGAAGATTAGGCCACTGGCCGAATGCAATCCCCGAATGCGCATTAAAGGTCGCGATCCAGGCCTTTTTTGTGTACACTATGAATTCGAGTTCAACTAGGAAAGTTGCTATGTCTATACATCCAATCATGCAAAAGCTGGCCGCGAAGTTCGAGCGGACCGACCTCCCCAATTTCGCTCCCGGTGACACCGTACGCGTCCAGGTAAAGATCAAAGAGGGTGAAAAAGAGCGCCTCCAGGCATTCGAAGGAATGGTTATCGCCGCACGCAAGGGCCCTCAGGGCACCTTCACTGTCCGCAAGATGAGCTTCGGCCAGGGCGTTGAGCGTATTTTCCCCTACAACTCCAAGGTTGTGGACAAGGTCGAGAAGATCCGCTCCTACCAGGTTCGCCGCTCCAAGCTCTTCTACCTCCGCGGCCTGCGTGGCAAGTCTGCCCGTCTGCGCGAAGTCGGTCGCACCGCCTAAACCTTTCAAGCAGCAAAAAGCGGCGAGCCTCTTCGGAGACTCGCCGCTTTCTTGTGTCTCCTGCTAGTCCGTCGGCGAAACGGTCGTAGCCGCCTGCGCGGCCGACGCGCCCTTCGGAATGGGCACGCACGGCGGATCGGTGGCTTTCTGCCCCGGCAGCGCCTTGGCCGCCATACGCATCTGCCCCGTCGGACACGGGCTCAGCGCAAGCACCGGCTGAATG
>FSYS01001733.1_pt1 | contig 71197 bp, 58 predicted proteins | sample 1638491 | NCBI WGS metagenome assembly FSYS01 (sample SAMEA3914788, study PRJEB12502) | metagenome | biome: forest; material: soil | place: Canada | collected 2011-07-03 | depth 0.1 m | reverse complement strand
GGACGATGTACGTGCAGATCATGGAAGAGCAGGATGCGAACACCTACCACATCCACCCGTTCGATCTCACCAAGGTCTGGCCGCACGCGGACTATCCGCTGATCGAGGTCGGCTACTTTGAGCTGAACCGCAACCCCGAGAACTTCTTCGCCGAGATGGAGCAGGTTGCCTTCGCTCCGACGAACATCGTTCCGGGAATCGGCTTCTCGCCCGACCGCATGCTGCAGGGCCGCCTGTTCTCCTATGGCGACGCGCAGCGCTACCGCCTGGGTGTCAATCACTACCTGATCCCGGTGAATGCGGCCAAGTGCCCCGTCAACTCCTACCACCGTGACGGCGCGATGCGCATCGACGCAAACTACGGCCGTACGATTGCCTATGAGCCGAACAGCTACGGCGAGTGGCAGGAACAGCCGGACTACTCGGAGCCGCCGTTGGCCATCAACGGAGATGCGCACAACTTCGATTTCCGTGAAGACGATCACGACTACTACTCGCAGCCGGGTAACCTCTTCCGGATGCTGTGCCCAGAGGAGAAGCAGCGTCTGTTCGAGAACACCGCTCGCTCGCTCGCACCGGCCGAGAAGCTGATTCGGGATCGCCATGTTTCGAACTGCAGCAAGGCGGACCCGGCTTACGGCGAAGGTGTTGCCAAGGCTCTGGACGCAGTCCTCGCAGCGCAGTAGTAAGTAAGATTTTCTGCCTGTAGCCTATTCCACCCGGCTCCGTAACGAGTTGTCCGTTACGGAGCCGTTTTTCTTTCTGGGGACGGGACGGGAAGAGTAGAGGGTTCCGAGGAAGCACCCGTGCAGGGAGTTCCGATTGGACGAAGCGGAGAGGGGCGGCCAGAAGATCGCCGCTCTCTTTTTTTACGCTGCATGGATTTGGGACAGGCTGTCGTTTTGCCGGGGCGAACGTCGAAGAGAAGAGGCTAAGGGGCGTTCCCGTATTCGATCGGGCATTGACGAACTCTTCCGATTTATCCTCGTCTAACTCTTTATCATATCTTTGTCTTGCTTTCTGAGGTGCTTTCGATGGGCGTAGTCATGGGCCGCGTGCGACGCTGGGCTGCTTTTTCTGTCTTGTTGGTACTGCCGATGGCTGAGGGCTGTGCCGGGTTCTTTCCCGCCACCAGTTCGACCAGCGGAGGGTCGACGGTGACCAATGCTGGAGACTACGCCTATGTGGCGAGTTCGTACGCGTCGGGGAGCACGGCGGTCTACACGCTTTCGGGATTTTCTGTCGGTACGGGAACGCTCACGGCGCTGAGCGGATTTCCGATCACGTTGCCGTTCGCTCCGACGGCGACCGTGATCAATCCTTCGAACACGATTCTCTATGTTGCGGGGCTGGGCGTGATCTATGGCTACACGATCTCATCGGCGGGGGCGCTGACCTCGATTGAGAGCAACGGCAGCGTGGCCCTGGCAAATGCGAATGTGGTTTCGATGGACATCTCGCCTGATGGGCAGTGGATGTTCGCTCTGGATGCCAATGGGATAGCGGTGGACGAGTTCCAGATTCAGTCGGGCGGGGTGCTGGCTTCGACCACGGGAGCTTCGTATGCCGTGACGAACGGAGGGACGGTGGTGCCGAGCTCGATCCGGGTCTCGCAGAACGAGAGCAGTCCGTGGGTGGCAATTTCGCTGGGCACCGGCGGAGATATTCTTTATTCGTTCACCACGAGCACCGGGGCGATCACGGAAGTGACGCAGGTGAATCCACCGACGGCCTCGTCATCGGACCAGGCGCTGGCGTTTGACGCGGCGGGTGCAACGCTGTATCTGGCACGCAGCGGGACGGATGGGGGATTGATTCCTTACACGATCAGTTCCAATGGAAGTCTGAGCGCGGTGAGCGGCGCGCCGTATGCGCTGGGATCGGGGCCGTCGTCGATCGTGATCGATGCGACCGGCAAGTATATCTATGTTGGCAACAAGGTAAGCAGCACAATCTCGGGCTTCTCGATCGGCACGGGGGCGGTGTTGACGCCGCTGGCGGGATCGCCCTACGCGAGTGGATCCGGTGTGTCGTCGCTGGGCCGGGACAACAGCGGGGATTACATTCTGGCGACGGCATTGGGTGGTTCGCCGGACGTGCAGATGTATAGCTTCTCCAGCACGACGGCGGGCATGCTGACTGCGTCCGGCACGGCGTCTACGGGAGATCCGAATGAGCCGGCGGGAGCGGTGTCGGTGTCGATGACGCGCTAGACGAGGTTTCTGCGAGGAGTGCATTGCGCAAGAAGGAGTTCCCTGGGGGAGCTCCTTTTTTCGCTTCCTGCGCAGGGGGGTGTCGCGAGAGGCCTGCGAAATGGGCCTTTTGTGGTATCTCCAAGGGTTCTGGCGGGCAGATATGCGGGGAGATCCGAGCGATAATAGGGACAGGATTGTCAGCCAGACGGAAATAGGCTTGGACGACGCGGAGGCTTCTTGAAGCACCTCGAAGAGAGGATTCCACAAATGGGTGCAGCGCGCTTCTCGCGAGGGTTGGAGTTGGCGGCTTCTGAAGACAACAATCAAACGCTGTGGGGATGGGCCGGGGCGCGCCGGATGGTGGCGCTGGGCCTGATCGGATGCGGGATACTGGTGAGCGGCTGCTCGCGCTTCCGGCCGCACTCTGCGACGGAGTACGTGTATGTGACCGCGAAGCAGCAGACGTTGCGCGACCGCGTGGCGGCGGTTTCGAATCGCACGGGCACGGTCCAGAACGGCGACCGACTGAAGGTGCTGGAGCATGGGCGGCGCTTTTTGCGGGTGCAGACGGCGAAGGACGAGATTGGCTGGATCGAGGAGCGGACGGTCGTGGGGCAGGATGTCTACGATGCGTTCGCGACGCTCGCCACACAACATGATCACGACCCGGCGGTGGCGACCGGCGTGGTGCGGGATGAGGTGTATGTTCACCTGACGCCGGGCCGGGCGACGGAGAAGTTCTTTCGGCTGTCGGAGGGCGACAAGCTGAGCTTGATCGAGCGGGCGACGCTGCCGAAGGGCGGTGGGCTGAAGGCCGGTCCGCTGAAGAACCCGCGGCAGGCAGCGATTCCGGGGGCGGCGACGGGGATTGCGCCGGCGACGGCGTCGAGTGCCGCGGCGAGTCCGAAGGGCGCCACTGCGGAGAAGACTGCCGTGAAGTCCACGCTGCCGGAGGTCGCCGGCGCGGCGGAGCCCGCGCCGCCGGTGATGGAGGATTGGTGGCTGGTGCGGGACGCGAAGGGCCGCGCAGGTTGGGTGCTGAGCCGCATGATGGACATCGATGCTCCGGATGCGCTGTCGCGCTACGCCGAGGGGCAGCGCATCGTGGGCGCCTATGTGCTTGCAACGGTGAACGACCCGGATGCGCCGCAGCCGGACAAGAACGTTCCCGAATTTGTAACCGTGCTGGGACCGTACAAGTCAGGTCTGCCGTATGACTTCGACCAGGTGCGGGTGTTCACCTGGAACCCGCGGATGCATCGCTACGAGACGGCGTTCCGGGAGAAGAACATCGAGGGCTATCTGCCGGTGACGATCAAGATGCTGACAGACCCGAATGGGAAGTCGGCGACGGCGACGACGCCGATGCCGGCGTTCCAGTACAAGGTGCTGTCGGCGATGGCTGCGCCCGTGGTTCCGGATCTCGAGACGGGCGCGATAGTGCCGGGGCCGACCATCACCAAGACGTATCGGCTGGAGGGCAATGTGCTGCACCGGCTGCTGGCTCCGGGCGAGGTCGCACCGGAGGAGGCGCATCCGGAGGTCGAGGTCGAGAAGAAGAAAGAAGGCAGGCACCGGCGCTAATCCTGCGGTGTGGGTGTTTGGCTGCCAATGAGAAGGCCCTCCGCGGTGTGACGGAGGGCCTTCTCGTTTTGGTTTGATCCGGCTTCTTCGGCCGAGCTCGGTCAGGCGTAGAAGCCGGCGATGGCGTCGACGACGGTCTGCTGCTCGTCGTCGCGGAGCTCGGGATAGATGGGCAGGGCGAGGACCTCGGTCGCGGCGTGCTCGGTGATGGGAAGGTCGCCGTGCTTGTAGCCGAGCGAGGACAGGCTAGTCTGCTCATGCAGCGGGATGGGGTAGTAGATCTCGCTGCCGATCTTGCGGTCGGTGAGGTACTGTCGTAGTGCATCGCGGCGCGGCGCGCGGATCACGTATTGGTGGAAGGCGTGGTGGGCGCGGGGATCGGTGATGGGAAGGACGACGCCCTCTGTGGTGCTCACTGCGGCTAGACCCGCAGCGGTGAAGAGGCGGTCGTAGTTGGCGGCGAGATCGCGGCGCTGCTGGTTCCACTGCGGCAGGTAGCGGAGTTTGACCGAGAGGACGGCGGCCTGGATGCTGTCGAGGCGCGAGTTCCAGCCGACCTCTTCGTGGACGTAGCGGACGCGCATGCCGTGGGCACGGAGGATGCGTGCGCGGTCTTCGAGGGCGGCGGTGCTGGTGGTGAGCAGGCCGGCGTCGCCGAAGGCGCTGAGGTTCTTGGTGGGGTAGAAGCTGAAGGCGGCGGCATCGCCGAGGGAGCCGGCAGGGATGCCGTTCCACGCGGCACCGAAGGCCTGGGCGGCGTCCTCGATGAGGGCGACGTCGAACTCGGCCTTGAGGCCGGTGAAGGCGTCCCAGTCGGCGCACTGGCCGTAGAGGTGGACGGGGAGGATGGCCTTAACACGGCCGGACTGAGAGCGGTCGGGGTGCGCGTCGCGGTCGGCCTCGATGGCGCGGGCGACGGCTGCGGGAGACAGGTTGAAGGTCTCAGGGTCGATGTCGGCGAAGATGGGTTGGGCGCCGCAGCGCAGGATGGAGCTGGCGGTGGCGAAGAAGCTGAAGGGGGTGGTCACCACGGCGTCGCCGGGGCCGACACCGGCTGCGGCGAGGGCCAGCCAGAGGGCGTCGGTGCCGCTGGCGCAGCCGATGCCAAACTCGGCTCCGCAGGCAAGCGCGGCTTCGGCTTCGAAGCTTTCGACGGCGGGGCCGAGGATAAACCTTTGCGACACGCAAACGGCTTCGATGGCCTGCATGACCTCTTCGCGGATGGTGGGGAACTGACGGGTGAAATCAAGCATCGAAACAGGTTGGGCGTCTTTGGTCGGCACACTTTGATGGTACATCGAGGCCGAGGGAGGGGTCTAAAGCGCCTGGGTGGTGTTTGTTATCCGGGGCGGTGGTTGAAAGTTGCTGCAGTTCGCCGTATTGTGGTGAGGTTCGGAGAATCGAAACGCTCTCTCCACGCGCGCACGACACTTTCTTGCAGCTCACACGTTAAAACATTCTGGAAATACAGGAGATCGGCACATGGAATCAAAGCCGGCGCAGAACATTCAGGACACGTTTCTCAACACGGTCCGCAAAGATAAAAGCCCCATAACCATCTATCTGGTGAGCGGCGTCAAGCTGACCGGAAAGATTCGCTCCTTCGATAAGTATTCGGTGCTGCTGGAGAACAATAGCCAGGAGCAGTTGATCTTCAAGCACGCGATCTCGACGGTAGTGAGCGGGCGGGCGGGCATGCATCTGGATAATCGCCCAGAGCGTCCCGCAGAGAAGCTGGGGGAGAGCCGCGGTCCATCGATCGCTGCGAGCCATGCAGCGTCGTCCGTCGCGAGCACCGGGACCGAGGGCTCGAGCGCCTCGGACCGCTAAGCATTGGGTCGCGAGCTCCAAGGCGGTAGGCCGTTGTCGTCCAGTCGCAGTCTTGTCGCCGCCGCGGAAGAAGCGGCGGCGGACCAGCTTCGCCAAAATCAGGCCGAACGGGCAGTTCTCGTATTTGTGGAGTTCACGGGGGAACGTGGTAAGTTGACCACCGCGGCCAGGCAGGCGCGGCGGTCGGCGTTGGTCGCGACGCGGACGGACGACCCGGACGATGTTCCGGACGCAGCTGAGGATCCGGCGGCGGGCTTCGCACCAGAACTGGGATTCGAGGCGGCGCTCGAGGAGTTTCAGGAGCTGGCTCGAAGCGCGGGAGCGGTTGTCGCCGCGACCGTGGTGCAGCGCCGGCCGCGACCGGATCCGGCGACCCTGGTGGGACAGGGGAAGCTCGATGAGATTGAGGCGATCGTGGCGTCGACCGACGCGTCGGTGGTGCTGTTCGACCACGATCTGACACCGTCGCAGTTGCGTAATCTGGATCGCAAGCTCTCGTGCCGGGTGATCGACCGCACGCAGCTGATCCTGGATATTTTTGCGCGGCATGCGCGGACGCGGGAGGGCCAGTTGCAGGTCGAGCTGGCACAGCTGGAGTACCAGTTGCCGCGGCTGGCGGGGCAGGGCAAAGCCATGTCGCAGCTGGGCGGCGGCATCGGTACACGTGGACCGGGTGAGACGAAGCTCGAGACCGACAAGCGCAAGATCAACCTGCGCATCGATCACGTGAAGGAACAGCTGGAGTCTGTGCGGCGGATTCGCCGCCAGCAGCGGCAGCGGCGCGAGGCTGTGCCGGTGCCGGTGGTAGCGCTGGTGGGCTATACGAACGCGGGCAAGAGCACGCTCTTCAATTCGCTGACCGCGGCGGGAGTGCTGGAGTCGGCGCGGATGTTCGCGACGCTTGATCCGAAGCTGAAGCAGCTACAGCTGCCGTCACGGCGCAGGATTTTGCTATCGGATACGGTGGGATTTATTCGCAACCTGCCGCACACGCTGGTGACGAGCTTCCGCGCCACGCTGGAGGAGGTAGAGCGCGCGGAGATTCTGCTGCATGTACGTGATGCGTCGAGCCCGATGGCGGATGAACAGAAGGTCCAGGTGGAGAAGGTGTTGGGCGAGCTGGAGGTCGGCCACAAACCGGTGATCCAGGTAATGAACAAGATCGACCTGCTGCCGCCCGAGGAGCGATTCCGGGTGTCGCATGGGCGCGGCGCGGTCGGGGTGTCGGGGCTGACGGGGGCTGGGGTCGAGGATCTGCTGCAGGCGATCGATGAGGCGTTGGTGGCCGATCCGCTGATCGAGATTTATCTGCGGGTGCCGCAGTCGGAGGGCGCGGTGCTGGCCTCGATCGAGGCTGGGGCGGTACTCGAGGACAAGCAGTTCGAAGGGAATCTGGTTTATCTGAAGGCGCGGGGGCCGGCGTCGCTGCTGCACCGCTACCGGAGGTTCTGGGATCGGACGGCGTAGAACGGGAATGAGCGTATGGGGGAATTACTACAGGCCGCCTAAAGGGGAGCGGAGGTGGTGTCCCCTGTCACGCGGCCTGTATGACCCAGATCATAGGGTCTGTAGATGTGTTTAGTTTAGGCCAATTGGGGCGGATGTCAACGGATTTCGGGCTTCTTTGGGCGACGCAGGTAAGGGGGGACGCTAACCCTCTGCGAATGAGGCGCCTTCGCTTGGTGTCTTCGGCGGCAGGCTTGCGCGGGCGCTTGCGTTGACACTCCTCTAAGTGCTTTGTTAGAAATAGGAGTACGCGAATCGAACGCTATCCAGATTAGTTCCTGCATTCAATCTGGAAGTCTGCTTTTCCGGCGGACCCTAGGACTCCTGTACGGCTTCGGCCGGCCCGATCATGACTGAGATACTCAATCAACTTGGTACACTTGTGCTCGGCTCCGTGCCGACGATCATCCTTTTTATTTTGCTGATCGTAGCGTACGGCGTTCTGGTACGCCGTCCCCTCGACCGCATCCTGGCCGAGCGGTATAAGCGCACGCTGGGCGCGGTGGAAGAGGCTAAGGGCGCCATCTCCGCGGCTGAAGCGGAGACGTTGGCCTACGAAGAAAAGTTGCGCGCGGCGCGGGCGCAGATCTTCCAGGCGCGGGAGCAGCGGCTGAAACAGTGGAATGCAGAGCGCGAGCAGGCGATTGCGCAGGCCAAGGCATTGACGCAGCAGCGCGTGCTGGCTGCGCGGCTCGAGATTGAGCAGGCTGTCGGTGCGGCGCGGAAGGATATCGATGGCGCGAGCGCTGCTCTGAGCGAGCAGATTCTGCGTGCGGTGCTTCCGGTGGGCGTGGCGTCGGCGGAGGTAGCACGGTGAAGCTCTCGGTAGTCCGAAAGATTTCCTTATCCATCCTGTTTGCCGGTGGGCTGTTGGCGCCGATGCATCCATTGCGAGCACAGGCGGCGCCGGCTGCACAGGCGCAGGCAACATCCGCCGAGGCAGCATCTTCTCGGCCCTCGATAGCGAACGAGCAGGAGATCGACGAGAAGGCGGCGTATCGCCACTCGGAGATGGTGCGAAGGGTCGGCAAGATGTTTGGCATGGACGCCGAGCAGGCGGCCACCTCGTTCGAGATTTTCAATTTCACGATTCTTGCGATTCTGTTGCTCTGGCTGCTGGTCAAGACGCTCCCGAAAACCTTTCGCAATCGCAGCGGCGTGATTCAGAAGCAGCTTGTTGATGCGCGTACTGCGACCGAAGAGGCGGCGATTCGCCTGAGCGGCGTGGAGGCGCGCCTCTCGAAGCTGGACGAGCAGATTGCCGCGATGCGCGCGCAGGCGGACAAGGACTCCGCGGCTGACGAGCAGCGCATCAAGGCGAGCGTGGAAGAAGAGAAGCAGAAGATTCTGACCGCGGCGGAGCAGGAGATTGCCGCGGCGACCACGCATGCACGCCGTCAGCTGCAGCAGTACGCGGCAGAGCTTGCGATCGATCAGGCGGCCCAGAAGCTTGTGGTCAGCGCAGAGACGGACCGTCTGCTGGTGCAGGCATTCGCAAGCCGGTTGGCCGGCGAAGACCCGAAGGGTGGACAGAACTAATGGCAGTGTTTACTCTTCGCTACGCGCATGCAATGGAGCAGGTAGTTGTCGGAATGCGGCTTGACTCGGCTGCCGTATTGCAGCAGATGAAGGATTTCGCGGGAACGTATGATGGTAGCCCGCAGCTGCGCGAGATCTTGATGGATCCTTCGATCTTGAAGGAGCAGAAGTTGAAGGTGCTGGACGCGATTGCGGCGAAGATTGGAATGCTGCCGCAGGTGCGGAATCTAATTGCGGTGATTACCGACCATCAGCGGCTGCAGGAGTTGAACGAGATTGTGACGGAGTATGCGTCGCTCGTGGATCAGGATGCGGGATGGGTGGATGCCGAGATTACAAGCGCGCGCGCGTTGAGCGCAGCTGACCGCGCGGAGTTGGAGGCGCAAGTCGGCAAGCTCGCTGGGAGCCGCATTCGCGCAACCTACCGCGAAGATAGTAGCCTGCTGGGCGGAGCGATTGTGAAGATCGGGTCCACGGTGTACGACGGGAGCGTTCGCGGTCAGTTGCAGCAGTTGAAGCAGAAGTTAGTGAATGCATGAGGCGCCGCGCCGCTGCGCGAGTAAAGAACGCTTCGAGACAGTTTAGATCTACAGATTTGGATCTTTAGATACACAGAGACCGGGTAAAGAGACGACATGGCACAGATCAGGGCGGATGAGATAACAGAGCTGCTTCGCCAGCAGATTGAGAACTACGAGCAGCGCGTCCAGGTGGACGAGGTGGGCACGGTCATCAAGCTGGGCGACGGCATCGCACGCATTCATGGCCTGGACAAGGTCATGGCGGGCGAGTTGATCGAGTTTCCCCATGGCGTCTCCGGCCTGGCGATGAATCTCGACGAGGATCAGGTGGGCGCGGTCCTGCTCGGCGACTATACGCTGATCAGCGAGGGCGACGAGGTCAAGCGTACCGGCAGGATCATGTCGGTGCCGGTCGGCGAGGCGATGATTGGCCGCGTGGTCAATGCGCTAGGTGAAGCCATCGACGACAAGGGGCCGATCAACGCCACCGAGTATCTGCCGGTGGAGCGGCTGGCTCCTGGCGTCATCTCGCGGCAGTCGGTGCGGGAGCCGATGGCGACCGGCATCAAGGCCATCGACACGATGATTCCGATCGGCCGCGGCCAGCGCGAGCTGCTGATTGGCGACCGTCAGACCGGTAAGACTGCGATTGCGCTCGACACGATCATCAACTCCGCGAAGAACGACCTGATCTGCATCTACTGCGCGATCGGTCAGAAGCGTTCGTCAGTTGCCCAGGTCGTCCAGACGCTCGAAGAGCACGGCGCGATGGCCTACACCATCGTCGTTGCGGCGACTGCCTCCGAGCCGGCACCGATGCAGTATCTGGCTCCCTTCGCGGCGACCGCGATGGGCGAGTACTTCCGCGACAAGGGCAAGCATGCGCTGGTGATCTACGATGACCTGTCAAAGCACGCTGCCAGCTATCGCGAGATCTCGCTGCTGCTCCGCCGTCCCCCGGGACGCGAGGCTTATCCTGGCGATGTGTTTTATCTCCACTCCCGCTTGCTCGAGCGCAGCTCGAAGCTGTCGGATGAGTTGGGCGGTGGTTCGCTGACGGCTCTGCCGATCATCGAGACCCAGGCGGGCGACGTTTCGGCGTACATCCCGACCAACGTGATTTCGATCACCGATGGCCAGATCTTTCTCGAGACGGACCTGTTCAACTCGGGTGTTCGTCCGGCGGTCAACGTCGGTCTGTCGGTCTCGCGTGTCGGCTTTTCGGCGGCGATCAAGGCGACCAAGCAGGTGGGCTCGACGCTCAAGCTCGACCTCGCGCAGTTCCGTGAGTTGGCTGCGTTCTCGCAGTTCGGCTCCGACCTGGACAAGGTGACGCAGCAGCAGCTGGCTCGTGGTCAGCGTCTGACGGAGCTGCTGAAGCAGCCGCAGTTCCAGCCGCTCTCGGCCGAGAAGCAGGTGGCGATTCTGTTCGCCGGTGTCAACGGCTTGCTCGACGATGTCGAGGTTAGGGACCTGCGTGCTTTCGAAGACGGATACTATCCGTATCTCGAGTCGGCGCAGCCTGCGATTCTCACCGACATTGCGAAGAAGAAGGCACTCGACGACGACATCAAGAGCCGCCTGACCAGCGCGATCAAGGAGTACAAGCAGAGCTTCCTCGCAGGGCTTAAGGACAAGGCGGACGCGGCCGCGAAGGCCGAACCAGCGACGGTGGGCAAGAAGTAAACCATGGCAAACGTCCTCGATCTACGGCGCCGCATCCGCAGTGTGAAGAACACGCGGCAGATCACCAAGGCCATGAAGATGGTCTCGGCGGCTAAGCTGCGCCGCGCCCAGGAACGCGCCTTCCAGGCTCGCCCATACGCCCAGATGCTGACGAATGTGCTGGAGTCCCTCGTGCGGCGCACGGATCTGTTCAATCAGGAGACCGGCGAGATCATGCATCCGCTGCTGGTCGAGCGCGAAGAGAAGAACATTCTGCTCGTTGTCGTAGCGGGCGACAAGGGCTTTGCCGGCGGCTTCAATTCGAACATCAACAAGGCTGCGCAGCGGTTCATCAACGAGCGCTCGGCGCAGGGCCAGACCATCGATCTGGAACCGATCGGCAAGAAGGCGATCGGCTTCTACAAGCGGGTTCCCAAGGCCAATTACGAGAAGACGGAAGAGCACTACGACAACGATCTTGCAACCCACTACGAGACCATTCGGCATCGTGGGGCGCAGATTGAGGTTGCGTGCGAGCATCCGGATCTTTTGCTGCGGGCTGAGTTCGAAGCTGTATCGCGAGTCGCGTACGCGATTGTCGAACGCTACGAGCGTGCCGAGATCGACGCGGTCTACCTCGTCTACAACGAGTTCAAGTCCGTTATCTCGCAGCGCGTTGTGACGGAGAAGCTGCTGCCTATTCGCAAGCTCGGATCGCATGAGATCACCGCAGCCGAGGAGATGAGTGAGGAGCAGCGCGAAGCAGCAGCGCGCGCCGCTTCGTCCGAGGGGATCAGCGTCTTCGAGCCGGAAGAGACGGAGATGGAGCAGGAGGCAAAGAAGTTTGGCACCGCGGATGTGGACTACCTCTTCGACCAGGCTCCGGAGCGGCTCTTCAAGCACCTACTGCCTCGCTATGTAGCGACGCAGATCTTTCACGCACTGCTCGAAAGCGTGGCGGCGGAGCATGCCGCACGCATGACGGCGACGGATGCCGCAACCAAGAATGCCGGTGAGTTGATCGACTCGCTCTCGCTGACCATGAACCGGGTCCGGCAGGCGGCGATCACCAAGGAGATTATCGAGATTGTGAGCGGCGCGGCCGCTCTCTAAACGGAGAGGCAACCGCTCTAAACGAGAGACAAGAGACTATGGCAGAGAATATCGGAAAAGTAATCTCGATCAGCGGCCCGGCCGTTGACGTTCAATTCGACGAGTCGAGGATCCCGGCGATCTATCAGGCGCTGCGTATCGTAAGCGATGGCTTCGATGTGCCCACGCCGCTGAATGTCGTGGTGGAGGTCCAGCAGCACATCGGCGAGGGCCGTGTGCGCTGCATCGCCATGGTTGCGACCGAAGGCATGGTTCGTGGCATGAAGGCGATCGACACCGGCGCCGGCATCACCGTTCCCGTGGGCCGCGAGACGCTCGGCCGCGTGTTGAATGTGCTGGGCGAGCCGGTCGACGAACTCGGCCCGGTCAACGCCAAGGAGCATCGGCCGATTCACCGTCAGGCGCCCGCTTTCGATGAGCAGGCTACGTCGGAGGAGATGTTCGAGACCGGCATCAAGGTCGTCGATCTGATCCAGCCGTTCCTCAAGGGCGGAAAGATCGGCCTGTTCGGTGGCGCGGGCGTGGGTAAGACCGTCATCATCCAGGAACTGATCAACAACGTCGCGCTGAAGCATGGCGGCTTCTCGGTGTTTGCTGGCGTCGGCGAGCGTACCCGTGAGGGCAACGATCTCTGGATGGAGTTCCAGGAGTCGGGCGTTATCGATATCAAGGACTTCTCGAAGAGCAAAGCCGCGCTGATCTATGGCCAGATGACCGAGCCCCCGGGAGCGCGTCTGCGCGTGGCCCTGACCGGCCTCACGATCGCGGAGCACTTCCGCGACGAAGAGGGTGCGGACACGCTGCTGTTCATCGACAATATCTTCCGCTTCACGCAGGCGGGTTCCGAGGTTTCGACGCTGCTTGGTCGTATGCCTTCGGCAGTGGGTTATCAGCCGAACCTGGCGACCGAGATGGGCGAGCTACAGGAGCGCATTACGTCGACCAAGAAGGGTTCCGTCACCTCGGTGCAGGCGGTATACGTGCCGGCTGACGACTTGACCGACCCGGCGCCGGCGACCACCTTCGCCCACCTCGACGCAACCACGGTGCTCTCACGTCCGCTGTCGGAACTGGGTATCTATCCTGCCGTCGATCCGCTGGCTTCGACCTCGCGCATCCTCACTCCGCGCATCGTCGGCCAGGAGCACTACGATGTCGCGCAGGGCGTGAAGAAGATTCTGCAGCGCTACAAGGACCTGCAGGACATCATCGCGATCCTGGGTATCGACGAGCTCTCGGAAGAGGACAAGATCACGGTTGCGCGCGCCCGTAAGGTGCAGCGCTTCCTGTCGCAGCCCTTCCACGTCGCCGAGATCTTCACCGGCATCCCCGGCGCGTATTGCAAGGTCGAGGACACGGTGCGCAGCTTCAAGGAGATTATCGAAGGCAAGCACGACGATATCCCGGAGCAGGCGTTCTATCTCAAGGGCGGCATCGAAGACGTGCTGGCTGCAGCCGAGAAGCTGAAGCAGACGGTATAACCTTATGGCACAAATAGCGAACACGGTGGCAGAGAACGGCACCAATTCGGGGTTGTTGACGGTACGGCTGGTGACGCCGGATCGGCTTGTGCTGGACGCGACGGCGCAGGCGGTCGAACTGCCGTCGATGTCCGGCTATCTCGAGGCCCTGTACGGCGCCGCTCCGCTGCTGGCGGAGTTGGGCGCCGGCGAGGTCCGGCTGCATGGCGGAAGCTCGGGCGACCAGAAGTTCTTCGTCGCCTGGGGTTTTGTCGAGGTCCTGCCGGAGCGGGTGACCATCCTGGCCGAGACGGCATTGCGTCCCAACGAGATCGATCGCGCCGAAGCGGAAGAGGAGCTCCGCGCGGGCGAGAAGATGTGGCGCGAGGCTGGCGATGACGGCGAGAAGTATGACGAAGCCAACGCCGTGACCCGTCAGGCCGAGGAGAAGATCGCTTCGGCTGAAGGCAAGAGCCTGTAAGAGGCATTTGGAGTTACAAACAGCAAGAGGCCCGGCGGTATGCCGGGCCTCTTGCTGTTTGGGCCGCTCTTCGCAGACTAGGGCGTCGAGACCACCGGAAGCTCGATGAAGCTGGCTTCGGAGGCGGAGTGGTAGATGTGCTGCGTGGCCTTCTGGTACTCGGCAGGCGTGGCGAAGAAGATGTTGGGCACGAAGGTTTGCGGGTTGCGATCGTACAGCGGGAACCAGCTCGATTGCACCTGCACCATGATCTTATGGCCGGGTAGGAAGACGTGATCGGCCGTGGGCAGGGCGAAGCGGTAGAGCTCGGGCTTGCCTGCGGGGATGGCCGAGGAATGCTCGAGGCTCTCGCGATAGCGTCCGCGGAAGATGTCGGCGGAGATCATGAGCTGATAGCCGCCCATCTTCGGTTCGCCGGCGACCTCGTCCGGGTAGACGTCGATCAGCTTGACGACCCAGTCGGAGTCGGTGCCGGAGGTGGAGGCGATCAGGTTCGCGATGGGCTCGCCGGCGATGGTTACGGGCGAGGTCAGCGCGTCCGAAGTGAAGACGGCGACGTCGGTGCGGCCGGAGGCCTCGCGCTGGTCGTCGGTGAGCCAGTCCGGCCAGGTAAGGCCGTTGTCGTAGCCCATGGGCTGGCTGGGGCGCGAGCGATAGGGAACTGGCTTCGCGGGATCGGAGATGTACTCGTCGAACGGGGCCTCATCGGCGGTGGGCGGCGTGAAGCTGACCGAATTCGCTGCGTGCAGGTAGAGCCGGGCCGCGGGCTTCGCACACGGGCCCGCGTCGGGGGCCTGAGTGCAGGCGATCGGCCACGCGGGCAGCTGCTGCCAGACATTGGCGCCGGACTCGTAGGCATTCACCGTGGCGAGGGGCTTCGAGGGCTCCTCGTCCTTCAGGTAGTGTGCGAGGAATGGGCCGAGGATATTCTGGCGGAAGTAGAGCGAGGTGTCCGTGGGGAACTTCAGGTTGCCGACAGCGGTGCCGTCCGCGATGGATCCGCCGTGGTGCCAGGGTCCAAGCGCGAGGAAGACTTTGTTGTCGGTGTCCTTGGGCTTGAGCGCGCGGTAGACGGCCATCGCACCGTAGATGTCTTCGGCGTCCCACTCGCTGGCGACGAGCAGGGTGGGAACGGTGATGGGTTGTTCCGCGAGGATCTTGTCCATCGCCTGCTGCTGCCAGAAGGCGTCATAGGACGGGTGTGCGATGACCTTGCGCCAGAAGCCCATCTGCTCGAGGCCGCGCTCGTGACCGAGTTCGCCGGCGGAGCCTGCGCGCATGAACATGGCGTAGTCGTCGAAGTTCGAGATCCACCACTTGGCGGAGTTGTCGCGCGTGCCGTCCTGCTCGTAGATGTAGGACATGTTCTGCTCGCGGAAGGCGCCGTTGTGGAACCAGTCGTCGCCACGCCAGCCATCGACCATCGGGTTCATTGGCACGGCCACCTTCAATGCCGGATGCGGGTGCACCAGCGCGGCGAGCGTCGTGAAGCCGTCGTAGGAGATGCCGATGATGCCGACCTTGCGGTTCGACTCGGGCGTGTTCTTCACCAGCCAATCGATGGTGTCATAGGTGTCGGTGGAGTGGTCGACAGGCGTGGGATTGAGCGGGCCGTGGAAGGGCCGGTTCATCACGTAGTCGCCCTCGGAGCCGTACTTGCCGCGCACATCCTGGACGACGCGGATATAGCCGCCGGCGATGATCACATCGGTCGCGTTGTCGTAGCCGTAGAGGCTCGATCCGAGATGCGAGCTCTGGCTGTTCGCGGTCAGGACAGCGGCGTCATACGGGGTGCGCGTCAGCAGAATCGGCGCGTTCTTCGCGCCTTTGGGGATAAGGATGATCGTCCTCAGCTTGACGCCGTCGCGCATCGGGATCATGACGACGCGGCGGGTGTAGTCGGCTGCGCCGTCGGGGACGGTGACCGTGGTGGGAGTCTCCGACGGGTACGCGGGATACTGCGGCGTCTGGGCCGCGAGCGACAGGGTGGAGCAGAGAACAGCGGCAGGAAGGGAGGCCAGGCAGACGTGCAGACGAAGACGCATCGTGTCCTTAGAAGGGATGGGATAGGCGCGAATCTCCTGTCGTTTTCGCACAGCAAGAGGATTGCGTTGACTGCGAACCTATCACGCGCTGCTGGAGAGAACAAGGATTTCCGCGCCCCGTTTACCGAGGGCTCGAGATATTAGTCTGGTCGATTGCCGAGGTGTGTGCCGGCGATAGCGATGGCCGCGATGGCCGCGGTCTCGGCGCGCAGGATTCGAGGGCCGAGCGTGACGTGCTGCCAGTTGTGCGTGGTGAAGAGCGCCATCTCGTCGGGTGTCCAGCCGCCCTCGGGGCCGATGGCCAGGGCATGCGTGATGCTGGCTGCGGCTACCGGAGGCTGGGCCTCGTTGGGTTGCATTAGAGCGGCGGTCAGCGTGGTCTGCTGCTCGGTCTCGCTGAGCAAGATGCGGTGCGCGGCGGTCTCGCGCTCGAGCGCCAGCTTCAATGCGACGGGATCGGCGATCTCCGGGATGTCGGTGCGGCGGGATTGTTTGGAGGCCTCGAGCGTGATGCGGCGCCAGCGTTCCACGCGCTTGGCGGCGGCCTGGGCGAGATGCTTCTCGGTGCGGCGCGCGAGGATCGGCGTAATGCGCGCGACGCCCAGCTCGGTGGCTTTTTCGATCGCCCATTCGAGATGATCGAACTTGAAGATGGCGAGCAGCAGATGCAGGGGAAGCGCGGCGTTGGCTTCGAGCTCTTCGTGGAGCAGGAAGGAGACCTGAGACTCGGTGGCGCTGGTGATCTCGGCGCGGTGCAGGAAGCCGCCGGCGACGACGTCGTAGATCTGGCCGGGCTCGGCGCGCAACACGCGGGCAAGATGGGCGGCCTGATCACCGGTGAGGGTGGCGGTGGTGGAGGTCCAGGTATCGGCGATGAAGCGGCGTCTCATAAGGGCAGGGACTAGGGAACAGGGATCAGGCAGTAAGGTAAGGCAACCGCGAAGGCGCGTTGGCTCAGGATTTTGGGATGGTGAGGGTGATTGGCGACTCGCGGTAGAACTCGATGGTCAAGGTCGCGGACTGGCGCTGGTCCCAGGCTGTCTTTGAGACGGGAAAGGGAAGTACGATGACGCCGTCTGCGCTTTGGCCGGGAGCGATCGTGGTCTCGCGCAGGAGCGGCGTGGTGACCAGCGGTTTGAGCGCGGGGAAGGCGGTGAACACGGTGGAGAGATCCGGTTTTTCGATGGCTGCGATCTTCATCTGACTGCCGTCGCCGGCGGTGAGCGTGGCAGTGAAGTCATTCAGCGTGAGCGGCACCCTCAGTGGGTTGCTTACGTGCACGGTGGTCAGGACGTAGAGATCGTCCTCCGCGCTGGGGCCTTGGCCGACGACGTTGGTCCCATTCTGGTAGTTCTGCCGTTCAAAGACGGTGCGCCCGATGTATACCGCGCTGTGCGTGATGGCGAGCTGCGGCTTCTTGTAGGGGAAGAAGTAGGCGAGCAGGCCAGCCGCAACAGCAAGAATCCCGAGCGCGAGCAGGATCGGCAGGGCGAAGTTGCGACGGTCGGGCTGGGAGAAGGTGGGTTCGGGCACGGCTCTAGGATATCGTTTCTTGGCGGTCGATGCCGCCTTCGTGGTTAGCTCCAAGCCCTTTGTACCGCGTATTCCTCGAGCAGGACGACCACCAGTGCGGCGGTAGGGACCGCGACCAGGGCGCCGACGACGCCGGCGAGCGAGGTGCCGACCAACAACGCGACCAGGATGGTGAGGCCGCTGAGATCGACGCTGGACTGCATGATGCGCGGGGTGATGAAGCCGTTTTCGATGTTGGTGTAGATGAGGTAGAAGATGACGACCTCGAACATCTTGCTCCAGGAGTCGACAGCCGCGACGACGCAGACCAGCAGCATGGTGACGACGCCGCCCGCGACCGGAATGATGTTGAACAAGCCCATCAGCACGCCGAGAAGGACGAAGTACCGGACCTGGAAGATGCCGAAGGCGATGGTGCTGGAGATGCCGAGGATCAGCATCAGCAGGCCCTGGCCGAGCAGCCACTTGCTCATCTTGAGCTCGGCCTTGCGCAGCGTCGCGTCCAGGCGGCGGCGCGGATCGGGGCGCAGCAGCGACAGAAAGAAGCTGTAGGCCAGCTCGCCTTCGAGCATGAAGTAGAGGCAGAGAAGGGCGGTCGTGAGCAGGTCAAAGACATGCGAGAGCCACATGGGAATCGAGGTGAAGAGAAAGCTGGCGGTCGCTTCGATGCCGTTTTGGAGGCGCTGCGCGGCGGTGTCGATGCCGAGCTTGTCGGCCATTGGGATGTGTCGGACCTTGGCGACGACCTCCGGGATGCGCTGGGGGAGATCGGTGAGAAACTGGCGCAAGTCGCGCAGTACCGGCGGCAGCGCGAAGAAGAAGAAGAGCGAGAGAATGAGCCCAACGCCGAGGATCATCAGCGCGATGCCAAGGCCGCGCGAGGGGTGCCAGCCGCGGACGTTGAGCCTGCGGATCCAGTTGACGATCGGCATGAGCACGACGGCGAAGAGGGCGCTGACGTAGAGGATTTCCAGCTCTTTGGCGAGCTTCCAGACAAGGCCAAGCGCGATGAGAATCAGAAAGAAAAAGACGATGTTGCCGCGGGTGGTAGCAGAAGAAGGTGGCGTGGCCACGAGGATCGGTTGGCTGGGATCGCTCATCGTTGGGTGGGCTCGTTCCTCGAAGTGAGTCGCTCTCTAGTGTGCAACAACGGCTTTTCTGGAACTACGAACCTCGCACGCAATATGCTCCCGTGGCGGTGGCAGAATGGATCTCCGCACAGGAACATTGAGGCTTTCGCTCTTGGATGCGAGGCGCTGCGGACGTGCCGCTCTGCAGCACCGGAAAATCGCTGGGCCGTATTGAACTATGAGCTTACATCAGCGAGCTGACATCACGGATCAAGCCATCCGGTGGAGGACCGATAACAGCTCCTGCGCGGTCTCCTCCGGAGTCAGGTTCGCGGTCTCGACGGTGTGGCGTGCCAGGCGGCGGTAGAGCGGCTGACGCTCGCGGAAGCGAGCCTCGGCGAGCACGGGATCGACGAGCACGGGACGGGCGATCTCCTGCAGGACGCAGCGATCGAAGAGGGTGGGGAAGGGAGCGTCGAGGAAGATGGTCGCGGTAGCGGGGGTTTGTTCGAGCAGAAGGCGGTTGGTGAGGATCTCGGGCGTGCCGCCGCCGAGCGCGAGGACGATGTTGCTGCGGCCGAGTGCGGAGGCGAGGGCACTCGATTCGAGGCGGCGGAAGTGGTCCTCGCCGTGGCGCGCGAAGATCTCAGCGACGCTGAGGCCGGCGCGGGATTCGAGGTAGGCGTCGAGGTCGACGAAGGTCCAGCCGAGACGCTCGGCAAGCAGGCGGCCGATGGTGGTCTTGCCAGCGCCCATGAAGCCGGTCAGGACGAGGCGCCGCAGGTTGGCAGGAGCGGAGCGAAGAACGTCAGGTTGGGCCGGAGTCTCGGCGACGGCTTGGATGGTCTGAATCGGGTGCATTGCGTCTCCCTTGCGATGAATACTCGAACGTTGTTAGCACAAAGTGAAAGCCGCAATCCCCTTGGGATTGCGGCTCGGAAGTTTCGGAGGTCTCTGATGGTCTAGGTTTCAGAGATGCATGCGAGAACTCTACCGGCCGCGGGGTGGCGCCAATAGCAGAACGTAAACGCGGCGAACTGGAGGTTCATCGACATGCTAGACATAAGATACACGCGAAATCCCGGTGGATGCAAAGATTCTGGCGGGATTTATTCCTTCGCTTCCGTCGACTGAGCCGAGGCGGCGCCTGGAAGTTGGCTCTGGATCTTGCTCCAGACCTGGTCACTGGGTTCCACGTCGTTGGCCGGCTCAAACAGTGAACGAGCGTGTTCGGCGATGTACTCGAGATCACGGACAAGGGCAGCGGAATCAGGATTTTCGGTAAGAAAAGCCTGGAATCGGGGATCGTCGCTGACACGGCCGGTGCCGGTCGCGAAGAACTCCGGGAGGCGCTCTTCAAATTCAGCGAGTGTCATTTTCTCTTGCATTTGATCGTTTATTTTATCGTTCATTAGACGACTTCCTTGGGGGTACCCGGCTGGAGTAAAGAATCTGGCTGGCGCAACAGTTCGCGGAGCTTCAGCCGAGCTTTGTGCAGCTGAGACTTACTGTTTCCAGTGGAGCATTCGAGCATGCTGGCAATCTCATTGTGCTCAAATCCTTCAACATCGTGGAGCACGAAGACCATGCGATAGCCGGGCGGCAGCGAGGCGACGGCGCGCTCTAGGGCAACGCGGTCGACCGAGCCGGCGAGTTGGGGGTCGCGGCTGCCAAAGTCGCGCTTCGGCGCGTCCTCTTCGGAGGGATTGATCGTCTCTTCGAGCGAAACCAGATTCAGCCCCTTCTTGCGCAGGTGCATCAGGACGAGATTCACGGTCAGCCGATGCAGCCAAGTGGAGAAGGCCGATTCGCCGCGGAAGCTATCGAGTTTGCGGAATAGGTGCAGGAAGGCCTCCTGGGTCATGTCCTCGGCCTCTGAGACGTTGCCGAGCATGCGCAGGCAGAGCGTGTAGACCCGGCGTTTGTGCAGCGCGTATAACTTGGAAAACGCGTCTGGGTCGCCTGCTTTGGCGCGCTCGATCGCCTCCGCTTCGCCCGCAATCGGAGGATTGCGTTTGAAGAGGCCTGAGTTCGGTTTTGCTGTCGATGGTGCCGTCGAAGAGCCGTTATTCGGAAGTGCGTCCAGGTTTGTGGTTTCCTGCATCAATCGATCTTACCCTTCTTCAGGCTGCCCCAAAAGCGCCGAAACGCGGGGGGAGACTGGCTGTTTTTACTGTCGTAATTGCGTGAGATGCAGAGGGGAAGAGGACGGTTGTGCATCCTCGGACCCGGGGGTGGCGACTGCAGGCAATTAGAGACGAAACAGGATCAAGAACCAATGAATCTGGCGTAAAGCGACCGGGCAACGGTAATGTCCGTCGTTCCCTGAATGATAGCGCGGCCATCGGCAAAGAGGGTAATGGTGTGTGGCGGCCGCTCGAAACGAAGCAGCAGATCGTTCGAGCGGACTGCCTGGATGTCGCCGTGCGCGGCCAGTCGCCGGTGCATGGCGTCGAGATCGATGGGGCGATGATGCTCGTGAATTTGCACCGAGTTACGCCCGCAAAGGGTAATGTGCGGGCGTCCAACGCCAGCCAGATGGGTAAACTCGCGCTCGCCGCAGACGCTGCAGTCGGCCCTTGGCTGGCCGGTCGCAATCTCCGACCGGTCGCCGCTCCATAGATCGAAGGAGAGCAGCGAGCGCCGCATCAGGCCGGGCTGCCGCGTCAGGAACTTCAGCGTTTCGGTGACTTGGAAGGACGCGGCCAGATTGACGGCAGTGGAGAGGATTCCCGAGGTGTCGCAGGTCTCGACCGGCCCACTGGGAGGCTTGGGGAAGATGCAGGCGAGGCAGGCGGTGGCCGGCTCGGCTGGCGCGGGCAGGATGTTCATGGTGGCTGCGTAAGCGCCGATGGCGGCCGCATAGATCCATGGCTTGCCCTGCTGCACCGCGTAATCGTTGAGAAGATAACGGGTTTCGAAGTTGTCGGTGGCGTCGAGCACGATGTCGGCCGGCCCCAACAGCTCGGCGATATTCGCTGGAGTGAGGTCAGCGATCTGCGGATGGACGGCGACCGAGGAGTTGAAGAGGGCGATCTTGCGGCGGGCGGCCTCCACCTTGGGCAGCGCCTGGAGGGCGTCGGCCTCGTCGAACAGAACCTGCCGCTGCAGATTCGAGGGCTCGACGAAGTCGCGGTCGATCAAGGTTAAGGTGCCGACGCCAGCGCGAGCGAGCAGGGAGGCGGAGGCCGCTCCGGTGGCTCCGCAGCCCACAACGGCGACGTGGCCGGCGGCAAGCAGTTGCTGGCCCGCAGCCCCGATGCCGGGGAACAGGACCTGCCGCGAGTAGCGGTCGGCGTCGACGATCGGCTCGAATTGGAGCGTGGAAGGCATAGAAAATCCTGTGGGTTCGCCGGGGTGGAGCGCGACGAATCCGTCTCTCCTTCGTAGTATAAAGAGTGCACTCGAGTTCGACCCTGCATGAGACCGGCTTGGCTCCGGAATTTTGCATCGTATTCAGAAAAACGGGTTTAAGGCTTAAGCGAAATCTCACGTTCGAGGCCGCGATCGGGTCAAATGGGGCAGTGTTGTCTGCCGCCGGTCGATATGAGACTCGCTCCGTGCAGAGATGGTGTGCTACTACGAAAAGGGATCGAGTCGTGGCGGTTGAGAGGTGGTTGTTAGTGAGAAGGCGAGCCGGGCAGTCCTGGAGTTCAGGACTGCGGGGATGCCCCGCCATGCTTCTCTGCCTGTTGGCAATTGGAGGGTCGGCTCTGGCCCAAACGCAATCGAACCCGGTTCAAACCACCCCTGGGCAGGCGGTTCAGACGTCTCCGCCGGTCTCGGTCGCTCCGCCTGCGGGTGCTTCTCCGTCCCAAAATACGCCAATTTCCGAACCGATTGTCCCGCAGCCGTCGACCACGGTTACCCCACAGGCCACTCCGCAGCAGGCCGGCGCGGCGCCCTCCATGGGGACCACCCATGTGCCGTCGCAATCGGGCGCAGCTCCGGAGACCGAAACCGTAGCCAATGAGCCGGCACTGACGACCACCGAATGGGAGTGGCAGGGGCTTACCATCAGCGAGATCCGTTTCGAGGGCGTTTCCTTCACGCCAAGCGATCCGTTGGCGGTGCAGGTCCGCGAGCAGGTCGGGCACCCGCTGAATCCGCGCACCGTTCGCCAGAGCCTGCGTCGTCTCTTTGCAACAGGGCGCTATCGCGATATCGGGGTCAGTGGCATGCGGCATGGCGACTCCATGACCCTGATCTTTACCGGGTTACCACGCTACTACGTGGGGCGGGTGGAGATCGATGGGGTCAAGGACGATCGCCTGGCATCCCTGCTGGAGTATTCGACGAACCTGAATCCTGGAACGCCGTTCACACCGTCCGCGGTGCCGACCGCCGCGGAGTTGATTCTGCAGACGCTGACGCAAAATGGTTATTACCAGCCCAACGTCACGGCCAAGACCACGGCCGATGACGTGAATCAACAGATGAGTGTGCGCTTCACCATCACGATCGGGCCGCAGGCGCGCATCGGTCAGGTGGCGCTCTCGGGAGATCCTGGTCTGACGCTTGAGGAGTTTCGCCGCCGCGCGAAGCTGAAGCAAAAGAGCAAGGTGACGCGCGACACGACCAGCAATGCGCTAACCCGTCTACGGGACCAGTATCTGAAGAAGGATCGCCTCGAAGCCACGGTCGCCCTGCAGAAGTCCACCTACGATCCCAAAAGCAAGCTGTTGAACTACGACTTTCACGCCAATCAGGGGCCGATCGTAAAGGTGGATGTGGAAGGTGCGCAGATATCGCGGTCGCGCGTGCATCTGCTGATTCCTGTGTTCGAAGAGGGCACGGTCGACAACGATCTTCTCAACGAAGGCCTTTTCAACCTGCGCGACTTCATGCAGCGGCAGGGGTACTTCGACGCCAATGTCACTTATAAGGTCGTCGGCGGAGGTACGGCCAGCGAGCACATCATCTATTCGGTCGATCACGGGACCAAGCACAAGGTGCTTTCGGTTACGTTTACGGGAAACAAATACTTCGAGAGCGATCTGCTGAAGGAACGGATGCAGGTGCAGAAGGCCGATGCCTATCTGCGCAGCGGTCGTTACAGCAGCACGCTGCTGAATGCGGATGCGCGATCGATTGAGTCGCTCTACAACGCAAACGGCTTCAGCAACGTCAAGGTGACCACGGCGGTGCAGGACGTTGAGAAGGATCCCGACGGAAAGCCGATGAAGATCGCGGAGATCAAGGTCACGGTGAGGATTGAAGAAGGGCCGCAGCAGAAGTTCGGACCGGTGCTGCTGACCGGTGTCGACAAGTCCCGCGAGGCCGCCGTGCGCGGGTTGTTGAACACGCAGCAAGGGCAGCCGTTCAGCCTGGCAACCCTGTCGGGAGACCGCGACACGGTGCTCAACTACTACCTCAGCAACGGGTTCGAGCAGGCGCATGTCGAGATCAAACAGGCCAAGGACGCGAAGGATCCCAGCCGCACGGACGTAAGCCTCAATGTGACCGAAGGGCATCAGATCTTCATCAAGAATGTTCTCATCTCCGGAGATACCCGCACCAAACCCAACGTGATTCAACGCGTTGTGAAGATTCATGCCGGCGATCCGCTGGATCAAAGCGCGCTGCTCGATACACAGCGGTCTCTGTATAATCTCGCGCTCTTCAACGAAGTCAATACCGCGGTGCAGAATCCAGCCGGTGATGCTGCACAGAAGAATGTTTTGGTGCAACTCACCGAGGCCAAGCGCTGGGATGTGACCTACGGCTTCGGCTTTGAGGCTGCCACCGGAACACCGAAAGAAGGTCAGATCTCCACGGCATCGAAGATTCAGCTTGGCCTGCCGTTGAACGAGACCTATACGCAGAATGGAACCGCTGGCGTGAGCCCTCGGGTTTCGCTTGATGTCTCGCGCCTCAATCTGTTCGGCACGGACAAATCGCTGACGCTGCATACGACCTACGGTCTGCTCGAAACCGTCGCCACGCTCAGCTTCAACAACCCGCATCTGCTCGGGGATCGGAACCTGACGGCGACCGTCTCCGGTGGCTACTCGAATGTGCAGAACATCTCCACCTTCCAGGCATCGACCTTGCAGGGCGACTTCCGCGTGACGCAAAAGTTTCGGCGTACCGACACCTTCATCTATGACTTCGAGTACCGCCGGGTGGCGGTGAATCCAGCGACGCTGCAGGTCTCGGCAAACCTGATTCCGCAGTTGTCGGAGCCGGTGCGCGTCGGTGGCCCCGGACTGACGTGGTTTCACGACACGCGCGAGCCGAGCCCGCTCGATGCGGTGAAGGGATCGTATACTTCGATCTCAGAGTTTATCGCCACCTCCAAGTTTGGCTCGCAGACCTCCTTCAACCGTCTCGATGGCGCGAACGCGACCTACTATCAGTTGGGCAAGAGCAAGTATGTTTTCGCACGCAACACCCGCATCGGGTTTGAGCAATCCTTCGGTCCGAACCCGAATGTGGGCAATGAAGAGTGCCTTGGCGTTCTACTGACCACGAACGCAAGTTGCAATGCGGTGCCTTTGCCCGAGCGCTTGTACGCGGGCGGAGCGACCTCGCACCGCGGTTTCGCCATCAACGGCGCGGGGCCGCGCGACCTGCAGACCGGATTTCCCGTTGGCGGCTCGGCCGTATTCGTAAACAGCCTCGAACTGCGCATGCCGCCCTTCACAATGCCCTACGTCGGAGACAATCTGGGCTTCGTTCTCTTTCACGACATGGGCAACGTGTTTCAGAACGCAGGCCAGATGTTCCCCAGCTTCCTGCGCGTCAAGCAGCCGAATGAGTCGACCTGCAACAATGTTTCAGGAAGCATTGGTACCTGTAACTTTAACTACTTTTCGCATGCGGTTGGGCTCGGCGCGCGGTACAAAACTCCAGTCGGACCAATTCGTCTCGACTTTAGTTACAATCTCAATCCGCCGAGCTATCCCGTAATCTATGACTTCAATGGCAGCCTGCCGTACGTGGGCGAAGCCAGTCACTTCAACTTCTTCTTTAGCATCGGACAGAGCTTCTAGCAATCACACGATGAGCGTCTTTCTCGACAATACGGCAACGCAACTTCGCAGGAGAGCTATGGCCCTTGCGATGGCTGCGGTCGTGCTCCTCAGCCGTGTCCCGGGGGCGTTCGCGTTGCAGAACACCGATGTCCCGCCGGCGCCCGTCGATAAGGTGGAGAAGGCACCGCCAACTCCTCGCCCCGCAGCGCATCCTTCCCGCCCCGGAGCCATCCAGATCGATCGCGTGGTGGCCATCGTGAACGGCGATCTAATCCTCGAGAGCGATGTGGACGAGGAGCGTCGCTTCGCTGCCTTCCAGCCGTACAGCAACCCGAACGGAACGTTTTCACGGCAGGACGCGATCAATCGGCTGATCGATCGGACTCTGATCCTGCAGCAGGATAGTGAGCAGGCGATACCGCCCATCACCGACGCCGCGGAGACGGCCGATATTCTTGATCTGCGCAAGGCGATCTTCGCCTGTCGTCCGTATAACTGCGAGACCGATGCGGGCTGGCAGCGCTTCCTCGCAGACAGCGGCTTTAGCGAGCAGGAGTTTCGACAGCGCTGGGGCGAGCGCATGACGATGCTCCGGTTCATCGAGCAGCGCTTCCGTATGGGCATTCGCATCGAGCCCTCGGAGATCAATCAGTACTACCAGGAGACGTTGCTGCCGGAGTATGCGAGCCGACATGTCGCCCCGCCCAAGGTCGGCGCGATCCGCGATCGCATCCAGGAGATCCTTCTGCAACAGAAGGTGGGCAAGCTGCTCGATGACTGGCTGAAGACACTGCGCGCCTCCGGGGAGGTGCAGATGGTGACGCCCGGCGAGGTGGTCCCATGAGCACCCCGCAGCCGCAACCGGTCCAGACGCCGCCGCGTTCCAGGGGGGCATCCGGACGATCGTTCACAGGCATGACGCTCAAGGCGATTGGATGGACGTTCCTTGGTGTCGCCTTTCTTCTGTTCGTTCTTGTTGGGGGCTTCGCCTGGTACTCCACCACGACAAACTTTCAACATCGCGTGAGTTCGGAGGTTGTTCATGTTCTCGAGGATGCGACCGGTGGTCGCGTGGAGCTGCATCGGCTAAGCTTCAACCCGTGGCAGCTCGCGATCGAGGCGGATCGCCTCGTGATCCATGGAACGGAAGCGTCCACCGAGGTCCCTTATCTCTCCGTCGACAAGATTCTGATTCGCGTCAAGATTCTCAGCTTTCTTTCTCATACGGCGGGGATGGGGTTGTCGTCGCACATTGGGTTGAACCTGCTGCGCATCGAGCATCCGCAGTTTCACCTGATCGTCGACAAAGATGGGAAGACCAACCAGCCTGAGCCCAAGCATCCCAGGACCAGCAAGACGCCGCTCAGTGACACGCTCCTGGATCTGAAGGCGCATCAGGTCGAGGTGCTGAACGGCGTAGCCCTTCTCAACGATCGTGCGATCCCCTTCGACATGGCGGCGCGCGATCTCGACGCAGGGGTGCACTACATCCACACCTCCGATCGCTACGGCGCGACCGTCGATCTGAGCGATCTACGCACCAAGATGGAGGGGAACGCGGAGGTGCAGTCACGGCTGCACCTCGAGACCGAGCTCGGCCGCGACATCCTCCAATTGACGCAACTCAACTTCACCACCGGGCAAAGCACAAAGCTGCTGGCGTCCGGTTCGCTGAGTCACTTCGAGAATCCACAGTGGCAGGCCGCTGTGGATGGTTCGGTCGAGTTGAAGCAGTTGTCCCTTCTCGCCGGCGTCGATGGTCTCGATGCCGGGGTGATCGATCTCAATGTCCGTGGTCACAACTGCCTGGTCGCACCGGCGGTCGCACAGAAGCGCCTCCCCTTCTGGCGGCGCAGGCATCCGCAGCCGCCGGCGAAGCCCAGTAGCAAGGTGCTTCCGCCGGATCCGGATTGCGTTGCTGGATATCTCTTCGCCGGCGAGATGAAGCTGCACAAGGCCGCGTACTCCGATCCCTATGTGCGTCTGCATGACATCGACGGCAGCGGCCATCTCCGCATCACGCCGACAGATCTGATGTTGACCGCGTTGAGCGGCTATCTGCCCGGCGGCGGTCGAGCCGAGGGCGACCTGCGCATTGCCAACTGGTTGGGCGAGGCTCCTGCCAATGCTCCCGCGAACTCTCCCACGGTAGTGGCTGCGGCCAAGACCGCGAACCGCACCGCCGCGATGCTGCATGCTCCCGCGCCGGTGACGGGCCCGGTGACGATCAGCAAGGTGCAGCCCGCGCACGCCTATCTCACGGCTGTCACCTACAATATTCCGCTGCGCACGATCATGGATATCACCGCGCCGAAGAACTACGGCGATCTAGGATTCGACACCGCCGTGAGCGGCCCCGTAACGGTGGAGTGGGGCGGCCCGGTTACCGACATCGCGGCCTCTGTACAGGTGGATGGCAACCTGACTTTCGCGCCCACCGGAGTAAAACGTCGCGGCACGTTGGACAACCTGCCCATTTACGGTCAGGCGCTTGCTCACTACGACGGCAGAACGGAGGTCGTCCGGATCCAGCGGGTGGAGTTGCAGTCTCCGCGATCGACGCTGAACGGAAGCGGTGTGCTCGGCGTCAATATTGGCGATCCGCTCACCGCGCTGCATGTCGATTTCACAGTGCATGATCTCTCCGAGTACGACCAGCTTCTACAGACGCTTGACTTCGAGGCCAACGGAAAGAAGGGAACCGCGGCCATCCCGGCTGCGCTGCATGGCGCAGTGGAGTTTCAGGGCTCAGCCTCGGGACCGATCGCGAACCTGGATCTCAACGGTCATTTGCAGGGAGCGCAGGTCGAGGCAAAGCTTGGGCCGGCCGACGTGCAGCTGGACTCCGTGGTCGCGGACGGAGAGTTTTCGCCCGACAGCGGCTTGGCCCTGGTGAACTCCACCATCAAGCGGGGAACCGCGGTGCTGAATGTCGGCGGCAGCTTCCGGCCGCGTAAGGTGCTTTCGCGGCGGAACATCGCAAGCTATGTGTGGGACGACGGCATGACGGTGGACACGCACGTGCAACTGGCCAGCGCCCAGGTGGACGACGTGTTGCACATTCTGGGGCAGCAGCAGAACTATCCCGTGACCGGCATGCTTAGCCTCAACGTCCATGCGTCAGGACCGCTGAAGACTCTGAGTGGCGCTGGCAATCTCGCGCTCTCCAATGGCGTGGCCTACGGCGAACCGTATCAATCGGTCAAGGTTGCGCTTGGGGTGCAGGGTCGCGACGACTTCGAGGCCACCAGTGCGCTACTGCAGTTACATAATATGCAGATCACGGGTAGTGGCGGTTACGATCTATCGAGCAACCACTTCCATGCGCACATCCAGGGAAATAATTTGGCACTGTCGAAGTTTGCGACGGTGCAAAAGGCAAACGCTCCGATCGACGGAATCCTTAGCCTGGTTGCGGACGCCAACGGCACACTGCAGCAGCCCGGTGTAACTGCGAAGCTCACCGTGGCGAATGTGCTGGCGGGTGGTCAGCCTATCGGCCAGCTCTCGGCCGAGGTGCACAGCGTGGGCTCCCTGCTTTATCTGAACGCGCACTCGGCGTTGGTTGGCGCACAGATCGGCATGACGGGCCAGGCGCAGTTGACTGGAGATTACCCGACCCAGGCGCAACTCACAATCACGGGGTTCGATGTCGGCAAGCCAATCGAACTGTTTTCACCCGATACGATCCGGGCAACTTCTGCTATTGACGGCACGGTTGCGATCAGCGGACCGCTGAAGACGCCGGTCAAGATGAGCGGCGCGGCTGTCTTCAACAACGTCCATCTCAACGCGGAGGGCATTGAACTCAAGGCAGCGGAGCCTTTGCGGGTGAGTCTGAGTAATGGTGTCGCGACACTCGAACAGTTACATATCACAGGGCAGGATACGGATCTGCACGCGAGTGGAACTGCGCAGGTATTTGGGGTCACCGATCCCCGGGGCGGTAGGCTCTCCCTGCGCACGACCGGCAGCATCAGCACCGCCATCGCGCATACCTTCGATCCCGATATTCTCGCCAACGGTAAGGTAGAATTCGCGGTTGCCGCGCGCGGCCATGTCAAGCAGCCAGCGCTCACCGGCGAGGTACAGTTTGAACATGTCAACGCGGCGTTTGATGGCGTCCCCAACGGCCTGACCGACATGAATGGCACGCTGGTCTTCAATGAAGACCGCCTCCAGGTCCAGAATCTGAGCGCGACCACGGGAGGCGGCAAGGTCGCCATCGGCGGCTTCCTCACCTATCGCAACGGCCTCTATGCAGACCTCAACGTGACGGGCGACGTCGTTCGTGTGCGTCTTTACGGTCTCAGCGCGACTGCGAACACCAGCCTCAGACTGCAAGGCGGTTTGCAGAATATGCTGCTCAGCGGGAACGTGCTGTTGACTCGTTTCGGCATTGGACCCGACGTTGATCTCGCAGCCTTCTCCGGCAGCAGCGGGGTCTCCGCGCCGCCCGATCCGAACTCCGCGACCAACAAGATTCGTCTCGATGTCCATTTGACCAGCTCGCCGCAGCTCGACTTTCAGAACTCCTACGCGAAGCTCGCGGGCCGGGTGGATCTGAACATTCGCGGCACCGTTGCCGAACCGACGCTGCTTGGCCGCATCCAGGTCACGGATGGCAGCGCGACCGTTGCCGGTACCAAATATCAATTACAACGCGGCGAGGTCTATTTCTCCAATCCCGTCCGCATCGATCCGGTGATCGATGCCGACGCGACCGCGCGCGTGGAAAACTACGACGTCACCGTCGGCCTGCATGGAACCGCAAGCAATCTGAAGCCTACCTACCGCTCCGAGCCGCCACTGAGCCAGGCGGACGTCTTCAACCTGCTCGCGCTTGGCCGCACGCAGGAGGAGGCGCAGCTCTACCAGGAACAGGAGCAGCAGGCCGGCACCGACCCCACCACAAGCGCGCTGTTGGGCGGCGCGCTCAACGAAACTGTCAGCAGCCGCGTCCAGAAGCTCTTCGGTGTCGGTAGCGTCAAGATCGATCCGGCCTTCATCGGGACGCTCGGTGACTCGTCGGCGCGCATCACTGTGCAGCAGCAGATCTCGCAGCAGATCACAGTGACCTATGCGACCAATGTGAACGAAACCGCTGAGCAGTTGCTCCAGGTTCAATATCAACTGACTCACAACGTGTCCATTGTTGCCACCCGCGACGAAACCGGCGTCTTCAGTCTGGTGTACAAAATTCGTCGCCAATATCGCTAAACAACCTGACCAGGGATGCTATTGTGTTTGCGACTGCCCATTTTATGGGCCGCGGACGCGACGAGAAGGGATGTGAGCAATGCTTTCAACCTCCAAAGCGGAAACGATCGTATTTCGGATTGCGGGAACCATGATCCTGGCAGGCTTTTTGGCTCTCGGGATGAAGGAGGTATCTCGCGCGCAGGTATCGGGCGTCACTGCGACGGCCAGTGCTAACGACTCGCAAATTCAGGCGGATGTCATCAAATCGCTCGGTAACAAGCGATTTGCGAAGGTGAAGGTCACGGTCGTCAATGGAATCGTCACATTAGGCGGCACCGTGGACGTCTACAGTGCCAAGCAGGACGCTGACAACCGCGCCCACCATCGCAGGAATGTTCTGGGCGTCGAAAATCAGATCAATGTCGTCGGCCCTGAGGTGGAAGATCAAACGCTGCGCGACAAGCTGGCCGAGAAGCTGGCCTACGATCGTGTCGGCTACGGGACGACCGCGTTCAATGCGATCACCATCAGCGTGCAGAATGGCGCCGTTACACTTGCTGGTGTGGCTTACGGGCCGCCCGACAAGGACTCGGCGATCAGCCTGGTGGCCAACTATCCCGGCGTCAAGGATGTGGTCGACAACATCGAGGTTGCGCCCGTCTCGCCCATGGACGACCGCATTCGGATCGCCGAGGCCCGCGCCATCTATGGAGCAGCGCAGTTGAACCGGTACTCGCTCGATCCCGCTAAGCCAATCCGCATCACCGTGGTCAACGGCAACGTGACCCTCTCCGGCGTGGTCGATAACGTCGGCGATAGAGACGTTGCCGGCATTCGCGCCAACAGCGTTTCTGGCGTCTTCAAGGTCACCAATAACCTGCAGGTGGCGAATTCCGCTGCGGACAAATAAATACCGTTCTTCCCTGGCGAAGTCGTCATCTGGCCCGACGCGGCGGGGATCTTCAACGATCTTCCACTAAGATAGAGGTATGAGTTCGCTTGTCCGAAACACCGTGGCCACGCTTGAGATGATCAAGTGGGAGCACAGTATCTTTGCCCTGCCCTTTGCCCTGACCGGAGCCATGCTCGCGGCCGGCGGTTGGCCCTCCGCGCGCGCGCTGCTATTGATCATCGTGTGCATGGTCTCGGCGCGCACCGCCGCCATGGCCTTCAATCGCTGGGCCGATGCCGACCTCGACCGCGATAACCCGCGCACGGCGATGCGGGCCATCCCCGCTGGCACGCTCAGCCGAGGCTTTGTGGGCGGCTTTGTCGTCGTCTCCTCCTTGATCTTCCTCGGCGCCGCTGCACTTCTGAACCACCTGACCCTCGAGTTTGCCCCGGTTGCCCTCGCCGTCGTCCTCGCCTACAGCTATATGAAGCGGATCACGCGCTGGTCGCACCTGGTGCTGGGCCTTGCGCTCGGCATCGCGCCTTCGGCGGCGTGGATCGCCGTCCGTGGGACCTTCGACCCGCGCATCGCGGTGCTGACGCTCGCGGTATTGCTCTGGGTGGGCGGCTTCGATGTGCTCTACGCCTGCCAGGACTTCGAACATGACCGCCGCGCCGGCTTGAACAGTGTTCCTCAGGCCTTTGGGATCACTGCGGCCTTCTGGATCGCTCGCATCATGCATCTCGGCATGCTGGTCGCTCTGCTCTGGCTGAACGAGCTCTTCCACCTCGGGCGGCTGGCGAACATCGGTGTCGCCGTGGTCGTGCTGCTGCTGGCCTATGAGCACTCCATCATCTCGCCCAAGGACATTCGCCGGATGAACGCAGCCTTCTTCACCCTCAACGGCATCATTTCGGTGGTATTTTTCTGCTTCGTTGCCGCCGACATACTTGTTCGGAGATAGTGCACCCCCGCGAGACCCGGCTCACCGGGGCCAAAGAGAAGACCCGCCAATAGCTGGCGGGTCTCTTTCATAAGAGGGATCGAAAGGGGTGTCTATCTAAACGTGGCCGTGTTGGTGCTTGACCTTGTCGGCTTGGCCGGTGACGGCATGCTTTACGTTCTGGGCGGCGTTGGTGACGCTCTCGCGAACATTGTGCGCAGCCTCTTCACCGCGAACCTTCGCGCTGGCGCGATGCTCTTCGGCGCGCGCCTTGGAGTCCTCGCCGACTGCCTTGGCCGCATCCTTGGTGTGGCCCCAGGCTTCCTTGGCCGCGCCCTTTACCTGATCGGCCGCGCCTGAGTTCGCCATGCGCTCGTTGCCGATCGCCTCGCCCACCGACTGTTTGACCTTACCCTTGACCTGATCGAACTTGCCTGATGCTGTGCTATTGTTCATGGCCCTACTCCCATGGTTAGTGTGCGCGCTCCACCGTGGAGCGCAGGTTGAGCGGCGTCAGAGAGCCCGTCTGCCCTGTAAAAGATTGAAGATGAGAACGATCACTGCAAGCACAAGAAGAATATGGATCCAACCTCCCAGCGTGTAGCTGCTGACGAGTCCAAGTACCCATAAAATGAACAGAACGATCGTAATGGTCCAGAGCATGGCGCTAACTTCTCCTGTTGTGCCGGGCAATCAATTCTGCCTCGGCAGTAACCGCTCAACAACTCATGTGGTAAGTTGCCGGGGATCGGGATCTGGTTGCCAACCAAGCTGGAATAGGAGACTAGTGTGGCAGCGTGTCAAGTTGTAGGCCCCAAAAAAATGGGTGTTCAGAAGATTGCGATCCAGGGCGAGTCGGGATCGAACAGCCACATGGCAGCGCTCGAGATGCTGGGCGCCGTCGACCTCGTCCCTTGCTCTCTCTCCGCCGACGTCTTCGATCGTCTGCTGGAGGGCACCGTGGATGCCGCTGTCCTCCCCATCGAGAACAGCCTGCACGGTTCGGTCGCCGAGCACTACGACCTCCTCCTGCAGCATCCCGTCCGCATCACTGGGGAGAGCCTCCTCCGCATCCGCTTCCACCTTATCGCCATGCCCGGCGTCGGCCTCGGCGATCTCCGCCGCGTGCTCTCCCATCCGGTGGCGCTGGCCCAGTGTCGGCGCTTCCTCGCTCAGCACCGCGAACTCGAGGCCGTCCCCTTCTACGACACCGCCGGCAGCGTGAAGCACCTGATGGAGGCGCAACTGCGTGATACCGCCGGCATCGCGCCGGAGCTCGCCGCCCGCCAGTACGGCGCTCAGATTCTCGCGCGCGATCTCGAAGACCACGCCGAGAACTTCACGCGCTTCCATCTGTTGCGCCGCGCGGCCGACCTCACCCCGTCCGTCGTCGCGGGAGATGTTCCGCTCCCGGCTCCTGCCTGCAACAAAATGAGCATCGCCTTCTCCATCGATCATCGCCCCGGCACTCTGGTCGCCGCGTTGCAGCTGCTCGCCGACGCTGGCGTCGATCTCACCAAGATCGAGTCGCGCCCCGTCCCGGGCCAGCCCTGGGAGTACGTCTTCTACGCCGAGTTCCGCTTCGAGAACCCTGCCAGCGCCGACGCCGCGCTCTCGGCCCTCCTCGGCCACTGCCGCATGATCAAGGAACTCGGCCGCTACCGTTCGGCCTGACCCTCGCGGAGCTCCTTCCCAGCCGGGCCGCCCCGCGGCGCGCCAGCCCCGGTGCGCCTGCGGGTCTGCGATTGTCTTGCAACTCACCTGATTTGTTATCTTTCCCTTGGTCCTCTTTCCCCATAAAATGCGCCGCCGCCGTTTTCGCTCCTGCTTCGTTGCGTTCCGGGATGGTTCCCCGCTTCCGGTCCGCGCCAGCTCAAGAGCGGGACCCGGGATGCCGATGACAAGTAAAGGATTCAATAAGCGATCGTGGGGGAATCGGCATCCAAACGAAGAGGGGAGGACGGGAGGAAGAGGTGAGTTGCGTCCTTTCCTTTTTCTGCGGCATCGAATAGCATGAAAGTTGATAGAAGGACACTCAATGCCAAACGATTTTGTCAGTATCATCAGCCCACGCGGCGCTGAAGAGCTCAACGAGACCCCTGCCAGTCCAGGGGATCGGCGCCCGCTCCCCGTTCTCCCGGTTCGGGATACGGTCCTCTTTCCCCACGCCGTTCTGCCGCTGACTGTCGGCCGCGAGAGCTCCATCCAGCTCATCCAGTCCCTGGGTGAAGGTAAGACCATCCTGGTCGTTGCCCAGCGCGACGCCCGTCAGGACTCCCCGACCGGCGCCGACCTCCACGCCGTAGGCACCCGCGCGACCGTTCATAAGGTCGTCAAGATGCCGAACCAGAGCCTTTTCGTCTTCACGGAAGGGACAGAACGCGTGCGCCTCAGCGAGTTCGTCCAGCTGACCCCGTTCATGACCGCCGAATACGAGCCCATCACGGAAGGGGCTGCCGTCGTCACCTCCGAGATCGAGGCCATGCAGCGGAACGTCGTCAGCCAGTTCCAGCAGATCGTTACCTCCTCGCCGACGCTCTCGGACGACCTCCAGACGATCGCCATCAACATCGACGATCCCGGGCGTCTCGCCGACTTCATCGCCTCCTCGCTGCCCTTCCTCACCACGGCGGATAAGCAGGAGCTGCTCGAGACGGCGGACGTCAACGCCCGCATGCAGCGCATCAACAAGCATCTTGCCAAGGAGCTTGAGGTCCAGCAGCTCCGCAATAAGATCCAGAGCGAGGTGCAGGATTCGGTCCAGCAGTCGCAGCGCGACTACTACCTCCGCGAGCAGCTGAAGGCCATCCAGAAGGAGCTCGGCGACCTCGACGACACCCAGAAGGACATCTCCGAACTGCGCGAGAAGATCGAAGCCGCCGGCATGCCCGAGGACACCAAGAAAGACGCCCTCAAAGAGCTCGGCCGCCTCTCCCGCATGAGCCCCATGGCTGCCGACTACTCGCTCACCCGCAACTACATCGAGTGGCTCGCCGTGCTGCCCTGGGCAAAATCGTCGGCCGGCGAGATTGACATCCTCAAGGCGAAGGAGTATCTCGACGAGGATCACTATGGCCTGCAGAAGGTCAAGGACCGCATTCTCGACTATCTCTCGGTCCGCCGCCTGAAGCCCGACATGAAGGGTCCAATCCTCTGCTTCGTCGGACCTCCCGGCGTGGGTAAGACCTCGCTCGGCCGCAGCATCGCGCGCGCCCTCGGCCGCAAGTTCTCCCGCATCTCGCTCGGCGGCATGCACGACGAGGCCGAGATCCGCGGCCATCGCCGCACCTACATCGGCGCCCTGCCCGGCCAGATCATCCAGAATCTGAAGCGCGTTGAGACCAACGACCCCGTCTTCATGCTCGACGAGATCGACAAGCTCGGCCGCGATTTCCGCGGAGACCCGGCCAGCGCCCTGCTTGAGACCCTCGATCCGGAACAGAACAACTCCTTCCGGGACAATTACCTCGATCAGCCATTCGATCTTTCGAAGGTTCTGTTCATCTGCACCGCGAATCAGCTCGATCCCGTCCCGGCGCCGCTGCTCGACCGCATGGAGATCATCGAGTTGACTGGCTACACCGAGGAGGAGAAGGTGCAGATCGCCGTCAAGTACCTCATTCCGCGTCAGATCAAGGAGAACGGCGTCCCCCCCGAGCTGATCGAGTTCACCCAGGAGAGTGTCCACCTGATCTCCCGCCACTACACGCGAGAGGCCGGTGTCCGTAAGTTCGAGCAGCAGATCGGAACCGTCTGCCGCAAACTCGCCCGCAAGATCGCCGAGGGACGCACCGAAAAGCTGGTCGTCACCCCGGAGGTTGTGCACGACTTCCTGGGTGGCATCAAGGTCCGTGTCGATACCGAGATCGCCGAACGCACCAAACGTGCGGGCGTGGTCGTCGGCCTCGCCTGGACCCCGGTCGGCGGCGACATCCTCTTCATCGAGGCCAACCAGATGAAGGGCAAGGGCAACTTCACCATCACCGGCCAGATCGGTGACGTGATGAAGGAGAGCATGCAGGCCGCCCTCACCTGGGTCCGATCCAACGCCTCCGCTCTCGGCCTCGACGAAGACTTCTCCAAGGAGATCGACCTGCACATTCATGTACCCGCAGGCGCGGTGCCCAAGGACGGACCGTCGGCTGGCGTCACCATGGCCACCGCCCTGGTCTCGCTGCTGACCGACGTCCCCGTGCGGCCCCTCACCGCGATGACCGGCGAGATTACGCTCAGCGGAAACGTCCTTCCAGTCGGCGGCATCAAGGAGAAGTTTCTCGCCGCAAAGCGCGCCGGCGTGCGCGATGTCATCCTCCCGACCGACTGCAAGCAGCAGGTCGATGAGGACCTGACGCCCGAGCAGATCGAGGGCGTTACCATCCACTACGCCAGCCGCATCGAGGAGGTCCTCAGCGTCGCTCTGCCCAAGTCCGAGGTCGAGGCCATCCTCGACGAAGAGATTCGCGAAGAGGTTCTCCACAGCGCCGCAAGCTAACTCCGCAAGCGGAGCTTTATCTCCCCGCACTCTAAACCGAATGGGCGACTGGATGCTTTCCAGCCGCCCGTTTTGCGCGAGGAGGATCTCCGCGCAAAGTCGCTTCACCGCCTATGCCCCGAAGCCGAGTATCCTGTTATCTGTGCGAATTCATTTGCTCTATTTCGGAATGCTCAAAGACCTCTTCGGCGCCGAGCGGGACACTCTGGAACTGCCCCAGGGCGCGCGCGTCGAAGATGCGATCCGCCTTCTCCGCGCCGGTACGTCTAACCCTCAGGCGAAGGTGCAGGGCGGTATCTGGGACTCGCTTGCCGTAGCGGTCAACCGCGAGTACGCTGGGGCCTCGACCCTGCTGCGGGATGCCGACGAATTGGCTCTCCTGCCTCCGGTCAGCGGCGGCCTGGACCAGGAATCAATACCGGAGAATGCGATGCCGCAGACCGCCAACGTGGAGCTTCGATTCCAATGACGATTCAATTCTTCCGAGAGGTCATTCCCACCAACGATCTCGTCGAGTCCCTCAAGGCCGGTGAGGATGGCGCCCTGGTCGTCTTCGACGGCATCGTGCGCAACAACACCCGCGGCCGCAAGACCGTCTTCCTCGACTACGAGTCCTACGAGCAGATGGCCCTCGATCAGATGCGTGCTCTCTCGACCGAGGCCATCGCCAAGTTCGGCGTCCGCGATATCGTCCTGGTCCACCGTCTCGGCCGGCTCGAGATCGGCGAGTCGAGCGTCGTCATCGCCGTCGCCTCCGCCCACCGCGGCGCCGCCTTCGAAGCCTGCCGCTGGCTCATCGACACCCTCAAAAAGACGGTCCCCATCTGGAAGAAGGAGCACTTCGTCGACGGTGCCGTCTGGGCGGACGGCGAGCCCTTCCCCGCCGAGATTGCCATCATCCCCCACACTTCCTCAGGCCCGGTTGGCCAGGGATGAAGCCCGCTGCTCCGCGCGCCGTCGGCACAACCCTCGGCGTAGCGCTCCTGCTTTCGGCGCCCACGCTTCTGGCGCAGGCGCCGATCGAGCGCAAGCCGCCGTCTGTCCCGAACCTCACCGTGCAAAGCCGCCTGGTCGGCGTCCCGCTCAACGTCATGGATGAGCACGGCGCTCCCGTCCCCGGTCTCACCGCCGCCGACTTCACTCTCGCCGAGGACGGCCAGTCGCAGAAGATCGCCATCTTCGAGCGCGAGACCTCCACGCCGCTCTCCATCGTCCTCGCCATCGACGCCAGCGAGAGCGTCCTGCGCGACGAAGGCCTCGAGCGCAGCGCCGCCCGGCACTTCGTCAAAGCCCTCGTCCGTTCCCAAGACGAGCTCGATCTGATGGAGTTCTCCGACACCGTCCGCGAGGTCGTTTCCTTCACCAATGACGCTCACCGCATTGACGCTGGCCTCTCCGACCTTGAGCGGGGCGACGCCACGGCTCTCTACGACGCCATCTACCTTGCCTCCCAGCGTCTCGGCGAGACCCACCCTGGCGGCTCTCCCACCCGCCGCCGCGTCATCGTCCTCATCACCGACGGCGGCGACACCGTCAAAGGCTCGCGCTATACCCAGGCACTCGAACAGGCGCAGCGGGCCGGCGCCATGGTCTACTCCCTCATCATCGTCCCGGTCTGGGCCGATGCCGGACGCGACACTGGCGGCGAACACGCCCTCATCCAGATGGCCAACGACACGGGCGGCAAGTACTACTACGTCACCGATCCCAAGGACCTCGAACCCGCCCTCCGGCACGTCTCCGACGACCTCCGCACCCAATATCTGCTCGGCTACTACGCCCCCGAGCGTACCCGCCTCGAAGGCGACCGCGACCCCTCTCTGCGCACCATCACCGTCCGTCTCAAAGACCCCGCGCTCGAAGAAAAGTACGACCTCCGTTACCGGAAGTCCTACTACCCAGACCTCAAGCAGCCCTGAAGTAGCCCGCAAGCGTCCGCTACTGCGTCACCGTCAGCGCGTACGTCGCCGAATGGACCAGGAATCCATCCGTAGCCGTCAGCGTCACGGTATAGCTCCCCGGCACAGTGTACGGAGAATTCGCAGTGGGCTCCTTGCCCGTGCACCCCGTCATCCCCACTGCCAGGGCAGCCAACAGGACCATCAGCAGCGCGAGCTGCCCAGGACCGCGCCGCCGCCGCCAAATCAACCACCCACCGCCCACTCCAAACAGCCACAGGAGACCTCCCGAGTCCACCACCCCATACGGCGGTGTCGTCGCAATCGTCACCGCCGTTGTCACTGCCTGCATCGGGACAAACGAAGCCGTCGCCAGCGTGCAGGTCGCAGCCGGCGCGGTAGTGGTGCAACGCAGCGTCACTGATGCGTCGAACCCGCCGAGCGGCGATGTGATCGCGTGCAGCGCCGCGCCGTAGCCCGAGCCCACCGATCCCGACCCAGGCGAGCTGGCAATCGTAAAGTCCGTGCCATCGCCACTCAGCGCCATCGATGCCCCGGCCCCAACCGTCAGTGTTCCACTCCGCACCCCCGGCACCGTGGGCGTAAAGATCACGTCGATCGCGCAGCTCGCCAACGGCGCCATCGTCGCGCCGCAGCTGCTGCTCACCGCGAAGTCTCCCGAACCCAGAATCGCGGACAGTGGAAGGCTGTCCGTGGTGTTGTTCGTCAACGTCACCATCTGTTTGGCGGACGCACCCACGTCCAGGCTGCCGAAGTTCAACGTCGTCGTTGACAGCGTGAGGTCCGGTGTCCCCGTCCCGGTCAACGCCGCCGTCACTGTCGCCTCGCCCGAAACCACCGTCAGCGTTCCCGTTCGCGCGCCCAGCGCCGCCGGCGCGAACACCACCGGGATCCCGCAGCTTCCGCCGCCGCTCACCGCTCCGCAGTTGTTTGCGCTCACACTGAAGTCCCCGCTCGCGGTCATCGAGGAGACCCCAGCCGCAAACGTCGAGTTATTGGTCCAGGTAAAGCTCTGTGCCGCGCTCGCCATGCCGACCGGCTGCGACCCGAAGTTCACTGCCGCTGGTGTCAGCGTCGGCGGCCCGCCGTCCGTTGTCAGCTCAAACAGGCTGTACTCCAGCAGTTTCTCCTGCGGCGTCATTGCCGCGGTCGAGCACTCGTTGGGAAAGATAACGCCGGTCGGCGTCGTCGCCGGAGCCTCCACGTGGTACTCGTTGAACAGCACCCGTCCACACTGATTTGTCGACGCCCCCATCGGTGCGTCAAACACAAACTGCATCACCGGATTCCCATCGGCACTATCGTCCAAGGTCAACCACGACTGTGTCGGCGCAATCACTCCGTTCAAATCGTGCTTCGTCTGCGAGACTGCGATCTGCCCCGGCACCGTCGACGCCCCCAGCAACTGCAGCCATTGCGACAACGCTTGCCCTCCGGAGAAGCTCGCATTCACCGTCGCGACCCCGCTCGCGGGCGCGGCCTGCTCCACCGCCCAATCGGCCGTGCCCGCAAACGGACCATTCTGATAGATCCACACATAGCTGAAATGGCTTGAGTAAACCCGTCCCCCCGCATTTGCAAACTGGATCAGGTTCCCGAGTTGAGCATCCGGCTGCGTGTACTGCGCACCCTCGCACGGCAGCATCAGCAGGTCATACGCGCTGAGCGTCGCGAGATCCCCCATCAACGCATTCTCGGAGGGGGTCGCCGTATCGATCTGCGCTCCGGCATCGTGGCTGCCCGAGAAGAGATTCACCCTCCCCGTCCCGCTCGCATCCGTAAACTCCGAGTCGGCGATGCCCACCTTCCGCAGCACGCACTCCACCGCATCCGCCGCTCCGGTCGCGACCGCGATCTTCGGGATGTCGCCCTCACTCTGGTTCTGCGGCATGCGCGTCGAAAACGCCGTATTCGCGCACGCAGTCGTCATCGGAATCACCACCTGCCGCCGCCATCGCCCCGATTGGATCACCAGCGGCAGACCCGTCCCCACCGGTACATCGGTCAGCGTGAACGTCCCATCCACCGCTGTCGTCGTTCCCACCAGTGGTGAGCCCGAAGGGGGCGTTCTATCTGCCGGGCAGCTCACCCCCGCGGCAAACGTCGCCACCGGCGCATTCGGAATGTAGACCAGCACGTTGGGGAGCGGATCGGTGCCATTCGGCGCATACACCGTCCCGCGGATGGAGGTTGTCCCTCCATCCGCGCAACTGACCTGTTGCAAGCAGAGTCCCGTACAGGTTTGGGCCGGGGATTCGGCGCAGAGCAGCACGGAGGCGCAGAGCAACGCGAACAAGCAACGCATAGCGGACCTGCCAGGGACGCACAGATACGTACTCGTTCCGAGGCCAATATAGTAGCTCCGATCGCCGCGCCGTGGCCATTGCCCATAAAATAAATTCGCAGCACGGAATGGCCGCGGAGGATCGAGAGGATCTACCTCCTCTCAAGGCCAGCGGTCGACGCTTCCCCGAGAGGTCTCAACCTCCGCACCGAGGTTGAGACCTCTCGCCCCCTCCAACGCATCCCACTTTGCAGAAGACCAGCCGAAAGACCAACCAGGAGACGGATCCCTTGGCAATTCCCACCACCACCCTCGATCCCCAGGTAGAGGCTCTCCTCGAGCGCTTCCAGACCAGCGCCGCGCAGCCGCCGGCACACGGCCACACCCCCTCGGCGGCCGAGAAGATTGCCGCCCGCCGGCAGCGAGTCAACAGCTTTGCCGCCTTCGGCCTTCCTCCCGAGCCGCTCGCCAAGGCGGGCGATTTCGATATTCCCGGTCCCGTCAAAAAGATCCCAGTCCGCCTCTACGCCCCGCAAACCGCCACCCCCGCGCCCGTCCTGGTCTACTATCACGGCGGCGGCTTCGTCGCCGGAAGCCTCGACAGCCACGACCGCCTCCTGCGCGCCCTGGCCAACCGCGCCCGCTGCCTCATCGTCTCTGTCGCCTACCGTCTCGCGCCCGAGCATCCCTATCCCGCCGCCAACGAGGATTGCTGGGCGGCTCTCACCTGGGTGGCCGCCCACGCCTCCAAGATCGGCGCCGATCCCCACCGGATCGCCGTCGCCGGCGACAGTGCAGGCGGTCTTCTCGCCGCCGGAGTCGCGCAGAAGGCCGTAGCGCATGGCCCCGCGCTCCGCCTCCAGGCGCTGCTCTATCCCAACCTCGACGCCACCCTGTCCAAGCCCGCTTGGCAGACGCTCGGTCCAGGAGCCTTTCTGGTCGAGAGATCCCAGATGATCGATCTTCTCGATTTCTATCTGCCGCCGGGAATCAACCGCCAGGATCCCAGCGTCTCTCCGCTCTTCGCGCCCTATCTCACCGGCCTCGCGCCCGCCCTCATCGTCACCGCGGACCACGACCCGCTGCACGAGGAAGGCGAGGAGTACGCGGCCCGACTGAAGACGGCAAACGTCCGTGTCGAGCTCATCCGCTGGCCAGGAATGGTGCATGGCTTCGCGCTCTTCGCCGGTGTCCTCGACGCAGGCAAGGCCCTCATCGAGCGCACCGCGGCAGCGCTCGGCCAAGCCTTTAAATAGCAATTTTCCACGTGATTCGGATCAAAGGAAGGGAACGGAGTACCGGAGCATACACTCCGCCTCAGCTCTCCAGAAGAGCCCTCGAAGCGGCGCAACGTGGGTTTCTAGGGGCGCTGTTTCCGGCGGTACCGGGCGACCATCTCCGACACGGCTGAGGAGGGCATCAGCGAGATGACGAGGAAGATCAGCGTGCCCACGATCGATACAATCGCAATCGGTCCCAGGACGCCCCATACGACCCACGGATGCTTGAGATAGATTTCCATAAAAGTAGCCAATTGCTCCCACTCCATCCTAGCAGCGCATGGACGTCTGCCACCGTGCACGGCCGCCCGCCGCATCGGCACGCTTTGCCGCAGGTAAACTGGAAGCAGGGGATAGCCACATTATGAAGAAGTTCGAATTCGCCCACGCAGCAGAAGGCATTGCCCGCCAGGCCGGAGCCCTGCTCCGCGGCTTCTACGAAAAAGGCGTCGCAACCGAGTACAAGGGCGACGTCGATCTCGTCACCGAAGCCGACCGCGCCAGCGAGGCCCTCGTCGTCGAGCGCCTCAAGGCCGCCTTCCCGCACCACGGCATCTACGGCGAAGAGGGAACCCGCGAGCACCTCGAAGCCGAGTATCGCTGGTACGTCGATCCGCTCGATGGCACCACCAACTTCGCCCACGGCTTCCCGGCCTTCTGCGTCGTGCTCGGCCTCGAGCACCGCCCACTCGGCCTCAGCAACACCGCCGACGGAGAGATCATCGCTGGCGTCACCTACGACCCCTTGCGCGACGAGATGTTCGTCGCCGAAAAGGGCCGCGGCGCCTGGCTCAACGGCCGCCAGATCAAGGTCTCGAAGACCACGCAGCTCGCCGAATCGCTCACCGCCACCGGTTTTCCCAGCCACAAGCGCCACAACAGCCCCAACATCCACTTCTACCAGCAGATGACGCTCCGCTCGCACGGCGTCCGCCGCGCCGGCTCGGCGGCGCTCGACCTCGCCTACGTCGCCTGCGGCCGCCTCGACGGCTTCTGGGAGTTCAACCTCAACCCCTGGGACACCTCCTCGGGAGTCCTCCTCGTGCAGGAGGCCGGCGGCACCATCACCCACTTCGACGGCGGCCCCTTCACCCTCGACAGCCGCGAGGTCCTCGCCACCAACGGCCTCATCGCCGCCGAGACGCAGCATCTCTTCGCTGACCTCTTCAGCGGCCGCAACCTCGAGCCCATCCCCAGCCCCGCCGAGTTCGCCGCCCGCCGCGCCACCGCAGCAGCAAAGTAGCCGCACTTTGAAATAGGAAGAAGATGTCCTCCAGGCGCTATTTGGTGAAGGTGTTCTCTTTCTTATGAGACCGTCATGTCGTCAAAGCAGGGAACAGCCTCATCGTTCCCTGCGCACTGGAGAGACCCCTGTTTTTTCCTCGCGCGACAAGGAACCGGGTGCCCTATTCATCACGCCTTTGCTTCGCATGATGAGTGGGCGTCTCGCGAAGCGAGACCGCCTATTCTCCCCGAGCGATGCTCTGTTTACTGCGCGGTCCCACCCCAGCGAAATCGCACTCCACCCTGCGCCAGAAACGGCGTCCCCAGGGTCAACAGCGGTGTCCGCGCCACATCGATCTGCCGATTGAACAGATTCTGCACCGAAAGAAACGCCACCCACTTCGGCGCAAAGCTTCGCTCGCCATACGCATCCAGCACGAAGAACGAGTGCAGTTCATACGTATTTGCACTTCCGTCATATGCTCGCCCACTCTCGCGCGCCGCCAACGTCAGCAACCCCAGCCGCCGGCTCTGCGCCCGCAACTGGGCCGTTGCCATCTCCCGCGGCACCTCCGGAATCCAAGTCCCAACCAGCGCAGGCTGCGCTGAAAACGCCGTTACCACCGCATGCGCGTACTGATAGCCGAAGTCCAGCGAGATCGCGTGCCCCTCGCCCAGATGCCCCTGCACCTCAAGTCCCTGACTCTGAATTTGACCCAAGTTCTCGCGCAGTTCCGTGACCGTCGTCGCCGTCGTGGCGATGATTACCGCCGAAACCGGTCGATTGATCTCGGTCCAGAAGTAGGTTCCATCCAGTCGCAGCACGCCTGCGCGTGGCGTCCAGTTCACGCCCGCCTCCGCGCCCGTTGCGCGCTCCGACACCAGCGACGCATTGGCTAGCGTTGTCTGCTGCCCCACCTGTCCCGTCCGATACAGTTCGTTGATCGTCGGCGTCCGAAACGCACGATACGCCGTCGCATGCAGCGTGACCTGCGATCCCAGCCGTCGCGCCAGTCCCAGACGCGGGCTCACGATCGCCTCCGACCGATTGCCTACCGGCGTCCGGCTCGCCGCGCCCGCGCTCGTCACGTTCAGCGTCGACGCCGCTAGGTTCTCCGCGCCATCCACGCGCACCGACCCCGCACCCGACCATCCATGCCACTCGCCCAGAGCCTCGCCGAAGCCGCCCACGAAGCGCTGCCGCGCCGTTGTGTCCTCCAGCCCTGAAGGCTGCTTGGAGACGATCGGCGTCTCCGCATCGGTCGCCCGAATGTCCCGTGCATCCGCGCCTGCGATCAGCGCCATGTGCGCGCGGTGGTACGAGACATCGCCCGATGCGCCCAGATCCTGCGTCTCGTCCTTCACCACCCGCGTCAGCGTGTCGACCGTCCGCGCCGCATTCTGCGACGAGAAGGTCTGCCGAAACGCCTCGTCGCTGCCGAACAGCCGCACTCGCCCGCTCAACCGCTCGCCAGCGTTCCAATCATCTCCCGCCAGATAGCGCCATAGCCGCGTCCCATTGGTCTGCTCCGGCGTTCCATTCCCACGCGCCTCGTTCAGCACGTTCCCTACCAGGAACGCCCGACTCTGCTCCGCCCCCATCCGGAGGTCGCGGTCGATCTCCACCCGCCCATTCTCGAAGTGCACATTCGCCGGAATATCCACCGGCCCCCGCACCGCTGGAGCCGTCAAGATATACCCGTCCGTGCGGAAGATCTGCGCCGCGGCCAGTTCGCCCCATTGTCCCTGTCCCCGTTTCTGGACCAGGTCGCCGCGTCCGCTCGCCGACGTTGTGTCCTCGCCCGCCTCGGACACGCTCAGCGCCGCCAGCGGAGCCACAGGCCTTCCCGGAACCACGTCGATCACGCCGCCCAGAGCGCTCGATCCATACAGGTCCGATCCTCCGCCTGACGCGATCGTCACCGCCTCGATCGTCTCTGGCGGCAGCTCGTTCCAGTGAATCCATCCCCCAAATCCATCGTTCAGCGGCGCGTTCTCCGCCATCACCAGCGTCCGGCTCGCGGCCGTGGATCCCAGCCCGCGCAGCGAGATCCCCTGGCTGGTCGGGTTCTGGATCCATCCCGCCGACCGCCGAAACAGCTGAAATCCAGCTTCCTGCTGCAGTCGTTCGTCGAGCGTCAACGCCGGATACTGCTGCAACTGCGCCGCCGTCAGTGCCGCCATCGTCCGTCCCGAATCGCCTACTTCGACCCCCGAGCGCGTCGCCGTTACCGTCACCTGCTCGGCGATCGCCGTCGGCGCCAGCACGACCACGAGCTCCGTCCCCAGCGCGCCCCGCGCCACATGCCTGGGTTCCGCCGCCATCGCCGCGCCGCCCGCCTCGCCCGCGCCCGAAGCACGCACCACGAGATCGCCTGCACCCAGCGGCGCCGCCACGGAGAACTCCCCATGCCCGTCCGTATCGGTCGCCGCCTGCGTCGCACCGGCGACCACCACCACCCGCGCTCCAGCCACCGGCACCCCGCTCCGGTCGACCACGCGCCCGTGCACCGTAACGCTTCCCACAGTATTACTTTGGCCCAGCCCAACCCCGGAAGTCAGTCCCGAAGACAAACCGCACAGCAGCAGAATCCTAAACATTTGCACTAACTGGCTCCTCTTTTCTCCAAGTTCACGCGCCCTCCGCTCGTTCTGGCGGAGAGTTCTCCTAATCATCGCCGATTGCCATCTCCCCGATTGGCCAGGCGGGCTTCGCTGCCAAAGAGCTTTCCAAATCGTCATCAAGTTGTCATCCCCGATGCGTCGCGCGGAGGATCTGCGAGCGTATGATAGCCGACAGTGCCGGCTATAAGCCTGCCACCTGGCGACCACGTCGGGGGCGGGGCGGCAATTGTTTCCAGGGCCTCTTTTGGAGCCGTACCCGCACGAAGAAAGATCGGTCCTTGCGCGTCCATCTTGTAAATCCCAGCGACAACTCCTTTGGAACTGCCGTCATTACGCCACGGTGGCTTTTTGTTCTTGCGGCAGCCACACCGGCGATCGCAGGGGACCCCATCCTCGTTGACGAGTCCATCGAGCAGATCATTCCCGAAAGCATCGCTCCCGGAGACATCGTCGGCATCAGCGTCCATACCGGCAACGCGTTGCGTGGCTATCAGGTCGGCCGCATGGCTCGCGCACGCGGCGCCTGGGTCGTCTATGGCGGAATTCACGCCACCCTGTTTCCCGAAGAGACCTTTGAGCGCGGTGAGGCCCACGCCGTCGTCAAGGGCGATGGCGATGTCGCCTGGGGCAAGGTGGTTACCGATTGTCTCGCCGGCGCGCCTGACAGGATCTACGAAGGTGGCCGCATCGAGGGCCACCAGTTCCTGGCCGCGCGATGGGACCTCATGGCCCCCGAGAAATACATGTGGGCCTCCGTCCAGACGATCCGCGGCTGCCCCAAGCACTGTTCCTTCTGCAGCGTCTGGCGCACTGACGGACAGAAGCCTCGTCAGCGCCAGTTTCAGAGTGTGATCGATGAGATCGTTAATCTGCGCCGCATCGGCTTCCGCTTTATCGCTCTCGCCGACGACAACTTCTATCCCGTCACCCTCACCGATCTACGCCTCGCCCGTGAGCAAAACAACACCGCCAAACTCGAAGAACTGACGGCTATCCGCACCGAGCGCTTCCAACTCATGGAAGAGCTATCGAAGCTCCCCAAGGACATGGTCTTCTTCACTCAGATCACCATGGAGGCCGGTGAAGACGGCGAGTATCTCGACGCCATGCGCAGGGCCAACATTAAGGGCGCCCTGGTCGGCGTCGAAGCCGTCACTCCCGAGGGACTCAAGGCCGTCTTCAAGGACTTCAACTACTCCGGCGAGGCCCTGGCCAAGCAGCTCCAAACCTTCAAGCAGCACGGCGTACACGTCCTCGGCTCCTTCATCTTCGGCCTCCCTACCGACAAGCCGGCGACCTTCGACGCAACCGTGGAAATGGCGCTCAAGGCCGGCGTCACCTTCGCCCAGTTCGTCATGATGACGCCCTTTCCCGGCACCGTCGACTTCGGCCGCTGGGAGAAGGAGCAAGCCAACGCTCCCGAGATGGTCGGCGACGTCCCCATCACTCGCTACTGGCTCATCCCCACCGAAGTTCGCCCCAAGATGTTCACCCCGCATCCGTCCATGAGCTCCACCGAGATCAGCGCCCGCACCCAGAGAGTCTGGGACAAATTCTACGACTGGGGCGCCATCTGGAAGCGCTCGGCATGTGTGCGCAACCTCAAGGGGCGCCTCGCCTTCGTGCTCCTCTCCAAGCTCTACCGGCAGATGTATGCGGGAACCGGTATCTCGACCGACAGCGCTCGCAGGAAAAAGTCCAAGAGCTGGGCCCGGTGGACGGCCGCGCAGTGCAAGAAGCTGTTCCAGGCCAAGCCCATGCCGGAACTGCAATCGCCCGCCTGGAGCCTCGCCTATGCGTCGAACGCAGTCCGCGCTCCGTTCCTGCGCAGTGATCGTCATCAGGAAGATGCCGCGCCCTTCGTCATTCTTCCGGAGAACTAATCTGAACCCGGTCGGGAGCCGAAAGCGAATTATGTAACTGGAACAGTCCTTTGTCTCGGGGCAGGCGAGAGCCTCACCGTTTGCCCCGATCGACACGGGCGCGCAAGTCAGGACGGAACGATCCCGTCCAGCAGCCCCTCGAGCGACGCCCGCGCATCCTCAAGCGCGCGCTTGTTGCCCTCCAGCCGGCTGATCATCAGCGCGCCCTCAAGCGTGGCGATCATCGTATTCGCAATCCTGCGCGGCTCGATCTCCTTGCGAATCTCGCCTCGCTGCTTGCCCTCGCGCACAATGCCTTCGAGCTTCGCCTTCCACGCTGCGATCCCCTCCAGCGCCAGTTGTCGCAGCACCAGATTCCCATCATCGGCATCGACCGCCGTATTCATCAGCGGACATCCCCCCGGCGTCCCCGAAGCCCCCTTGGCAAACTGCCGCACCGCGCAGCGCAGTCGCGGCACCGATCCGTGAATCCGATCCAGCTCCTCCATGCGTATCTGGTTCGCATTGTCCAGCGCGTAGCGGAACGCCTCGCCCGCAAGCTCCTCCTTGCTCGAAAAGTGCCGATACAGCCCGCCCTTCTCGAGCCCCGTCGCCGCCATCACGTCCTGCATCGAGCAGCCCGCGTAGCCCCGCTGATTGAACAGCGCCGCCGCCTCTGCAAGAATCCTTTGCCGCGTCTGTTCGCCCTTATTCATAGCGCTCCATACCATCAAGAGATATCCGACGAAAAAAACGCATCATCGATGCCTGCTAGTGAATCTGATGCTAAAAGAAACCGATCGGTCTCTTTTGTGATCGCAAAAACCGAATGCCACGCAACATTAGCCTAGGAAGTTGAGACCGATGGCCACAGCCACTCTCGTCAATCCGGTCAGAGCCACCGCTCGCCCCCTCATCAATCCCTGGGTCGTGGCCCTCACTGTCACCCTCGCGACGTTCATGGAGCTGCTCGACACCTCCATCGCCAACGTCTCGCTGCCCTACATCGCCGGCGGCCTCGGGCGCTCCTTCGACGAGGTCACCTGGATCCTTACCACCTACCTGGTCGCGAACGCTGTTGTTCTTCCCATGTCTGCGTGGCTCTCCCGGGTCTTCGGCCGCAAGAACTACTACATGGCCTGCGTGGCGTTGTTTACCATCACCTCGTTCTTCTGCGGCATCGCCCCCACGCTCGGCTTCATGCTCTTCTCGCGCGTGCTCCAGGGCATCGGCGGTGGAGGCCTCGCGCCGGTCGAGCAAGCCATCCTCGTCGACACCTTCCCTCCCGCCAAACGCGCCTCGGCCTTCGCGCTCTACACCGTCGCCATCGTCACCGCGCCCGCCATCGGTCCCGTGCTTGGCGGCTGGATCACCGACAACTACAACTGGCGCTGGGTCTTCCTCATCAATATCCCCATCGGCGTGTTGTCGCTCTACCTCACCAACCGCTTCGTCCACGATCCAGCCAGCTACGCCGCCGAGCGCGCCACCGTCCGCGGCGCCGACGGCAAGCTGCGTGTCGACGGCATCGGCATCGCACTCATCGGCCTCGGCTCCGCCTGCCTCGAGGTCCTCCTCGACCGCGGCCAGATCGACGACTGGTTCGGCTCCGCCTTCATCACCTGGATGTTCGTCATCGGTGTCGTCTGCCTCGTCACCGCCGTCTTCTGGGAGCTGCACCACACCGACCCGGTCATCGAGTTCCGCCTGCTCAAGATCCGCAACTTCGGCATCGCCTGCGTCTTCTATTTCGTCTTCGGCTTCGGCCTCTTCGCCTCGACGACGATGATCCCGCAGATCCTGCAATCGCTCTACGGCTACCGCGCCATCGATGCCGGCTTGGTCCTCGGGCCCGGAGCGCTCGTCATCACCTTCCTCGCGCCCGTAGGCGCGCAACTGGTCCAGCGCGGCATCGTCAACCCGCGCATCTTGCTCTTCGGGACCGTCCTGGTCGTCGGCATCGCCTTCATTCACTTCAGCCACTTCAACCTCGACACCGACTACAGCCACTACGCCATGGCCCGCGCGCTGCAGGGCCTCGGCTACGCCTTCTTCTTCGTGCCGCTCTCGGTCATCTCCTACTCGCAGCTCAGTCCCAGCCAGAACAACAAGGCCTCCTCGCTGACCAACTTCTTCCGCAATTGGGGCGGCAGCTTCGGCATCGCCTTCGTCACCACCGTGTCGGAGCGCCGCCAGGACTTCCACCAGTCCATCGTCGGCGCCAACATCTCTCCGTCGTCGCCCGTCTTGCAGCAGTCCGTGCGGCAGACCGCTGCCTATCTGCAGGCGCACGGCTTCTCCCACGCCGATGCCCTCAGCGCCGCCTACAACCGCTATTACAACCAGTTCCAGGACCAGACGCGCCTGCTCGCCTTCATGGATTGCTTCTTCGTTATCGGCATCATCACCCTCATCACAGCACCGCTGATCCTGTTCACCAAGAAGTTCAAGATGGGCGGAAAAGTCCCGGAAGCCCACTAGCGTCTCGATATCTTGATGGAGAGCGGGGCCATTTCTGGAAACGTCCGCGGAATCAAGCTGTGTCGCAGCCGCTCCGGAAGGGCACCGAAACGTGGGTGGCCCATCTTCGACGCGAAGCGACTAAGGTGGGCATCGAGCGAAAGTCGACCCCAGTTCCCCAGTTCCCAAACCGGAAGGGCACGACGAACGCTGTCCGTAACCGATTTTGTTTGTGCGCCTGTTGTTGCAGCCCCGGCCGCTGCGGGTTTCGCGCGTGCCTGTTCGCCCAGCCTGTCCTTCCAATCAGTTAGAGCGAAGCGTTTGCAAGGCCACACAATCCGTACCTTCAGCCCGCGAAAAACCAACGCCCTCCGCGTTTTTTCCGTCGCCCTCTACTGGTAGAATCTAGATTCGCGGCAATACAATTGGCGTTGAGGGTCACAACCTAGGAGAGTAAGTTTTTATGGCATATGTAATTGCGGAACCGTGCATCGGAACGAAGGACTCAGCCTGCGTCGATGCCTGCCCGGTGGACTGCATCCACCCCAAGAAGGATGAGACCGGTCACGGCGAAGCCGTCCAGCTCTTCATCGACCCCGTGGAGTGCATCGACTGCGGCGCCTGCGTCCCGGTCTGCCCCGTCTCGGCCATCTACGCCGCCGATGATCTTCCTGAGAAGTGGGCGAACTTCCAGGTCCTGAACGCCGAACACTTCGGCCGCTAAGCTCTAGAATCCTTCGACCAAACCGGTGCCCCATCCTGATTCGCTGTCTTATCGTGAATCGGGGTGGGGTATCGTTTGCCATAGCCCACGACTGGTCTTTTCCATCGGCCAGATGTTCTTTTCATGAAGTTCACTCAGCACCGCGCGGGAGTTCCATCATCCCGACCGAAGCCGGGAACAGTCGTATCGTTCTCCGCGCAGCGGAGGGACTCCGCATTGGTCTTTCTCTCGGACCTCACGCGCTCCACCATCGCTGCACTAGGTAAGGCATGGCATGATTCAGAGGGTCGGCGAAGCCATCGTTCTGCGCACCTGGCCCTTCCTCGAGGCCGACCTGCTCGTCAGCCTCTTCACGCGCGATCAGGGCCGCATCAAGGGTGTCGCCCGCCACGCCTTGCGCTCGCGTAAGCGCTTCGGCGGCGCACTCGAGCCCATGACCTACGTCCGCGCCAGCTATGCCGAGCGCCCCCGCCAGGAGCTCGTCCGCCTCGACTCCTTCGAGATCCTCTCCTCGCCGCTCTCGCAGCCCGTCGATTACGCCCGCACCGCCGCTCTCCAACTTATCGCCGAGGTCCTCGAAGAGGCCCTCCCCGAGCAGGCCGCCGAGGACACCGTCTTCCGCCTCGCGCTCTCCGCCCTTGCCGAGCTCGAGGTCAACCGCATCTGGCTCCCCATAACCTACTTTTGTCTCTGGATGAATCGCCTCATGGGCTGGATGCCGGAGCTTGGCCACTGCGTCGTCTGCGGTGCACCGCTGCGCCGCGGCGCCCCCATCGAAGGTGCCTCCGGAATCGGCGGTGGCCCAACCACTCGCAACGGCCAGGTCTGGTACTCCGCCACCAGCGACGGCGTCACCTGCTACGACGACCGCCGCCCGGGCAGCACCCCGCTCTCTGCCGCCGCCGTCGAGACCGCTTTGAGAATCTTCCGCGGCCCCATCCGCGACCTCGCCACCGAAGACTGGCCCCCAACCCGCATCCCCGACCTCCGCCGCTTCGCCATCGAAACCCTCGAGCGCCACATCGAGCACCGCCTGCAGAGCGCCCGCGCCCTCCACCGGCTCTAATCGATCCCAGCTTCCCCCGCAAACCCGAGCCTTCCCTTGGATCACCCGGAACCCTGGGTGCCCCACTCATCGCGGCTTTACCGCGATGAGTGGGAAGCAGGCTGCTCGCACCGGACGTCGTCAGTCCCGGAAAATAAAGTTCAAAACCGTGTCCCGTCTCAGCGTCCCCTAAAACTAAAATTCTTGTCCACACATTTCTCCACAATAAACACGCCAGTTTGTCCAACATTCCCGTTAACCCCCTTCAAAAAAGCCAGCAAACAGCCTCATCACGTTAGAATCGAGAGATCAAATCGGGAATAGCGAAAAACATGGCAATCGCCGCAAAGAAAAAAGCTTTAACCTTTCAGGATCTGTTCTTTACGCTCCAGAAGTTTTGGGCCGACCAGGGCTGCGTGCTGCAGCAACCTTACGACGTTGAAGTAGGCGCGGGCACCATGTCGCCGGACACGTTTTTGCGCGTCTTAGGCCCAAAACCGGTGCGAATCGCCTATGCACAGCCCTCGCGCCGCCCCGCTGATGGACGTTATGGCGAAAACCCGAACCGTCTGTTCCGCCACACCCAGCTTCAGGTCATCTTGAAGCCGCCACCGGTCCGCATCCAAGAGCTTTATCTTGAGTCACTTGAGGCCATCGGCATCGACCTCCGCGAACACGATCTGAAGTTCGAGGAAGACAATTGGGAGTGGCCTGTCGGTGGCGCCTGGGGCGTCGGCTGGCAGGTGATGCTGGACGGCCTCGAGATCTCGCAATTCACTTATTTTCAACAGTGTGGCGGCATGGACCTCGATCCGATCTGCGGTGAAATCACCTATGGACTGGAACGCATCGCGGGCTTCCTGCAGGATGTCGATTCGATCTACGACATCGTTTGGGCGGTTGAGCCTGATACCGGAAAACAAGTCACTTACGGCGATATGCGCTTGCCCGAAGAGGAGCAATTCTCCTCCTACGGCTTCGATTACGCCGACGTGCCGAAGCTGTGGGAGCACCTGCATCTCTATGAGTCCGAATGCCTTGGGCTGCTCGAACAGGCGAAGCAGATGGATGCGGAAGAGAATGTGGACCTGCTGCAGCGCAAGCGCTTTCCCGTGCTCGGAGCCTATGAGTTGGCGCTCAAGTGTTCTCATCTCTTCAACTTGCTGGATGCGCGTGGAGCTATCTCGGTGACCGAACGCGTGGGCGTCATGGCCCGCATTCGCACCCTGGTTGTGGGTGTTGCGAAGGCGTACGCAGCCCAGCAAGCGGCCGTAAGCTGCTGAAAACAGCTTTAGGCTGGCGAAGAACATCGCAAACGTGGACAAGTCCACACGTTTTTAGAAGCTCCGGAGCGGAGCGGGAATTGAGTAGAGCGAATGGCTGAGTTTCTGTTCGAAATTGGTTTGGAAGAGGTCCCTGCCCGCATGATCGCGGGCGCGCAAGCGGAGCTGGAGCGCCGCGTTGTCGCCCTTCTGCAGCGTGAGCGGCTGGCGGACCTAAACGTGGCGGTGAAGGGCTTCTCCACCCCTCGACGCCTGGCGGTGCTGGTCGCGGAAGTTGCTGAGCGGCAGGAGGATATCTCCGAAGAGCTGTTGGGGCCGTCGGCGAAAATCGCGTTCAAGGACGGCGTCGCGACGCCGGCTGCGGTTGCCTTCGCAAAGAAGGCGGGCGTCGCGGTCGAAGACCTGAAGACCGTCGAAACGCCCAAAGGCGAGTACCTGGCTGCGACCTCGGTGAAGGCCGGGCGCGGGGCTGCGGGGGTAATCGCGGCGGAGCTGCCGAAGGAGCTGGCCGGGATCTACTGGGCGAAGAATATGTACTGGCGTCCGGGCAAGCCGGAGCGCTTCGTGCGGCCGGTGCGCTGGCTGATGGCGCTGCTGGGGGATCAGGTGGTTCCGGTGAGCTTCGCGGGCTATGACGCGAGCAATGTGAGCTACGGGCATCGCGTGCTCGCGGGCGCTGAGCCGATTGCGATTGCGTCGCCGGGCGAATACGAGGCGGCGCTGCTGAAGGCCTTTGTGGCCCCGGATGTGGAGGCGCGGCGACATACGATTCGCAAGGCGCTGGACCGCGTCTGCAGGACGATTCCGGACACGCGGTGGCGCGAGGATCACGAGCTGGTCGATAAGCTGACGCACCTGACAGAGTGGCCGTCGGTGATCGCGGGCGGGTTCGACGCCGAGTACCTGCAGTTGCCGGAAGAGGTGCTGGTGACCGTGATGCGGGATCACCAGAACTACTTCGCGGTGGAGGATAAGACGGGCAGGCTCGCGCCGCACTTCCTCGCGGTGCTCAACACGCAGGCAGATGAGGCGGGCGTTGCGGTGATCCGGCATGGCAATGCGCGGGTGCTACGGGCGCGCTTCAACGATGCGCGCTTCTTCTGGGAGTTCGACCAGCGGACGCCGCTTGCGGAGCGCCTTACGCTGCTGGAGCATGTGACCTTCCAGAAGGATCTGGGCAGCTATGCGGTGAAGACGGAGCGGGTGCGGAAGGTCTCCGCTCGTTTGAGCGCGCTGCTGCAGGAGCGCGGAATCGCTCTCGATGCGGCTGCGCTCGATCAGGCTGCGCTGCTGGCGAAGACGGATCTTACGGCGGAGTTGGTGAAGGAGTTTACCGAGCTGCAGGGCATCGTCGGCGGTCTGTATGCGCGGGCGCAGGGATACAGTGAGCCGACGGCTGCCGCGATTTATGACCAGTACCGGCCGGTGTCGATGGATGCTCCGGTGCCGCGGACGATTGAGGGCTCGGTGCTGGCGATTGCGGACAAGGCGGACACGATCGCCGGGATGTTCGGGCTGGGGCTCGAGCCGACGGGATCGAAAGACCCGTTCGCACTGCGTCGCGCGGCGAATGGCATCGTGAAGATCCTGGCCGAAAGCGAGCTGCCGCTGACGCTGAGCGACATGGCGGCGGCCACAGGCGCGGAGGCTGCGGTCGAGGAGCGTGTGGTGAGCTTCTTCGCCGAGCGGGTGGAGTTCTATCTGCGCGAGGTGCGCGGGCAGGCGTATGACGTGGTGAAGGCGGTGCTGGCGGCGGGTTCGAACGATGTTCGCGATGCGATCGCGCGCGCCGAGGCGGTGACCGCAGTGCGTGGCAGCGAGGACTTTACCGCGGTGAGCGCGGCGTTCAAGCGGATGAAGAACATCCTCACGCAGGCGGATGAGAGTGGTGTGTCCGCGACGCGCGAGGAGGTTCTGCAGCAGGGAGACGTGCATCCTGCGCAGCGTGCGTTGGGCAACGCCGCCGCCAAGGTGAGCGAGGAGTTCGTGAGCCTGTCCGCGGGTCGCGAGTACGTTCCTGCGTTGCAGTTGATTGCGACGCTGCGGCCGGAGATCGACGGCTTCTTCAAGGACGTGATGGTGATGGATCCCGACCCAGTGGTGAGAGAGGCCCGCTTGAACCTGCTGCGCGGCCTGGTGCAGACCTCGTCGCGGATTGCGGACTTCTCCGAGATCGTCACCGCGGGCTGAAACGCCGGTCTTTCACAAGGGGGCCGGTCGGCGTCACGCGGACAAGGCGATCCTGTGGTCAGGTGCTGGACACGAGTCTCACACAAGCGAACGCCGTACATGCGCGGGGATCAACCGCGCGCATGTCGCAACCAAATCCGCATTGTCCCGTGCTTGCTTGCCGTCAGCCAGCAACGTGACATCTTCTAACCCAGTACGGATACCATGCCCTCGATCGAGGGCACGCCGATTGACTGCCCAGCACGCGAGATCATAACCGTGGTGAACCTGCTCCAGCGTGATACCCGCGGATACCACAATGTCTTCCATCCTGGCAGCGTGCTGCACCGCGGAGTCAGGATCGGCGTCAAGCGGCTCGATCAGGACGCGGCGGCACCGGCCTGCCAATCCGGGAAAGCACGAACGCTTGCGCATCCTCCATGCTCATCAATCCGGCCTCGATCGCGACGCCTCGGGATAGCAGGAGCTCGCAAAGCGCCACAATTCCCGGTTCGCCCTGATTCGCAGTAACAAGGTCAGGCATTTCCTCCCAAGCCTTGACGATACGGAAACGCTCTCCTGGATTCGCCACAATCGCCGCGGACGTGGCTAAGGAGATCGGAGTTCCCGGGCAGAGAGCTCGGATTGCGTGCAAAACCTTCGCGCACGCGGCGGCGTCGAGGGTCTCCCGACCTGCATCGTCGAACGCATGAACATGTACCGATTGAGCGCCAGCGTCCACGGCCGCGCGCGCCGCTTCCGCGATCGCAGTCGGATGGCGCGGTGCTGCTGGGTGAATCCGGTCGCCATTCAGGGCGGCCTGCAAGAAGATGGTGGTCTGCATTCTCTTCGATCCTCCGGGCTGCGAGCGGCTTATGCGTTGTACGCACTTTATTCCTGCTGATGAGTCATCGGTGTTCTGCTTCCTGCCGAGTCGAACCTACGGCTATCAGGAAACCGTAATCCATCGAGGCCAACGATCGCCTTCTGACCCCATCTGTTCCTGGCTCTGTACAAAACCGGGACATGGTGGAGTGTCCCGGTCTGATGCATTTTGGCGGCTTGCCGATGAAGCCTGTGTGCCAGAAGTGCACAACTGAGCAGGGGAGCGGAGGAGGCAAGCACATGATTCGGCAGATGATTAATTGCGATATATGCGCAGCGGAGAAGCAGGCGACCAGTTACTGGTTTGTCGCTTATGAGTAGGGGGAGATCACACTGCGGGGTTGGGAGGCACCCCGTAACTCGCGCAAGCACGCCAAGCACCTGTGTGAGCAGAAGTGCGTACAGCGCATGATGTCTAACTTCACGGCGGCGGTGATGGCGAACGGGCACGGGGAGGTGGGCAAGGAGATGATGGCCGAGGCTGCGGAGCCGGTCTCGCATGCGGTGCAGGTGTTGAAGGAGATGCGAGAGCAGGAGGAAGCTGCGGTGACGCAGCGGATCATCCATATCGATCCGGAGCTGGCGGCGGCGGTCGAGGCGGAGTCCTGGGCGGGGCCGGTGAAGCCGAAGGAGAACCTGTGGGATATGCCGCACAAGCTGAAGATGGAGCGGGAGAGCTTTCTGCATGCGGCGCGGCCGAAGCCTGCGGGATCGGGGCGTCTGCAGAAGATGGCGTAGCGCGCGGGCGGTGGAATCGCTCTGCTGGCGGACTTACTTAACTGCGAAGCTGTTCCCGATCGGGAACAGCTTCGCAGTTTTAGTTGACGCGCTGGAGGCGGTCGACGAGTTTTTGCGCGAGGGGCTCGCCGGACTCTGTCCAGAGGAGGCGGCTGGAGACGCCGCAGTGCTTCTCGACGGAGAGGGTGAAGGCGAGCAGCATCTCGATGTTTTTCTGGATGTAGCGGGTGGCGGCCTCGTCGAGCTCGGAGTCCTCGAGGAGCCAGGGGGTGTCGAGGCCGAAGTCGACGCGGATGTGGCCGTTCTGGTCGAAACTGGCGTCGTCGAACTGGGGGCCGAAGCCGAGGATGCGGACGGTGGCGGGCTGCTGCTTCCAGGTGGGGTCGAGACCGCCGGTTTCAAGCGTTTCGGGGGATTCGTCGACGACGGGGGCCCAGAGCTGCCACTTCATCTCGAACTCGTAGGCCATGTCGTCATGGAGCTGCTCGGTGGCTTCGGCGACGGCGGATTCGATGAGGGAGTCGGGGGTCTCCTCGGCGCGTTCGTCGTGGACGTAGATGCGCTGGTAGATGGGGGACTCGGTGAAGCCGAGGGGATAGGACGAGGCGACGGCGACGCGCTTGTCTCCGCTGATGAGGGCGAACTGGCGCATCACGCCGACCAGGGCTTCGGGCAGCGCGTCGAGGCGGAAGTTCGGGTACCAGAGACTGAGATAAAGCTGATCGGCCATGCGGCTAATTGCGTCCTTTCGGGGTGACGGGGAGACTGTGGGCGGTACGCCCCCCCCCGGGGAAAGTACCCAAAGTTTTCCATTCAAGTAGGTTAAGTCCAAGCCAAGTCCAACGTCGGTCCAGAGACGGAAAGGCCCGGCGTGCGGCCGGGCTCGTCCATCGGTCTGGGTCTATTCTACCAGCCGGTGTCAAGGACGGCAGGGGGCAGGGATCAGGGAACAGGGATCAGAGGAAAGGCAGGGATGGGCGAGTGCGCGCGGAATGGAAACCCTATTCCTAGGGCGAGGATGGCCCCCGGGAGGGGTGGTGGGTGAGAAGATGGTGGAAGGAAAATGCTCAGTTCAGTGGAACGATTGCGGATGGGGTTGCTGGTGGTCGCGGGCCTGTTGGTTGCGGTAATTGGCGGCTTTCTTTGGTATGCGCATTATCGGACGCACCGCATCCTGCGGGACCTTCCGGGGCGGTTGGGGGCGTCGATTTCCAAGCAGTTCGGGGCCTATACCTACTCGCAATCGCTGCAGGGCAAGACGGTGTTTACGATCCATGCTGCGCAGGCGATCCAGCATACGGATGGGAACTACACGCTGCATGACGTGAATATGGTGATGTATGGGCGCAAGGGGGATCGCGCGGACCATATCTCGGGCAGCGAGTTCGAGTACGACCAGAAGGCCGGGCTGGTGCATGCGGTGGGGGTGGTGCACCTGGATCTGCAGGCTCCTCCTGCGGAGGGAGCGGCGGCGAAGCCTGGGGCTGGGCCGGAGACCAGCAAGAAGGCGGCAGCGAAGGCGAAGCCCACTAGGGACGGGGCGGCGAACGATAGGGTGATCCACATTACGACCAGCGGGCTGGTGTACGCGCAGAAGCAGAACCTGGCGACGACGGACCAGGAGATCGAGTTCTCGTTTGCGGGGCTGACGGGACGGGCGCTGGGAGCGCAGTACAACTCGACGACGGGGTACGTGGTGCTGCAGTCGGCGGTCGAGGTGAGTGGGTTGGAGCGGGGCCAGCCAGTGCTGCTGCGGGGGACTCATGCGGAGTTCGATCGTCAGGCGGAGCAGGTGACGCTGAAGGACGCGCGGTACAGCTCGGCGGGCGAGACGGCGGCGGCGGATGAGGGCACGGTGTATCTGCGGCAGGACGGCAGCGCGCAGCGGATTGTGGGGGATCGGGATGTGCGGCTGGGGGAGGCGGGCGAGGGCGTGGTGACGTCGGATCACGCGGATGTGACGCTGACGCCACAGAGTAAGCCGGAGATTGGAATTTTGACGGGAGCGGTGCACTACGCGGACGATGAGCCGCTGCGGCAGGCTCGCGGGGACGCGCAGCAGGCGACGCTGCACTTCGATGGGCAGGGGAAGCTGGAGCATGCGCTGCTGGTGGGGGGAAAGAACGGCGGCCGGGTGCGGAGTTCGGAGCGGGTACGGACGGGGGATGCGGCGAGTCCGAATGCCTGGTCGACGCGAGATCTGATCGCGGATACGGTGGAGTTGGCGCTCGGGACGGATACGGCGGGCAAGTCGGAGCTGCGGGATGCGACGGCGGTGGGTGCGGCACGGCTGACGACCGTGGCGGCGGGGAAGGCGGTCAGTGGGGCTGCTGGAGAGACGACGAACAAGCTCTCGGGAGACCGGTTGCAGGCGCACTTTATTCCCGTGCGGGGACAGTCGCAGGTTTCGACGCTGCATGGGACGGGACACACGGTGCTGGAACAGGTTGCGGCGACCGGGGTGGATCAGGTGAGCACGGGTGATTCGCTCGATGTGAACTTCCGCGCGGCGGCGGCTGCTGCGGGAGGAAAGAAGGCGGACGGCCAGGTGGGCGCGGTTGAGGTGGCGAACGCGGTGCAATTTGGGAACGTCGCGATTACGCGGACGGTTCCGGCAGCGATGGTCGCGGCGGGGTCGACGCAGGCTTCTAAGGGGACGAATGCCTCCGGGCCGGATGTGCAGCATGCGGTGGCGCAGCGGGCCGATTACGACGGCGATACGAATTTGCTCACGCTGACGGGCGGCGCGGAGGTGACGGACGCGCAGAGCGTGCTATGGGCAAGCCGGGTGTCGATGCAGCAGCAGACCGGGGATGCGACGGCGGATGGGGCGGTGAAGGTGACGTATCTGCAGACGGAGAACTCCGGGCAGGCGAGTGCTTCGGCGCAGTTGGGAGATGCCGGTACGCAGCCGGTGCATGTGTTGGCGGCGCGGGCGGAGCTGAAGCATGACGCGGGCCGAGCTACGTTCTATGGTGCAGGCGATGGCGGGGGTGTGGGACCCCAGTTGGCGCGGATGTGGCAGAGTGGGGCTCCGGGCGAGGGTGGGTCGCAGGTGGAGGCTCCGGTGCTGATCTTCGAACAGGCGCAGAGAAGGCTGACGGCCCATGGCGCGGGTGGAGGGGCTCCGATGGCGGTACATACGGTGCTGGTGAGTGCGCCGCGAAAGGATGGGGCGGCTCCGAAGAAGGTGGGAGCGGGCGATGGTGTACGCGGCGGCGTGAATGCCAGCGAGCCGCAGGTGGTTCGAGTGACGAGCCGGCAGATGGTGTACTCGGATGCGACGCGGCAGGCGGAGTTTACGGGCGGCGTGCGGGTGCTCGAGGCGGATGGCGATATGCGGGCGCAGCAGGCGACGGCGTTTTTGCGACCCGCGGGGTCTGGAGCAGCGCCGGGACCGGGAGCCCAGGGGGGAAGGGGTTCGGATGCGGCGGCGGGAGCGAGCGTGCTGGGCGGCGAGGTCCAGCGTATTGTGGCGACCGGACAGGTGGATATCACGCAGCCGGGACGGCACGCGACAGGTGAGCGGCTGGTGTATACGGCCAGCGACCAGATGTTTGTGCTGACGGGGACGAAGGCGACTCCGCCGAAGGTGGTGGACGCACAACAGGGGACGGCCACGGGAGCTTCGTTGCGCTTCCACTCGGGCGATGATAGCGTCGTCATTTCGGGAGACGTCGAGGGAGCATCCGGCCAGCGGCCACGCACGGAGACGAAGGTGAAAAAGTAGCAATGCGGAAATTGACCACCCAAGAGATTGGGAAATCGTATGGCGGCCGCGCGGTCGTTCGTGGCGTCAGCCTGGAGATCGAGCAGGGCGAGGTGGTGGGGCTGCTGGGGCCGAATGGCGCGGGCAAGACGACGAGTTTTTACATGATCGTTGGGCTGGTACGGCCGGACATGGGACAAGTGCTGTGCGACGGCGTGGACATCACGCGGCTGCCGATGTATCTGCGGGCGCGGCATCATGGGATCAGCTATCTGCCGCAGGAGCCGTCGGTGTTTCGGAAGTTGACGGCCGAGGAGAACATCCTGGCGGTGCTGGAGGCACAGCCGTTGAGCTGGGAGGATCGGCGGCAGCGGACGGACAAGCTGATCGAACAGCTGAACCTGGGGCACGTGCGCAAGACGCGAGGCTATGCGCTGAGCGGCGGCGAGCGGCGCCGGGTGGAGATTGCGCGGTGCCTGTGCATCCAGCCGGCGTTCATTCTGCTGGATGAGCCGTTTTCGGGCATCGATCCGATTGCAGTGCTGGATTTGCAGCAGATTATTTTTGACCTGAAGAAGAGCGGGATCGGGGTGTTGATCACCGACCATAATGTGCGGGAGACGTTGTCGGTAACCGATCGCGCGTACATCATCACGGAGGGCAAGATCTTTCGTGCGGGGACGCCGCGGGATCTGGGACGCGATCCGGAGGTGAAGCGGATTTATCTGGGGGAAGGGTTCTCGATGGATTGATGCGGGAGGTTGGGGAAACGGCGGAGTGTGTGACGCTGCGAATCCGGGGGGGTGGAAGCGGAGCGCAGGCGAGGATTAGAATGCCGTGACGTAGAAGCAGCCTGCTATCCGGGCCAGCTTCTCGCGGGCGATGTGGGCACGAAATTTTCTGTCCGTGTAGACTGTGGCCAAGCCAGTCACCGAAGTAATTTCCAGACAGGTAGTTGAGCGGGGTCCCTGTACTCGTTGTCTTCTGGCTGGTGCCCCGCCGCATTTAAGTTTGAAAGGGTCACAGTATTGCTACAACCGAAGCTCAATCTGAAGGTCTCGCAACGGCAGGCGCTGACGCCTGGTCTGGTGCAGATGGTCAGCGTGCTTGCGTTGAACAAGTTGGAACTGAGGGAGATGATCAACACCGAGATGGTGGAGAATCCGGTGTTGGAAGAGGTCGAAGAGGCGCTTTCGACGCTGGATGAGCGAGCCGGCAAGGAAGGGGATCGCGAGCGTTCGGCCGAGGAGACGGTGGCGGAGAGCGAGCGGGTCGAGAAGGATCCGTTCGACGAGATCGATTTTGGCAGTTACTTTCAGGACTATTTGGATCCGGGGTTCCGGACGACCTCGAACTTCGAGGAGTATGACAAGCCGTCGTTCGAGAACTTTCTTTCACAGCCGAGCACACTTACCGACCACCTGATGTGGCAGCTGGGGGCGTTGACGCTTGCGGTGGAGGTGCGGCTGGCGGCCGAGCTGATCATCGGCAATCTGAATGAGGATGGCTACCTGACGGCGACCGACGAGGAGCTGCTCGATGTGTTACTGCAGGGCGAACGGACGGGCCGCTCGGAGCCGATTCCGTTTGAGCGTGCGGCGGCGGAGCACGCGGTGTCGGAGCGCGCGGCGAAGGAGCGGCTGCATCGGTCGTATGAGCCGGAGGGGCCTGGGGGGGCGCATGCGCTGATCGAGTTTGCCGGGGTTGCCGAGGAGGAGCGCACGGGACTGCGGGCGCTGATCGAGACGGCTCGCGGGGTGGTAAATCAGCTGGACCCGGTCGGGATTGGCGCACGCGATCTGCGTGAGTGCTTGCTGCTGCAGATTGCGGCGCAGGAGCGCGATGCCGCGATGATGTTGAAGCGGCAGCAGAGCTATCAGGCGGCGGCGGTGCTGGAGGAGGAGGCCGCCGAGCTCGAGGCGCTGGCGGCGGAGATGCAGGAGGAGATTCGGCCGCAAGGACATGCGGGGGAACGGAACGGGAACGGCGAGGCGGCGAGGGTCTACGCGACGGCAACCCATATCGTGGCGAACTGCCTGGCGATGTTGCAGAAGAAGGACATGCGTGAGTTGACGCGCAGCTGCGGACGGAGCGCGGAGGCAGTGCAGGCGGCGGTGGATCTGATCCGGACGCTGGACCCGCGGCCGGGACAGCGATATAACCAGGGCGAAACGCGGCTGATCGAGCCGGATGTGGCGTTTGTGAAGCGCGACGACAAATACGTCGTGGTGATGAACGAAGAGGACATGCCGACGCTGCGGTTGAACCAGGGCTATCGCAAGATGCTGCGTCAGAAACAGACCGAGAAGGATGTGCGGGAGTATGTGAAGGAGCGCTACAAGTCGGCGATCCAACTGCTGCGGAACATCGAGCAGCGGAAGAATACGATTGTGCGCACCTGCGAGGTGATTGTGCGGCGGCAGGCGGAGTTTCTCGAACGGGGAGAAGAGGCGCTGCGGCCGATGATGATCAAGGATGTGGCGGAGGAGATTGGCGTCCACCCGTCGACGGTGAGCCGGGCGGTGGCGAACAAATATGTGCATACGGCACAGGGTGTGTATGAGCTGCGCTTTTTTTTCACCGAAGGAGTAAACGGTCCCGAGGGTGGGGATATGCCATTGGTGCTTTTGAAGCGTAAGGTTAAGAAGTTGATCGAAGAGGAGGACGCGCGCAAGCCGTTGACCGACGATCAGCTTGCCGCTGAATTGCAGCGGCAAGGCATCCAGGTGACGCGCAGAACCGTCGCGAAGTATCGCGAGGATATGCAAATCCCCAGCACTCACCAAAGGCGCGTACGCTAGGACGAGCCCAGGTTTAACTCGATCGAGGTGACCATGGAAATTGAGTACACCGGCCGACAGACGACCATCACCAAAAAACTCAAGACGCAGGCTGAAGCTGGTTTGGCACGAATTGCCAAACTGGTGGGACGAACTGCGAGTGCACATGTATTCCTGACCACCGAGAAGTATCGGCGGATCGCGGAAGTGACGTTAAAGAAACGAGGCCAGAGCCTGGTAGGAACGTGCGAGGCGACGGAGATGCAGTCGGCGCTGCACGACGCCCTGAGCAAGCTGGAGCAGCAGGCGGTGCGACACAACAAGAAGCGGGCCACGGAGAAGCGGCATCCGAAGGCGGACCAGCCAGGCATCAAGATCGCATCCCTGCAGATCGAGGTGGAGACCGGGCTGAAGAATGGCAACGGAACGCTCGCGAAGGTGAAGAAGGTGAGCGCGGCGGAGAACAACGGAGGGAATGGACACGGGCGGAAGACGATTCCGATGGTCGTGCACTCGTTTCCGTCGGGCTCGTCGCTGCGGGCTCCCATCATGGAGCCGCATGTGGTGCGCTCGATCGACAGCTCAGCGATTGGGCCGATGACGCTGGAGGTCGCGGTGAAGGAGGCCGCGCTTCGCGATCGCGATGTGTTTGTGTTCCGCGATACCTATGGACAACCGATGGTGCTGCATCGCCAGAGGGATGGCCGGATGGAGCTGATTCAGATCCCGTAACGAGACTGGAGTGACCTTCGTCGCGGTTGTTCCGGAGTTCTCCCTGTCTTCCCTGAAGGGCTGCGTGGCGCAGCCGAAGGGGCAGGCAGGGAGTTTCTCCTATACAGGCGATGGCGGAGCGTTTCCAAATGGCTGCGTTCGAGGCTGTTTGGTGGAAGACTTCGCGGCATAACGGGCGGGTGCTAGGATTTCTGCATGCCCCGAAGACAGCCAGAAGAGCCCTTGCGGACGGTGGGTCGGAAGAAGCCGAGCGAAGTGAAGAAGCAAGCTGTTGGAAGGAAGACCGCGCCGAAGCTGGCAAAGGCTGGTGCGGGGCCGGGCGACGGCGAGCTTGTGATCCTGACGGGAATGTCGGGCTCGGGCAAGGCGTCGGCGCTGAAGACCTTTGAGGATCTGGGATTTTACTCGGTCGACAACCTGCCGCTGGAGCTAATTCCACGGTTTGCGGACCTGGTGCGGCAGTCTCCGGAGATCGATCGCGCGGCGCTGGTGATCGATGTGCGCGAGGGGATACGACTCGACCAATTTCCGGCGATTCTGGATCGTGTGCGCAAGGTACTGCCGACGCGGGTGGTCTTCTTCGAGGCGAGCGATGACGCGCTGATGCGGCGGTTTTCCGAGACCCGGCGACCGCATCCGATGGATCGGCGGGAGAAGCGCGGCGAGACGGTGCTGCAATCGATCAAGGCAGAGCGGAAGCGGCTGGATCCGATTCGCAATGTGGCAGATATCCTGATCGATACGACGCGGTTCAACGTGCATGAGCTGCGGGCGCACATCAATGCGCAGTTCGAGCGCGGCGAGAGCGAACGGAATTTGATGATCTCGTCGACCAGCTTTGGCTTCAAGAACGGCGTGCCGAGCGAGGCGGACCTGGTGTTCGATGTGCGGTTTCTGCCGAATCCACATTTTGTGCCGGAGTTTCGGCAGCTGACGGGAAGGCACCCGAAGGTCGCGAAGTACGTGCGGCAGTTTCCGCAGACGCAGGAGTTTCTGGATAAGACGGCGGATCTGCTGCGATTTCTGCTGCCGCATTACATTCAAGAGGGCAAGAGCTACCTGACGGTGGCGTTTGGGTGTACGGGGGGACAGCATCGCTCGGTGTTTATTGCCGAGGAGATGAAGAAGCGGCTGGGTGCCGAGGGGTATCGGGTGAAGACGACGCATCGGGACATGCCGCGGTCGTAAGACTTTGCGCTGCTCCTAAATAACTCAAAGAGTTGTCAATATGGTTGGTGGCGACGTAGACTTTCGCGCGGGCGCGAGCGTCTGTAGGGGTGCGCCGTAGAATAGAGCTATGCCAAGCGCAAAGAAAATCGTAGCAATGGAATGGAGCGTACTGGCGTGAGGCGTATCGGGCGGCTGCTGTTCTATTTGCGGCCCTATGCGTTGTATTCGCTGGGGTCGGTGGTGCTGATGGCGGTGGTGGGGGCGATGGGCGCCCTCCGCATCCTTTTGATCAAGCCTATCTTTGACAAGGTGCTAAACCCGGATGCGCCGACCAGCGATCTCCTCGTGTTTCCCATTGCGCACACGAAGTACATTCTGAACCTGCATTTCCTGGTTCCGGGGCATCTCCACAACGCCTGGAACGTGGTTGCGTACACGCTCGTTCTCTCCGCCGTCGTCAAGTCGATCTGCGACTACTCAGGGACGTATCTGGTCAATCACGCCGGTTTTGGCATGATTACGGACCTGCGTAACGATCTTTATACCGCGATTCTCCGGCGCTCGGTCGGCTTCTTCCAGAAGCATACGACGGGGGTTCTGCTTTCGACCATCATTAATGACATCGAGCGCGTGCAGACGGCGATGTCGACCGTCCTGGCGGAGTTTCTCCAGCAACTGTTCACACTTCTCTTCATGGTGATCGCGGTCATCATGTTGGGCGGCAGGATGGCTTGGGTGCTGCTGCTCTTTGTCCCGGTGGTGATCTCCTCGGCGCGGCGTATCGGACGCGGCGTGCGGAAGACGACCCGCAAGGGACAGGACAAGCTGGCGGAGATTCAGAACATCCTGCACGAGACCATCACGGGCAATGGCATCGTGAAGGCCTTCGGGATGGAGATGTGGGAGATGAACCGCTTTCGGCGGGCGGCGACGCGGCTATTCGCGGCGAATCTCAAGTCCGTTTCCGTGCAGGCCATCAGTTCGCCTCTGATGGATGCCTTGGGGTCGGTGGCGATCGCCTTGCTGCTGTTCCTTGGGCGCCGTCTCATCATTGGCCATCAGATGACTGAGAGCACGTTCATCGCGTTTCTGTTTGCGGTGTTTTCATTGTACGACCCGGTGCGGAAGTTTGCGCTGTTCTATAACAGCTTCCAGCAGGCGCTGGGAGCGAGCGAGGATATCTTCAAGTTCATGGACGCGCAGGACGATGTGCGTGAGAAGAAGCGCGCCAAGGTGCTGAAGGAGTTCAAACAGGGCATTCGCTTCGAGGACGCCGGGTTTGGGTACGAGAACGACGGCGAGGTGAAGCAGGTACTGCATGGGATCGATCTCGCGGTGCAACGCGGCGAGGTGATTGCGCTGGTGGGGCCGAGTGGGGGCGGGAAGTCGTCGCTGATGAATTTGATTCCGCGCTTCTTCGATGTGAACCAAGGGCGCATTTTGATTGATGGCCTGGATGTGCGTGATGTGACGATCGAGAGCCTGCGCAAGCTGATTGGCAAGGTGACGCAGGAGGTCGTGCTGTTCAACGACACGGTGCGCAATAACATCGCGTATGGCCAGCCGGATATTCCGCTGAGCAAGGTGCAGGAGGCCGCGAAGATGGCGCTGGCGCATGATTTTATTCTGCGCATGCCGAATGGCTATGACACCATGATCGGCGAGAAGGGCGTTCGTTTGAGCGGCGGTGAGCGGCAGCGGCTGGCGATTGCGCGGGCGATCTTGAAGAACGCGCCAATTTTGATTCTGGATGAGGCGACGTCGGCGCTCGACACCGAAAGCGAGGCGTTTGTGCAGGCGGCGCTGAGCAACTTGATGCAGGGACGGACGGTGTTCGTGATCGCGCATCGGTTGTCGACGGTGCGGCACGCGAGCCGGATCGTGGTGCTGGAGCATGGCCGGATAACGGAGATTGGCAGCCACGATGAGTTGATTCAGAAGTCGGGAACGTATCGCAGGCTGCATGATTTGCAGTTTCGTACCGAGGCGGAGTTGGCGCCTACTGAGGTTCTGGAAAGGAGCGTATGAGCGCGGTGGTTTATTCGATGACGGGGTACGCGAGCGCGAGGCTCGATGGGCTCGACGCCGGCGCGGTAACGCTTTCGATCAAGAGTGTGAATCATCGGTTCTTCGATCCACAGGTGCGGCTGCCGTTTACGCTGGAGTCGCTGGATACGCAGATACGCAAGCTGCTGAAGGAGAGTGTGCGGCGCGGCCATATCGAGGTCTCGGTGCAGATCGAGCGGCGCGGGGCCAAGTCGGCGGCGGTGGTGGCGTTCAACGACGAGTTGCTGGGCGCTTATGTGGAGGCGTTTCGCGGTGCTGCGGTGCGGCATGGTTTGGCGGCGGAGCCGGACTTGAACGAGTTGCTGCGCCTTCCCGGGATGTTGAGTGCGCAGGCAGCGGCTCCGCGCGACGAAGCCGAGGCGCTTGAGCCGGTGGTGCTGGCGGCGCTGCCGGAGCTGCTGGCGCAGTTCAACGCAGTACGCGCGGAGGAGGGCGCGGCGTTGGCCGATGCACTGCGGGCAGGCATGGAGCGGCTGGCGGCGTTGGCGGACGAGGCGAGCGTGTTGCGCGAGGGCGTTCGCAGTGCGACGTTCGAGCGGTTGCGTGGAAGGATTGCAGAGCTGACGCAGGGCGCGGCGCCGAGCGAGGAACGGCTGCTGGCCGAGGCGGCTCTGCTGGCGGAACGCAGCGATGTCGAGGAAGAACTGGTCCGGCTGCGTACGCATGCGGAGCGGTTTCTCGCGCTGCTGAACGCGGGCGGCGAGTTGGGGAAGCACCTGGATTTTCTGGTGCAGGAGCTGAACCGTGAGGCGAATACGCTGCTGTCGAAGACGAGCGGGGCGTCGTCGGGAAATGGGCTGCGGATCACGGATATCGGTCTGGAGATGAAGGTCGAGATCGAGCGGGCGAAGGAACAGGTGCAGAACCTGGAGTAGCGCCCCACAATCTGCCGGGCTGCGAATTGGCGGCCGGAGCGGTTACACTTAAGACTCCAACAATTTTAGGCACGCGATCGTTCAGGAGTCATGGCAGGCATACTTTTTATCATCTCGGCACCCTCTGGGTCGGGCAAATCGACGCTGGTCAGCCAGCTTCTTACGCTCGTGGAAGGGCTGGATTTTTCCATCTCGTACACGACGCGGGCACCTCGCGGGTCGGAGATCGACGGACGCGAGTACCACTTCACGACGCGCGCGGAGTTCGAGCGCATGGTGGAGGCGAATGAGTTCCTGGAGTGGGCGGAGGTCTTCGGCAACTACTACGGAACGGCGCGGTCGGCGCTTGATCATGCGCGGGAGCAGGGAAGGGATCTGCTGCTCGACATCGATGTGCAGGGAGCGCTGCAGATTATGCACGAGCTGCCGGAGGCGGTGTCGATCTTCGTGCTACCGCCGAGCCCGCAGGTGCTGGAGATGCGGCTGCGCAATCGCAGCCAGGCCGAGCGCATGACGGTGGAGGCGATCATCGAGCGCCGTCTCGCGGAGGCGCAGGAAGAGTTGAAGCAGATTTGGAAGTACAGGTACGCGCTGGTGAATGACGTGCTCGATCAGGCGGCGACAGAGCTGCGGGCGATTGTGCTGGCCGAGCGCGATGGACAGAGCGCGGATGCGCGGGTGCGCGGGCTGGCCGATGGTTGCCGGACGGATCATCCTTCCGAGAGGCTGGAGGCTGCTCTGGGAACGTTTGCTGGCGTGTGAAGGCGGTTTGTGATGGCGGGACGGATGGTAGCCTTTCCGAAACGGCCGTCCTGAGGTAGATTCAAGGGTACGAGGTGAGACCGATGGCGATTGAGACTCCGGAAAACTCGTTCCAAAACAAGTACAGCCTGGTGAAGGGAGCTGCGCGTCGTGCGCGGCAACTGCAGTCGGGCGCACCGCCAATGATGGCGTCGAAGTCGATCAAGGCATGTCGGGTAGCCCAGGATGAGATCAGCCAGGGCAGGGTGACGTATGTCGTCCAGAAGGTGACGCCGAAGCCTCCGATCGAACCGGGGATTTAAGAAAGCAATGGCTGTAGAGGCAACGGAACAACTGCGCGCGTATGTGGAGTATCTCCGCGACCTCGGCATCCATGAGTTCTATCGGCAGGGCGACCCTCTTCCGCCCGAAGAGCAGGCCGCGCTGCTTGGCGCGGTGGCGCCGACTCAGGTGCAGGCGCCGCCGGTGAGCGCAGCGGTGACGGCGGTACGGCCTGCCGCGGTTGTTCCTGCTGTTCCTCCTGCCGCTGCCATGCCAGCTGTTCCTCCTGCCGCGTCGCGCGTTGTGCCGCCCGTTCCACCATCCGTACCTGCACCACTCTCTGCGGCGCAACCTGCACCTATCTCCGCACCGCCGCGCGCGGCGAGTCCTGCGGACCCTCTGGAGTCTTCGATCGCTATTCCGAAACCTGTGTCCTTCGATCAACTGGTCGCGTTGCCTGCGGAACGCGTAGCTCCTGCGGCAAAGGCCGACGCGCTGCAGGCGATTCGGACGGAGATCGGTGACTGTACGCGCTGCCCACTGGCCTATGCGGGGCGGCACAACATCGTCTTTGGCGATGGCGACCCGAATGCGCGGCTGATGTTCGTGGGCGAGGGACCGGGCGCGGACGAAGATGCGCAGGGGCTTCCGTTTGTCGGCAAGGCGGGCCAACTGTTGAACAACATGATTGGCGCGATGGGGCTGAAGCGCGAGCAGGTCTACATTGCGAACATCGTGAAGTGCAGGCCGCCGGCGAACCGGGTTCCGGAACCTGTGGAGGCGAATACCTGTTCGCCGTTTCTGCTGCAGCAGATCGATGTGATCCAGCCGCAGGTGATCGTTGCGCTGGGGGCTACGGCGGCGACCTATCTGCTTGGGATTCGGCAGTCTCTGGCTTCGCTGCGGGGGAGCTGGCATAGCTGCCGCGGGGCCAAGGTTGTAGTGACCTATCACCCGGCGTTCCTGCTGCGCGACCCGCGGCAGAAGGGTGAGGCGTGGAAGGACCTGCAGCGAGTGATGGTCGAGCTGGAATTGAAGCCGATGCCGAAGGCTTGACCGCCTGTGACACTAGTGTGGCGTCCCCGAAATACCTTTACTATCTAAGCGGTTTGAGGTAGGCTTTGGGTATGTCGCTGGGACGCCCTTTGTCTGCTTTGATCTTGACCCCGGAGGAGCGTGGGGAGTTGGCCGGTTTTGCCGCTTCTCGCAGTCTTCCTCATGCTCTTGTATCGCGTGCCCAGTTGGTTCTGTGGGCTGCCGAGGGGCTTTCGAACCAGGCGATCGGGGAGCGTCTG
>FSYS01001606.1_pt1 | contig 76346 bp, 57 predicted proteins | sample 1638491 | NCBI WGS metagenome assembly FSYS01 (sample SAMEA3914788, study PRJEB12502) | metagenome | biome: forest; material: soil | place: Canada | collected 2011-07-03 | depth 0.1 m | reverse complement strand
TTATTGATTCTAAATGGTGGCCAGAGACGGGATCGAACCGCCGACGCCGGCCTTTTCAGGGCCGCGCTCTACCACTGAGCTATCTGGCCTTGGCATGTGTCATCCTGCGCTGCGGGGCCGCCAAGGTCGCCCGTACGCATTGTTCCGTCTGTGCACCTGCCTGTGTCAGGGGAGCGTGCCGTGGTTGGAAACCAGCAGCGCAAACGTCTTGGTTAGTATAGCAACCGAATGGCTTGGCGCCAAACCGGCAAGGAAAAATCCTGAAAAATAGTGCAGCCGCCGCGAAGCAGGCGAAGCGTTTCCCACTATTCTTACCATCGCTCGGTGCCGCGGTTGCCGCATCGAGCGAGGCCAAACGGCGCGGCACGATATCCTAGTCAGCGATACGGCCTCATTGAGAAGAACAAGAAGAACAATGCTCAGGAACCTGAAGGAGAGTTGGATGCTGCGTGCCTTGCGTCTGGGAGTGGTGTGCTGTCTAGCGGTTGTGACGTTTGTCAATGGGGGGGGGCAGACCGCGCGCAATACCGATGCGGCGAAGCCGGGCGCAGCCGACCGCGCGGCGCGGGCCTTCGACGCGGCTCGAAAGAGCCCGCCCGCACTGCATGCTTTTCTCGAGCAGATGCCCAAGGGCGCCGACCTGCACATGCATCTCTCCGGCGCGGTCTACGCCGAGACCTTCCTCCGCGAAGCGCAGGAGGACCACCTGTGCGTGAATCCCATCGAGCGCGAGTTCGTCAAGAACATCGGCACCACGCGCACTATGCCCGTCCAGCCGGTCTGTCCGCAGGGGACGATCCCCGCAGCCGATGCCTTCAAGGATCAGAAGCTCTACGACGAGGTGGTCGACTCCTTCTCGATGCGCAGCTTCGTGCCCTCGAGCGGCATCAGCGGCCACGACCAGTTCTTCGCGACCTTCTCTCGCTTCGGCGGCCTGAATAAGGACCACGCCGGCGAGTGGCTCGACGAGGTCGCCACCCGCGCGGCGGCGCAGAACGAGCAGTATCTCGAGATCATGCAGACGCCCAGCTTCTCCACCGCCGCCAAGCTCGGCGCGGAGACGGGTTGGTCCGAGACGACGGGCGCCGCCGTGCCCGAGGGTATGGACGTCACCGGCACCACGCCGGCCGAGCTCAGCCAGCTGCGCGAGCGCCTTCTCGCCGCCGGCCTGCGCAACGAAATCGCCGAGAATCGCGCCGAGTTCGATGACGCGCTGGCCAGCCGCCGCCGCATTGAGCACTGCGGCCAGCCCGAAGCGGCTGCCGCCTGCGCGGTGAAGATGCGCTTCCTCTATCAGATCCTGCGCGCCAACTCGCCGCAGCAGGTCTTCGCCCAAACGCTGCTCGGCTTCGAGGTCGCCAGCGTCGATCCCGATGTCGTCGGCCTGAACTTCGTGCAGCCCGAGGACGCCTTCCTCGCCATGAACGAGTACAGCCGCCAGATGCGCATGCTCGACTATCTGCACTCGGTCTATCCCCAGGTGCACATCAGCCTGCACGCCGGCGAGCTGGCGTCGGGCATGGTTCCGCCGGCCGGCCTGCGCTTCCACATCCGTGAGGCCATCGATCTCGGTCATGCCGAGCGCATCGGCCACGGCGTCGATGTCATGGAGGAAAACGATCCTCAGGCGTTGCTCCGCGAGATGGCCTCGCGCCACGTGATGGTCGAGATCAACCTGACTTCGAACGACGTCATCCTCGGCGTAACGGGAAATATGCATCCGCTGCCCAGCTACCTCGCCGCCCACGTGCCGGTGGCGTTGTCGACCGACGACGAAGGCGTCTCGCGCATCGATCTGACCAACGAGTACACCCGCGCCGCGCTCGAGTTCAACCTCAGCTACGCGCAACTCAAGGACATGGCGCGCACCGGCATCGAGCACAGCTTCCTGCCGGGGCAGAGCCTCTGGAAGCGGCCCGATCAGCACACTGAAGTAGTTGCGGCCTGCGCCGGCGAGCGGATGGGAGCCCAAGATCGCAAGCCCGCCTGCACCGCGTTCCTGAAGGCCAGCGACAAGGCCGCCGAGGAGTGGGAGCTCGAGCACCGCTTTGCGGTCTTCGAATCCACGCTGCGTTAATCCTTCGCTGCCATACTCCTTGTGCGGATTACCGTTTCTTTTCCGCGGGTTAGAATCGCGGGGTCCAATAAAACGTTCAGATTGCGAGCGAATGCGATGAAGAAGGCGATTGCGGTGCTGTTCCAGTTTCTCTTGTTCCTGGTTGTGTTTGCGGCGGGTAGCTTCGCGCTGCATCCCTTTCACATGCAGACGACGCTAGCTCCCGTCGACGGCCGTTCCCGGGTCTTCCTGTGGGATGGCGTGCTACTGATGCTGCTGGCATATGTGCTGATTCTATTGATTGAAGCGGCGCGCAAGCGGCTGTTTCGGTCCGCTCTGGGGACGACCGTGGCGCTGATTTTGGCGGCTTTAGCCGGCTGGATGCTCAAGTTTGGGTTCATTTCACGCGATTGGTAACGGATATTTCGGCCCGCCGCAGCTTTCCCCAGGCCACCATCTGCCATCTAATCGCTCAAGTGTCGCAAGCACACGATGAGCGAGTTCGAAGCAGATGATTCCATTGGAAGTATGGGGAAACGGGCAGGCAGAAAACGGTCGACCCACCCTCGCACGCCTCTTTCTGATTGCTATGTGTCAGCGAGATGAGTGTAATGAGGCGGTTCAGGGCAACCGGTGCCGCCGTCAAATGCGGGCCAAGGAAGTGGGCCAAGCGCGTCTGAAATCAACCGTCCTGCGGGCGGCAAACAAGGACATTCCCTTACATGAGCAACTCTGACCTCTCCTCCCTGGTTCCTGCTCTCGATCTGAGCGCGCGCACCGTGGCCTATTTCTCGATGGAGATCGCGCTCGATCCATCGCTTCCCACCTACTCCGGCGGGCTCGGCGTCCTGGCCGGCGACACGCTCCGATCGGCGGCGGACACCGCGGCCGACATGGTGGCGGTCTCGCTGGTGCATCGGCGCGGCTACTTCCGCCAGCACCTCGATGCCGCCGGCCAGCAGACCGAGTCCGATGTCCCCTGGTCGCCCGAGACCACGCTGCCCGCGGCCGGCGAGACCATCTCGCTGACCATGCAGGGTCGCGAGGTCCGCATCTGCGCCTGGCGCTTCGACGTGGTGGGCACCGCCGGGCACATCATCCCGGTCTTCCTGCTCGACACCGACCTCGAGGGCAACGACTCCTGGGATCGCCATCTGACCGACCATCTGTATGGCGGCGACACGTACTACCGCCTCTGCCAGGAGACGGTGCTGGGCCTGGGCGGCTTGAAGATCCTCGACGCGCTCGGTTGCCGACCCGAGGTGTACCACATGAACGAAGGCCACGCCTCGCTACTGGCTATCGGCCTGCTTGAGCAGCAAGCGGGCCACGCCGGTCTGCCCGGCGCAACCGAAGCAGAGGCCGATGTGGTGCGGCAGCAGTGCGTTTTCACCACCCACACGCCGGTCCCCGCAGGGCACGACCAGTTCGGCCTCGACCAGATGTTCCAGGTGCTCGGTCAGGAGCGTGCCGAGGCCATCGAGCGCTTCGGCTGTCTCCACAACAACCTCATGAACATGACCTACATCGCGCTGCGCTTCGCCCGCTTCGTCAACGGAGTGGCCATGCAGCACGGCAAGGTCTCGCAGGTGATGTTTCCCGACCACACGATCAGCGCCATCACCAACGGCGTGCACGCGGCGACCTGGGTGTCCAAGCCCATGCAGGCGCTACTCGATCGCGAGGTGCCGGCCTGGCGGCGCGACAACGCCTACTTCCGCTCGGTCTATGGCATCGCGCCCGAGGAGATCGCCTCATGCCATCGCGAGACCAAGCGGCGGCTGTTTGCGGTCGTCGCCGAGCGGTCCGGCGAGGAGGGGAAGGCGGCGCCCAGCTTCGATCCCGAGATCCTCACCCTCGGCTTCGCGCGCCGCGTGGCGACCTACAAGCGTGCCAGCCTGCTGTTTACCGATCCCGAGCGGCTGGTCCAGATCGCCGAGACGATTGGAGGTCTGCAGATCCTCTTCGCGGGCAAGGCGCACCCCGCCGATCTCGCCGGCAAGGAGCTGATTCGCGGCGTCTTCGAGCAGGCAGCGCACCTCAACTCCGCGTCGCTCAAGATCGTGTACCTCGAGAACTATGACTGGGAGCTCGGCGGCCTCCTGACCCAGGGCGTCGACGTCTGGGTGAACACCCCCCGCCGCCCATACGAGGCGTCGGGAACCTCCGGCATGAAGGCGGCGCTCAACGGCGTGCCGTCGCTAAGTGTGCTCGATGGCTGGTGGATCGAGGGCTGCGCCGAAGGCGTAACCGGCTGGGCCATCGAGGACGGCGAGACCGAGGCAGCCGAGGCGGCAAGCCTCTACGAGAAGCTGGAGCACTCCATCGCGCCGCTCTTTGCCCAGACTGCCGCGTGGGCGAAGATGCAGCAGCACTGCGTGGCCATCAATGGCAGCTTCTTCAACACGCATCGCATGCTGCATCAATACGTGACCAACGCCTACTTCCCGCAGATCCCACCGCCCAGCGTGCCCTCGCGCGCCGAGCGGTTGGCCGAAGCACTCGCCTAGCCGAAGTTCACAGCGCACGCAGGCCGGTGATCCCAGCGGACGTAAGACTGTGTTCGAATTGCTGTATCTGATTTGTTTTGCTTTCTTTTACTCCCGGAGAGGACTTTTTGTACATGCCCGTGCCCGTAGATTCGTCGATGCCTTCCCCACAGCCCGTCACGGAAGAGGCTGAGCCGGTGCATGCTCCGCGGCATCTTCCACTGTGCGTCGACCTCGACGGGACCCTGGTCAAGTCGGACACGCTGGTGGATTCGACGCTGGCGCTGGCACGGCACCACCCCGCTGCGTTATTGCAGCTCCCCGGATGGCTGGCGCAGGGCAAGGCGGCGCTGAAGCGGCACATCACTGTGGCGGTCCATCTGGACGTCGCCCATCTTCCCTACAACCGCGAACTGATGCAGTACCTCGAGCAGCAACACGCCAAGGGGCGCCCAATCTATCTCGCGACCGCAGCCGACACCACGCTGGCCGAGCGCGTCGCTGCGCATCTGGGAATCTTCAGCGGCGTGCTGGGCTCCGACGGCACGGTGAACCTCGCCGGCAAGAACAAGCTAGCCGCCTTCCAGGCCCGCTTCGGCAATAACTTCTGCTACATCGGCAACGCCTCGCCCGACCTTCCCCTGCTCGAGAGCTGTCAGGAGCCGATGGTCGCCAATCCGCTACCCGGGCTCAGCTCCGGTCTGCGCCGCGCCAACGTGGTCCCGGTGCGCACCTTCTACGACCGCACCTCCTCGCTTAAGGCGTGGCTGAAGGCCATTCGCCTCCACCAATGGGCGAAGAACATCCTGATCTTCTTGCCGGTACTCCTCGCCCACGCCTGGAATCCCGGCCTCATCGCCGGTTCGATGGTCGCCTTCCTCAGCTTCGGCCTCTGCGCCTCTGCGACCTACATCGTCAACGATCTGCTGGACCTCGAGGCCGACCGCAAGCACCTCAAGAAGCGCCGTCGGCCCTTCGCGTCGGGCGACCTCTCGGCCATCAGCGGGGTCGCCGTGGTCGGCCTCTTCCTGCTGGCCTCGCTGGTGCTGGCGCTCGTGCTGCCCGAGATTGTGCGCCTGATCTCGCCGAGCCGCGCGCTCACCTACCCCTTCGGCTTCCTGATGTGGCTGGCAATTTACGCCGTCACCACCTCGGCCTACTCCTTCCACCTCAAGCGCGCGGTGCTGGTCGACGTCATCGTACTCTCCGGGCTCTACACCATCCGCATCATCGCGGGCGCGGCGGCCACCGGGATTGTGATCTCCCCTTGGCTGGCGGCCTTCAGCATCTTCTTCTTCCTCTCGCTGGCCTTCGTCAAACGCTTCGCCGAGCTGGAAAGCCTGCGGCTGCGCGGCGCGGCGCCGGCCAACGGCCGTGGCTACCTGATCTCCGACATCGAGCAGCTGCGCAGCTTCGGATCCGCCAGCGGTTACGTCTCGGTCTTCGTGCTGACGCTCTACATCTCGAATCTGGAGACGCTTCACCTCTACAAGCACGCGACGCGTCTGTGGCTGCTGCTGCCCGTGTTGCTGCTCTGGATCAGCCGTCTCTGGCTGCTGGCCTCGCGCGGCGAGTTGGACGAGGACCCGGTGGTCTATGCCATCACCGACAAGCGCAGCCTGCTGCTCGGCGTCCTCGTCGTCGCCATCGTCCTCTTCGCGCTGTAAGGCTGGAGCGGAGCGCGCTTCCCGCGGCCACTGGAGTTATACGGACTCGGCGAGTTTGCGGCGTCCCATCCCTGCAATCGGCTGTGCGCGTTGAATGCGGGTCAAGCGCTGCGGCGTGTTCAGCGCTTCCCAGAGATCGGTTCGACGTAGCGTGTTTAACCAGAAGTCAGCCGAGTTGCCGAAGACGCGCGCCAGGATCAGGGCCGTGTACGGCGCGGCGGTTGCGGCAGAGCTCGTTGACGTGTTTTCGTGGCAGCCCCGTCTTCTCCGCAAGCTCGGACGTGGTGATTTGGCTTTTGGGGACGATCATTTACCCTTGAACTCGCATGGTTGACTTGGAAAATTTTGATGAGGCGACGCTGGAGCGCGCCTTCGCGGACCTGAGTGCCGAGGTGAACGCCGACATCACGTCCATCAAGGACGTTGAAGCCTTCCGGCTGCACTGGCTGGGTCGCAAGCAGGGCCGGCTGAAGCTGATCAGCGAGGCATGGTTGAAGTCTGCGCCGGCCGAGGCGCGCAAGCCGCTGGGCATGCGCTTCAATCAGCTGAAGCAGCAGATCGAGGCCGCCCTCGAGACGGCGGAGCAAGCCCCAGCCACGACCGGATCAGGCGCGAAGGCCACCGGCGGCATCGACATCACCCTACCCGGAACCGTGCGCACCCCCGGCATCGCGCATCCCCTGCTCAAGACCATGCAGGAGATCGTCGCCGTCTTCCACCAGCTCGGCTACAGCACCAACACCGGCCCGCAGGTGGAGAGCGATTTCTACAACTTCGAGGCGCTCAACTTCCCGCCCAACCACCCCGCGCGCGACACTCAGGACACGCTCGTCATCGCCGGCCAGCAGGGCCGGCCGAATCGGGACCGCCTGCTGATGCGCACCCACACCAGCCCCGTCCAGATCCGCACCATGATCGAGCAGGCGCCGCCCGTGCGCATCGTCATCCCCGGCAAGGTGCACCGCAACGACGCCGCCGATGCCACCCACTCGCCCATCTTCCACCAAGTCGAGGGCCTCTGCGTCGACACCAACATCACCTTCTCCGACCTAAAGGGCACGCTCGACCACGCCATGAAGGCGCTCTTCGGCTCGGGCGTGAAGACGCGCTTCTTCCCCAGTTTCTTCCCCTTCACCGAGCCCAGCGCCGACGTGCAGATCAGCTGCATCTTCTGCGCCGGCAAGGGCTGTCGCAAGTGCAAGCACTCCGGCTGGATCGAGCTGCTCGGCTGCGGCATGGTCGATCCGGCGGTCTTCGCCGCAGTCGACGAGCGCCGCGTCGCCAACGGCCTTCCCCCCGCCTACGACTTCGCAAAGATCAGCGGCTTCGCCTTCGGCATGGGCGTCGAGCGCATCGCCATGATCCAGCACGGCATTTCCGACATAGGCCAGTTCTACTCCGGCGACATGCGCTTCCTGGAGCAATTCGCGTAAAACGGGCGCGACCAAAAATATATGAAGATTCTGACTAGCTGGCTGCGCGCTTACGTCCCCGAGATTGCCGTCGACGACCATCAACTTGCCGAAGACCTCACCCTGCGCGGCATCGCCGTCGAGGGCGTCCACGCGTTGGGAGACGGTGATGTCCATCTCTTCGAGATGGACATCACCACCAACCGCGTCGATGCGATGAACCATTACGGCATCGCGCGCGAGGCGGCGACGATTTACAACCTGCCGCTGGCCGCGCTCGACACCGCCCTTCCCGCCGTCGAGCCCACCGCGACCCCGTTCCCCGTGCGCATCGAGGCCCCGGAGCTCTGCGGTCGCTTCACCGCGCGCGTCCTGCGCAACGTGACCATCGCCCCCAGTTCCGGCGCCATCAAGAGCTTCTTCGATCTCCTCGGCCAGAAGCAGATCTCGAACGCGGTCGACGCCAGCAACTTCACTCTGCTCGGCATGGGCCATCCCACGCATGCCTTCGATCTCGACAAGATCGAGGGCGGCATCGTCGTCCGTCTCGCCAAGAAGGGCGAGCGCATCAAACTCCTCGATGGCACCGAGCGCACTCTCGAAGCCGACGACCTCGTCATCGCCGACGAGCGCAAGCCGCTCTCCCTGGCCGGCGTCATGGGCGGCTGGGACTCGATGATCACGCCCGAGACCAAGAACATTCTGGTCGAGTCGGCGTGGTTCGACCAAGCGAGTATCCGCCGCAGCTCGCGCCGCCACATGCTGCACACCGACGCGTCGCACCGCTTCGAACGGGGCGCGGACTTCGACGCCGCTCCGGTGGCCAACGCGCTGGTCTCGGCCTTGATCCTCGAGTCGGGCGGCACGATTGAAGGCGATCTGATCGACGTGGTCCTTCCCGCGATCGCCGCGAAGACCGCCTCGCGACCGGCCATCGCTCTGTCTGTGCAGTCCGTCCAGCGCCATCTGGGAACGACTTTCGCCCCAGAGGGCATAACCCAGCATCTGGTCTCCCAGTACCTGAACGCGCTCGGCTGCGCCCTGCACTTCGAGAACGAAGACCGCGCATCCGTCACCCTCCCCAGCTGGCGCCTTGATCTCGAGCGCGAGATCGACCTCATCGAGGAGGTCGCGCGCGTCTACGGCTACAACCGTTTCGCCAACACGCTTCCCACGCCGGGCATCGTCATCGAGCAGCCCACGGCCGCCGCCGAGGCCGCCGTCCGCGCCCGCCTGCTGGCTCTCGGATACTCGGAAGCGATCTCCAGCACCTTCGCCTCGCAGGCCGACAGCGACACCTTCTACGCCACTGCCGGTCCCGATTCCCAGGGCCGCGCGACTGCGCCCGTGGCGATGGAGAACCCGCTCTCCGAGGAGGCGACCCTGCTGCGTCCGGCGCTGGTCCCCGGCATGGTGGCAATGCTCTCCCACAACCTGAACCGCGACGTCCGCACAGTGCGCCTCTTCGAGCAGGGAACGGTCTTCACGGGCACGGCGGACGACGGCGGCATCACCAGCGAGGTCCGCGAGCAGGCCAGCCTCTCGCTCGGTCTCACCGGATCCGTCGTCGCCGCCCCGCTCTACGCCGCCGCCGATGCGCCCATCTTCGAGCTCAAGGGCGTCGTCGAGTCCCTCCTCTCACTCTTCGACCACCCCGAGCTCCACTTCGCCGCGGACGCCCCCGCCTGGCTCGAGCTCGGCCGCGGCGCCACCGCCTATCTCGGCGAAAAAGACACCAAGGTCCTCGCCCGCTTCGGCGAGCTCTCCAAGCCCGAGCGCGAGCGACGCAAGCTCCGCCAGCCCGTCTTCCTGGCCGAGATCGACCTCGCTGCCCTCTACGCCTTGCCCTTGAAGAAGGTCACCGCCCGCGAACTCTCCCGCTTCCAGGCCGTCGAGCGCGATTTCTCCTTCACCTTTCCCGACACGATGGTGTGGGCGACGATCGCCGCCGCACTCTCTGGCCTTGCCATCCCCGAGCTGGAGCGCCTGACGCCCGAGGAGATCTTCCGCGACCCCAGGGGCAAGGCGGTCCCCATCGGCCATTACGCGCTGCTGCTGCGCTGCGTCTTCCAGTCGCCCGAGCGCACCCTGCGCGAGGAGGATCTCACGGCTTGGTCGGCGAAGATCATCGAGACGCTGTCGGCGCTGGGCGGCACGCTCCGCGCCTGAGCTGCGAATAGGTTGCACCGGCAGGGGAAAAGCGGCGTGGGCGTGACTCAAACCGTGTACCCCCTGCCGATTTCCCCGTGCAATCCACGGCGAAATCCACCTTTCGCCCCTCTATACTCGAAGGATGAGTGAGCAAGGTCTTAGCTTCGACGAGTTTCAGGCGCTCGAACAGAAGGTGCTTCGCGCCGTGGAGGTTGTGAAGCGCGAGCGCGCAGCCCGCGCCCAGGCCGAGGCGGAGGTTGCCAGTTTGCGCACCCAGCTCGAGGCCCAGACGGCCCTGAGCGAGGAGCAGATGAGCGCGGTCAACAAGGAGCGCGAGACGGTCCGTTCGCGCGTCGAGGGCATGCTGCGGCAGATGGACGATCTGATCTAGCTCTCCTTCGTCCCAGCACCGGCACCCAAGTAACGGATTCACGGAAGAAGACACATTATGGAACAGGCCACCCCAACCCGAGCGACGTCGACCACCGATCCCGCATCCGCACGGGACGCGGCCTCGCCGGTGGCCGAGCCTCTTGTCCCACAGACCGTCGTCGTCGAGATCTACGACCAGATCTATCACCTGCGCGGCGTCGATCCCGAGTACATCGAGCGCTTGGCCGCCATGGTCGATGGCAAGATGCGTGCGGTCTCAGCGCGCGGGGGCACGGTCGATTCGCTGCGTGTCGCCGTGCTCGCCGCGCTCAACATCGCCGACGAGCTCGCCACACTGCGCGAGCGCTACGACGATCTCGCCGGAACCACCGCCACCTCGCAGACCACCATGCGCAACCGCGCCGGATCTCTGGCCGGCATGCTGGACGAGGTCCTCGACGGCCGCCTCGCCGGTTAGCCCATAACTGGTCACGTGTTCTTCGGCACTGGCAGCCCCCGGGCTTGACTTGCCAATCGGCATCCACCCGTTTAGCATCCAATCTAGAAACCGGCCTGCAAAGCAGGTGCAACGATCTCCGCTGGTTGAACCAACATTCATTGAACAGGGACCTAGCTCGTATACATGGCTCGGTGTGCAACGTCCGCCAGTCCGGAATGCCTAAAGAGCCACGGCAGGGTCCCGCCGTCTTAGGACGGGTTCACCAGCGCTTCGACGCACGGCCCCGCGGGTCGGTTTTCGCAATTTTCTAATCCCTTCTTGCATCCCTCTTTCTTTCAACTCGGGCACTTGCACATCCCCATCTTCGGCGTGGTGGCGGCGATTGGCCTCATGGCCGCGCTGGCCTTCAGCCAGATCACCGCGCGTTACGCGGACCTCGACGGCGCCACCCTCTGGGATGCGGGCCTGACCGGCATGATCGCCGTCTTCGTCATCTCGCGTCTGCTGCTCATCGTCTTCAATCTGCACAGCTTCCTGATGTACCCCGTCCTGCTACTGGCCGTGCCCTCGCTCACCTCTACCGGCGTGCTCTTCACCGCCGCCTTCCTGCTCATCTACCTGCACCGCAAGCGCCTGCCGCTGCTGGCGGTGCTCGATGCCTTCGCTCCCTCCGCGGCGCTCATCTGGGCCTTCGTCAACCTCGGCCGCATCCTCGGGGGCACCAGGGACGGCATGCCGTCCACCCTCCCCTGGGCCATCGGCGATCGCAGGCTCGGCGCCGTCCATCCCGTCGAGCTCTACACCCTGCTCGTCGCGGCCGCCGTGTGCGCCGCCCTGTTTGGGCTGCTGCGCCGGAGGGACTACACTGGAAGAACGACGGCTATTGGCTTGTTGATTGCGGGAGTGGCGGTGTTCTTCCTCGACTTCTTCCGGCTGCCTTCCGATCTCTATCCCAGCTCCCAGACCGCCTGGCTCGACCCGGCGCAGATTCTGGCCCTGGGAATGATCGCGGTGGGTGGTGTCCTTGTGCTCCTGGGACCGTCGAAGCTACAGGAAGCGGATCGGATCGGAGCAGGAAATGCCTTCTAAAAACATGCTCCCCAAGGGACAGCGCCATCGCTCGGTCCGCCAGGAGTATCGCGCCACCCGCGGCGCCGAGCCGACCCCCGAGGTGGTGATTCCGGTATTGGATCTCGAGGACGACGGCGACACCCAGTTCGACGCCGAAGCCGGCATCCGCAGCTTCACCGCCGACCCCGCCGCGTCGGGTTTGCGCCTCGACCAGTACCTCGCCCAGTGCCTGCCCGACATCTCCCGCGCCCGCGTCCAGATCCTCATCGAGTCCGGCCAGGTCCGCGTCGCTGGCAAGCCCGCCAAGGCCAAGCAGAAGCTCACCGGCGGCGAGTCCATCGAGATCGAGGGCGAGCCCCAGCCAGCGCCCCTGCACGCCGTCCCCGAGGAAATCCCCCTCGACATCGTATTCGAGGACAAGTTCCTCGTCGTCGTGAACAAGCCCGCCGGAATGATGGTGCACGCCGGCGCCGGCAGCACCGACGACGAGCGCAATCGCGGCACCCTGGTCAACGCCGTACTCTTTCACGTCGGAGCGGGCAAGCTCTCCGAGGTCGGCGGCGATCTGCGCCCCGGCATCGTCCATCGCCTCGACAAGCAGACCAGCGGCATCATCGTGGTCGCCAAGGACGACGTCACCCACCGCAAGCTGGGCGAGATGTTCTCCGAGCGCCGCCTCGAAAAGAGCTACCTCTCGCTCGTCCACGGCCATCTCGCCAAGGACAACGTGACGGTAAACCTCGCCATTTCGCGCGACCTCATCCGCCGCACGCGCATGACCACGCGCCGCTCGGCCTCCGACCCCGGCGCCCGCTCCGCCCTCTCACACGTGACGGTTCTCGAGCGCCTGACCACCCCCTACGGTCCCTTCACCCTGGTCGACGTGAAGATCGAGACCGGCCGCACCCACCAGATTCGCGTCCACATGCAGTCGCTTGGGCATCCCGTCGTAGGCGACTACCTCTACGGCGCGCCCCACCGGATTCTCCGCAACCCGGCCCTGCCAACCAAATCAAAGGACGGCTCGGAGGACGACGCCACGCTCGAGCTCGAGCGCAACTTCCTCCACGCCGCGCACCTGGTTTTTGTGCATCCCAGGACCAGCGAAACTATGGACTTGCAATCTCCGCTGCCCCCCGACCTGACCGGCTTCCTGGCCCGTCTGCAGGGAGACGCTGAGCGGAAGGAAGCGGTAAGTTGATACACTCATGCGCGTGACCTCTACAATTAAATCTCTGCGGATCGCCAGCGGCTTGGCCTCTATGCTTCTCCTTGTCACCCTCTCGGCCTCCGCCGCCGGGCAGCAGAGCACGTCGCCGGCCCCGCCGCCCGCCCAGAGTCCCCAGAGCACCCCGCAGCCGCCAGCCCCCGCGCCGGCGACGCCGGGCGCACAGCAGACGCCTCCCGGCCAGGTCTACACCCTTCCCGGCCTCGAAACCAACGAGGTCAATCTGATCTTCACCGTCACCGACAAGCACGGTCACTTCATCACCGGTCTGCAGCAGCAGAACTTCGGCCTGCTCGACGACGGCCGTCCGCCGATGTCGGTCCTCCAGTTCACCCAGCAGACCAACCTGCCTCTGCGCGTCGGTGTCCTCCTCGATACCAGCAGCTCCATCCGCCAGCGCTTCCAGTTCGAGCAGGACTCCGCCATCGAGTTCTTCCTCCAGGTCCTCCACCTCAACGACCGCGCCTTCGTTGAGGGCTTCGACGTCCAGACCGACCTCGCCCAGGACTACACCAACAACGTCGACCTGCTCAACCAGGGCATCCGCAAGCTCCGCCCCGGCGGCGGCACCGCCCTCTTCGACGCCGTCTATAAGACCTGCCGCGACCAGATGCTCACCCTGCGCGACCAGGGCACTCTCCGCCGCGCCCTCATCCTCGTCTCCGACGGCGACGACAACTACAGCCGCGCCGAAGAGAGCGACGCCATCAAGATGTGCCAGCGCGCCCAGACCATCGTCTACTCCATCAGCACCAACGTCAGCCCCAGCAAGGACAAGGGCGACGAGGTCCTCAAGCAGATCTCGAAAGCCACCGGCGGCCAAGCCTTTTTCCCCATCCGCATCGAGGACGTAGCCCTCGGCTTCCGCAGCATCGAAGAGGAGCTGCGCAGCCAGTACTCGCTCGTCTACCGCCCGGCGAACTTCAAAAACGACGGATCCTTCCGCACCATCTACCTCCACGCCATCGACCCCCGCTTCCAGGTCCGCGCCGAAGAGGGCTACTTCGCCCCCCACGCCACCACAACCACCCAGTAGACGGGGCTTCAGGAGGGGGCCGGCAGCCCCGGCTTGATTGCAGCAGCTCCTCGTGTGCCTTGGGCGAGAGTGACGAACCATCCTTATGGGGGGCCTCCGCCTTGTTAACGGCACGGCTTTAGCCGTGCCGCCACCTCCCGTCACTAGTCCGGGGCTTCAGCCCCGGAGGTCCGTCTTTTCCTCGCAGATCCCCGACTCTGGACCTCACATCCGCCCCGCGAAAATTTACGCCGCGGCGGGTAACTCCCCCGCCGAATCCGGGTCTAACCGATGCAGGGAGTCCCATGCGCCATCGATTCAGTCTCGCGATCGCTACATTTGTATGCAGCACGTTGCTGGCCGGCGCGCAGATGATGCCCCCCAGCGTCCAGCAGAGCCTCGACAACCTGGCCGACCAACCCGCCACCCACACCGGCTTCACCTTCGACCGCAACATGATGGGGCTCGCCCAGGGCCTGCTCCAGTCCGGCGGTTTCGACGACCAGCGCGCCGCCGCCGCTCTCACCGGCATTCGCTTCGACACCTATCGCTACCACCAGCCCGTCTTCTACACGCCCGAGGTGATGGCTGCCATCATCGCTGGTTACCGCGCCGCCGGCTGGAAGCACCTGGTCAACGGCAACGCCTCGCCGGCCAACTCCGCCCAGCCCCATAGTACCCTCACCGACCTCTGGCTGCACTTCACCGGCGCCGACATCGACGATGTCACGGTCCTAATCCGCTCCTCGCGCGACATGAACCTCATCCAGGTCTCCGGCGATCTCCGCCCCCTCGACCTCATCCATCTCAGCGGCCACTTCGGCATCCCCAAGATCGACCCCGGCGCCGTGATGGTCCCCGCCCCGCCCGGCAAATAAACAACTTCACAGGCTACGGAAAAACGTGGGTGCCCCATATTCGGCGCTGCGTCCCAGCGGCTCCTCCGCCCGTTGTGGCGTAGCGACTAAGTGGGCATCGAGCGAAGCTCGACCGTTGTTCCCCAAACCACCCGTAGACGCCACCAGAACCAACCCGGAAGGGCACGGCTTCAGTCGTGTCAAAAGTCTGCCCCCCGGCACCCGATCCCGAGCGGGACCCCTCGCCCGCGAGGAGCTCGACCCACTCCGCACCGCAATCAAACCCAGCCTCTCGGCCTCAGCGGTGCAAGCCCCTAGTATCCGTAGCGTTCGATTTGCCCTAGCAAATTGAGCTTCCGGTCCGGCGGCAGAAAGCTCGCCTCGACCCCATTCGCTGCGATCTCTCGCAGCTGATCCAGCGAAAATCCGAACCGGTCATAGGCCAGCTGATACTCCTCCAGCAAATTACTCCCGAACATCGGCGGATCGTCCGAATTCAGCGTCACCATCAGCCCCGACTCGAAGTAGTCCCGCACCGGATGCTCCTCGAAGCTGGGGCAGCAGCCGGTGCGAATGTTGCTCGTAATGTTGATCTCGACCGGAATCTGTTTCTCCGCCAGCACCTCGAGCAGCTCGGGATCGTGCTGCGCCGCGAGCACATGCCCCAGCCGCTCGGCTCCAATATTGATGGCGGACCAGATGCTCTCCGGCCCAATCGTCTCGCCGGCATGCGCGGTCAGCCTCAGCCCGGCGGCACGCGCCTCCGCATAGCACTCGCGGAATAGGTCAGCACTCCCCCGCGCCTCATCCCCGCCAATCCCGATCCCCACGATGCTCGGATAGAGGAAGCGCAGCTCGGCGGCCTTGCGAAAGACCTTCGTGGCCTCGTCCGCCCCGAAGTGCCGCACCGCATCGATCAGCCAGTAGATGGTGGTCCCGAAGTCGCGCTCGGCACGAATGCGTCCCCGCTCGATCGCCTCGACAAACGGCTCGACAGCGGTGTTCTTCCAGTAGTAGATGATGCCGAAGGAGATATACACCTCCGCGTGGACCACGCCCTGCGCCGCCAGCTCCCGCACCATGTTGTACGTGATCAGCTCGTAATCGTCCGGCCCGCGCAGCCGCGACGAGACCGCCTTGAAGGACTCCATGAAGCCGAGAAAGTTCTGGTAAAGATAGAGCTCGCGCGCGGCTTCCGCGGTTAGCGGCTCGGAATCGTGGCGGCGCGACAGCTCCAGTAGCGTCTCTGGCAGGATGGTGCCTTCGAGGTGGATATGGAGCTCGACCTTAGGCAGGCTGCGCAGCCAGCTGGGGACATCGATCGGCTCGGGCTTCAAACGACTGGACATGAGGATAGTGTAGCGGGGTGGGCCTATCCTTTGGAGGACTTCTGATGCTTCGCCTCGCGTCGAGCATCTATAGAGAGACCTTACAGCAGAACAGGCCAGACACCTACAGGAGAGAGTGCGAATGGAGAAGACGAACAAGCGGACGGCGCTGGTCGTGGGATCGACCGGGATTGTGGGACAGAATCTATCCCGCAGGCTGCTCGAGCAGGGATGGACGGTGCTCGGCCTCTCCCGCGGCGCCCAAGCCGTCGACGGAGTCCGTGGCCTAGCCGCCGACCTGCGCGACGCCGAGGCGGCTCGCCGCGCCCTGGCAGGTGTCGAGGCCACCGACCTCTTCATCAGTGCCTGGATCCGCCACGACACCGAGGCCGAGAATGTCCAGGTGAACGGCGCCATCGTCGAGAACGTCTTCGCCAGCCTCGAGTCCGCGCCGAGCCTCCAACACGTAGCGCTGGTCACCGGCACCAAGCAGTACCTTGGCCCCTTCGAGTCCTACGGCCAGTCCGCCGCCGAGACCCCGTTCCGCGAGGACAACCCCCGTCTTCCCGGCCTCAACTTCTACTACACCCAGGAGGACGTCGTCTTCCGCGAGGCCGCCCGCCACGGTTTCGGCTGGAGCGTCCATCGCCCGCACACCATCATCGGCTACGCGGTGGCCAACGCCATGAACATGGGCTCGACGCTGGCGGTCTACGCCACCCTCTGCCGCGAGCGCGACGAGCCCTTCATCTTCCCAGGCTCAAAAGCCCAGTGGAACGCGCTCACCGACGTCACCGACGCCCGCCTCCTCGCCGAGCATCTGGAGTGGGCCGCGACCACCCCGGCCGCTCGCAACCAGGCCTTCAACGTGGTCAACGGCGATGTCTTTCGTTGGCGCTGGCTCTGGCCGCAGCTCGCCACCTACTTCGGTGTGAAGTGGGAGGGCCCGCCCGAGGGCCTCGCGCCCCTCGAACCCCGCATGGGCGCCGCCCCGGCGGAGTGGGCGAAGATCGCCGCCAAATACAGCCTCGCAGAGAAGGATGTAACCCGCCTGGTCTCCTGGTGGCACACCGACGGCGACCTCGGCCGCACCCTCGAGTGCGTCAACGACATGAACAAGAGCCGCCGCCTGGGCTTCCTCCGCTTCCAAGAGACACCGGCTTCCTTCTTCGACCTCTTCGCCCGCCTCAAGCAGGAGCGCCTGATCCCCGCCTAGGAGCCGGAGTCTGCCGGGAGTCTTAAGTTCACAAACCTAAACGTGTCATGGGTAAGTCAGCCTAAGTTCATAACCGAAACGTGTCCTCCCGAGCGGGTCCCTCGCCCCGCGAGGGGCCTCGACGAGGGACCCGAGCGATTCCGCACCGCAACCAATCCAGCCCTGTTCTGCCGGATTGCGCTTCGCAAACACCCGATACGCCCTAAGCGCGCGACCCTGCCTGGATCCTGATCGACGCCAGACGACACTCGGTTGTCCTCTAACGGCCGTGTGCGATCATGGGGCGCGAACGCTTTCGCCCGGGGGAAAGAGATGCCGCTGCCGACCGATGAGACGCTGCTCAAGCTGAGTGAAGATTTGCTGGCGCAGTTCGATACGATCTTCGGCCTGCATCCGGGCTTTCGTCCGGTCCACGCTAAGGGCACGCTGCTCCAGGGAACATTTACCCCCACGCCGGCAGCGCGCGAGCTCTCCCGCGCCCAGCATCTGAATCAGCCGCAGACCCCGGTACTCGCTCGCCTCTCCGAAGGGACCGGGATCCCGCTGATCCCGGATACCGACCCGAACGTCCGCCCCTGGGGCTTCGCCGTGCGCTTCGTCCTCGGCGAACATCTCCACACCGACATCATCAGCCACTCCACCGACGGCTTCCCCACCCACACTGGCGCAGAGTTTCTCGAGTTCCTCAAGGCGCTGGCCGCGAGCGATCCGGCGAACCTGGCCGGATCCCCGCTCGAGGCCTTCCTCGGATCGCATCCCGCCGCGCTCAAGTTCGTGCAAGCCCCCAAGCCCTTCCCTGTGAGCTACGCGCAGGAGAGCTTCTTCGGCATTACCGCGATGGAGTTCACCAACGCTGCCGGCAAAATTCGCTTCGGCCGCTATCGCATCGTGCCGGAGGCGGGCAACGCCTACCTCGACGATGCGGCGGCCAGCGCAAAGGGGGCCAACTACCTCTTCACGGAGCTGGCCGAGCGGGTGGCCAAGGCCCCAGTCCGCTTCAAGATCCTGGTCCAACTAGCCAACGCAGGCGACGTCGTCGACGATGCCACGATCAACTGGCCGGAGGATCGCGAGCAGCTCGACCTAGGCACCCTCAGCCTCACCGCCCCGGTCGCCAACGCCGCCGCCGAGCAGAAGCACATCATCTTCGATCCCATCCCGCGCCTCGACGGCATCGCCCCCTCCGCCGACCCGCTCCTCGGGCTGCGCGCCGCCATCTACCTCCTCAGCGGCCGCCGCCGCCGCTCGGCGTAGAGGCGCTCGCTTCACCAGGTAAAGCCGCCCGAGGGAGGCGGCCAAGCCTGTTTGAGCTGCCGCAGAAGCACAATCCGTCCCAGGTGGTACGCGTTGTGCGCGGTCAGGCTCTCCAGCTGCTCGCGGACGGTCATGGTGCGGGTGGGTTTGCCCGCAGGCGACGGGCACCGGATCGGCTGCTCGAGCCGTCGTCCATCGCGCGCAACCGCTGCGGCCTGCTCCGTGCCGTCGAGGAACCGTTGCCGCAGCTTCTCCCAAGTCTCGGCTGCGACCTGTGCCTCGGTAGGGAAGCCCAGCGCGGCATGCGCAGGGCACGGCGTCTCGACCCCGGCGATCCAGTCGAGCGTAACCTGCTGCCAGAACGCCACATGCCACAGCTCTTGATAGAGCGTGTGCGGTGCGCCTGGCGTGGCCGCGTGCACCAGCTCCTCGCTCAGGTCCTCAAGGATGTGGGCTGGCTGCGCGGCTGCGCTGTCGCCGATCAGCGTCTGTTCGAGTTCATTCATGGAGGTCCTCCCCGCTCAGGAGAGTGTCAGCCTTGGTAAAACTCGCTCCGTTTGCGGCTGTAGAACACATACACCATCAGCCCGATCACCAGCCACAGAAAGAACCGGACCCACGTAATCGCGGGCAGTCCTGCCATCAGCAGCACGCAGAAGAGCGTGCTCAGCACCGGGATCACCGGCCCAAACGGCACCCGAAATCCCCTATGCCGTTCGGGGTCCTTGTACCGCAGCACGATCACCCCAATCGACACCAGCACAAACGCGAACAGCGTGCCGATGTTCGACATCTCGGCGAACGTGCCCACGTCGAATAGCCCCGCCGGCAGCGCCACCAAAAAGCCCGCCACCCACGTCGCAAACGCCGGCGTGCGGAAGCGCGGGTGCACCCGGCTGAACACGGCGGGCAGCAGCCCGTCCCGCGACATCGCGAACCAAACCCGCGCCTGCCCCAGCTGGAAAACCAGAATCGACGAGATCATGCCCAGCAGCGCGCCCAGTAGCACGGCAAGCCGTACCCAGTGCAGCCGATGCGCTCCCGGCTCCAGGCTCACCCGCTTAAGCGCATTCACCACCGGCGCCCCATCGCCCGCGATCGACTGCCACGGCACCAGCCCGGTCAGGATCACGGCGACGCCCATATACAGAATCGTGCAGACGATCAGCGTGGCGATAATCCCAATCGGAACATCCCGCCGCGGATTCTTGCACTCCTCGCTGGCCGTCGACACCGAATCGAACCCAATGTACGTGAAGAAGATAATCGAGCCGCCCGCCAGCACGCCGCTGAACCCATTCGGAGAGAAGGGGTGGTAGTTCGACCCGTGCACGAAGCTCAGCCCAAATCCCACAAACAGCAGGATGGCGCAGATCTTGATCAGCACCATAATGTTGTTCGTCCGCGCCGACTCGCGAATCCCCCGTACCAGCACCACCGTCAGCAGCAGCACCACCAGGAACGCAGGAATATCGAAGCCCGAGTGCCACCCCGGCGTATAGATGTCCTTCCCCGCCAGATCCTGCAGCCCCAGCGGAAGGTACGCAGGCGACAGCCACTTCGGACTCAGCGGAATATTCAGCCAGTCCAGCAGATCGACGATGTGCGCCGCAAATCCCACCGAGACGCTCATATTCGAGAAGGCATACTCGAGGATGAGATCCCACCCGATGATCCAAGCGATCAACTCGCCCAGCGTGGCATAGGTATACGTGTAAGCAGACCCCGCAATCGGAATCATGCTCGCCAGCTCGGCGTAGCAAAGCCCCGTCAGCGCGCAGACGATCGCCACCAGCACCAGCGAGAGCGCCAGTGCGGGCCCGGCGCCCGGCCTTCCGGCCACCGCGCCCATGTGCCCATGCATCAGGTTCAGCATTAGGTCCAGGATCGGCGAGCCCTTCCAGTCCGCCAGCTTCGACGGATTGCCGCCGATGGCCGTGCCGATGACCGTAAAGATTCCCGATCCAATCACCGCGCCCACGCCCAGCGCGGTTAGCGAGATCGGCCCCAGCGTCTTCTTCAGCGCGTGCTCAGGCCGCTCCGACTCAGAGATCAGCTTATCGATAGACTTGGTGCGAAAGATTTGTCGGGCCAGCGTGCTTGCTCCTGTCGGGCCTCATGCGCAAGGCAGCTACGGTGCAGCCAAAGCCCGCGGAAAGGTTGCTCGTCCTCCGAATTGTAAGGGATGCGGCGCCGTTTATGCCGGGATTATCGCGCCCCGGCCGGCGTGAGCGTCGCCAGCCACTTGAGAACCGCTGCCGACAGTGCCAGCCGCTCGTCCGAGTAGGCATGATCCGCGTCCAGATGCAGCGCCGTCACACGCGAGTCTCCTGCCTTCTGGAGCGCGACCGCCAGCGCCTCATTCGCCGCCGCAAGCCCGTCGTCGGAAGTCACGATCAGCACCGGCCGGCTCTTGACCGCGCCTACCTTACTCAGAAACCGGAAGTGCGAAGCATTGGCGACGGTCTCGCGCGCCAGGCTCTCCGGCGTGCAGCCGGCGAGCGGCGCCATGCCTTCCTTGGCATATGCGGCGCTCATGCCCTCGACCACCATCGCCTCGTGCTCCTGCGGCAGCGGATCCGGAATGCGCGCCCCGATATCCGCAGCGGAGATCATCCCAATACCAAGAATCGTCGGATCGGCCGCCCCACCCTGCAGCGCCAGAAACCCTCCCATGCTGTGCCCCAGCAGAACGATCCGCGCAGGATCGAGCCGCAGCGATTTGGCCACCTCCGGCTGCCGCAGGTAAGCCACGGCGGCGGCGGTGTCCTCGATGGAGTGCGTAAAGGAGTAGTCGCCCGGCGTGCCCCACGAGCCGCGAAAATCAAGGAAGAGAACATCCCATCCCGCCCTCCGGATATCCTGCGCCAGATCGAGATTGCGCTCGTTCCCGGGAAAGCCATGCAGCAAAACGACGGCAGGGTGCGGCCCAGCTCCAGCAGCTAAATAGACAAAGGCATTCAGCAGCGATCCATGGCTGGGGATCTGGAACGACTGCATGGACGCACGATCGCTGGCCGGCACCGCGGCGACAAGGGGCAAAGCTTCGAAGGCAAAGGTCATAATCAGGAGGGTAAGCAGGGAACTCAGCCGTGCAGGCGCACGGACACTAAGGCGCGCGCAGCGCACCGGAGCGGCAGATCTCAACTTCGTCGGTTGCCTAACGTCGCAAGCTTCCGGGACAGCAATCGGCATGAGACACCCTCTCGGTCGTTCTGCTCGTGGAAAGCGAAGGATTGGGACTGCCTGCGAGATGAGTTGTCGGAGATTCTATTCGGGAAGCAAGTCCGCGGCAGCGGAGAATCATCCCCGCTGCCGCAGCATCAACTACCGCTTGCTCTGACCGCGTGAGGCCTTCTTCAGCTTGGCCTTGTTCTCGCCGCGAGCGCCGGTGCGGGGAGCCTTGGGGGCGGCCTTCTTGCGTGCTGCGCGCTTGATCTTCTTGCGCTCCTGGGTGTCGGTGATGCTCTTGGTGTTTGCCATTAAATTGTGCCGGTCTCTCTTTTGGATTTGGTTCGGAATTTTAGCGGTGATCAAGTTCGATCAAAGGCGCTCTAGCTGGGCGAACTTCTCCACCAGCTTCTTCACGCCATGCTGTTGAAATTGTACTGTAATCTTCGCGTCGTCCCCATCTCCTTCGCGCTGAAAGATGATTCCTTCGCCATATTTGGGGTGGCGGACGCGAACTCCCTTGTTCAGACCGGTCTTTCCCGTCGGCTCCGGAACCGCGAGCTTCGGCCGTCCGAACTTCTGCCCCGGCTTCGCGCCCGCCCCTTGCTCCCGTCCGCCGAAGAAGCTGGCGATGTTGTCGAGCGACTGCCCGGAGCCGACACTGCGCCCGCCCCCGCCCGAGCGCGACGAGGATTGCGAGCCTCTGCCGCCACTCTGATCCTCGTCCTCATAGCTGTAGTGACGTTCCCCGTCCTCATAGCCGCCGCGCCCACCGTTCCGTCCGCCGTAGCTGTTGCCGCGCTGCTCTGCGCCAGCGTTTCTCCAGGCAGGGCTGCCGAGATCTTCGATCAGCCTTCCCGGCACCTCCTCCAGGAAGCGCGAGGGCACGCTCGACTCTGGCATATCGGAGCCATAGCGCCGCCGATACCGCGCTCGCGTCATCACCAGGGTATCCATCGCCCGCGTCATGCCGACGTAGCAGAGCCGCCGTTCTTCTTCGAGTCCAGTCGGATCGGTCAGCGTCCGCGCGTTCGGAAACAGACCCTCCTCCATGCCTGTCAAAAACACCAGCGGAAACTCCAGCCCTTTGGCGGCGTGTAGCGTCATCAGCGTCACCCGTGCCTCCGACGAGTAGGAGTCCGCATCCGAGACCAAAGCCGCGTGATCGAGGAACTCATTCAGCGTCTCGCCGCGCTCCTGCGCGTCCTGCGCGGCGTTCGCCAGTTCCTTCAGATTCTCAATGCGCGAGAAGCTCTCCGGCGTAGCCTCCTCCTCGAGCGCGCGAATGTACCCGCTGCGATCGTTGAGGAACTTGATCAACTCAGGCAGCGTGGCGGCCTCCCCAGGCTTGCGAAACGCGGGCTTCTCCTCTGCCATGATGCGCTCGGCAGCGCGATCTGCCGGATCGGCATCGCTGCTGTGCCGCGCGTCGAAGGCGCTCTTCTTAATGCTGGCCCCCTTTTTCGCTACGACAGGAGCGAACGGGTTGAACGCCGCCGCATCGACGCTGGTCGCAGCGTTCTCCGCTGCCAGCGTGGAGACCTCCTCGCTCGGCCCAAAGTCGAAGTTGAAGTTGAAGCTGGTATCGAAGGAGGTCTCAGCGCCAGTATCTTCCACCGGCGCGAAGCTTGTAGCCGCATCAGTCACAAATTCGTCAGGCGAAAATCCGGTTACAAACTCCTCGGGATTGAACCCCGTATCCCCATCCGCATCGCTGAGCACCGGCCCCTGGCCTTCGAGAGCAACATCCTCGCTCAGCTTCTCCTCGAAGCTCTGTCCTGTGACCTCCGGCCCCAGCATCGCACGAGCGTCCTCGATCAGCCGCTTGAAGTTCGCCAGCGCCGTCAGCGCGCGCGCCGGCAGCAGCCGGTCTTCGATGGCGCGGGCGAGCGTGTCCCACGTGGTCATCCCGGTCGTCAACGCCATGCGTTCCAGCGTCTCCATCGTCGTCTTGCCGATGCCCCGCGCCGGCGAGTTGATCACCCGCCCCAGCGCGATCGAGTCGTTCGGGTTCTGCACCAGCTTCATGTAACTCAGAATGTCCTTGACCTCGGCGCGGTCATAGAATGAGAACCCTCCGACCATGTGGTACTGGACCTGATACCGTCGCAGTGCCTCTTCCACCAGTCGCGACTGCGAGTTCGTCCGATACAGCACCGCGCAGCGCGGCGCCTCCTCCTGCTCGCCCGCGGCGCGCAGATATTTATGGATGCGATCCGCGATAAACAGCGCCTCGTTCTCTCCATCCGGCGCCTCATAAAACCCAATCAGCGACCCACCCTCGCGCGCGGTCCAAAGGTTCTTGCCCTTGCGCTGCGTGTTCTGCGCGACGACGGCAGACGCGCCCTCAAGAATTACCTGCGTCGACCGATAGTTCTGTTCCAGCCGAATCGTCCGCGCCTGCGGAAAGTCCTTCTCGAACTCCAGAATGTTGCGAATATCCGCGCCGCGCCAGCTATAAATCGACTGGTCCTCATCGCCGACGACGCACACATTGCCGTGCGACCCCAGCAGCTTCATCAGCTCGTACTGCGGCCGGTTCGTGTCCTGATACTCGTCGATCAAAAGATATCTGTAACGCCGGTTGTATCTTTCTCGAACCTCGCTCGACGATTTCAGCAGCCGCACCGTCTCCAGCAGCAGATCGTCGAAGTCCAACGCATTCGCCTTGAACAGCTCCTTCTTATAGATCTCGAAGATGTGCGCGATCTTCTCTTCCATCGGGTTGCTGCTCGCTAGGAAGTACTCCTGCGGATCGATCATGTGGTTCTTCGCCCACGAGATCCGGCCCAGCACCACGCGCGGCTTCAGCTGCTTGTCGTCGAGCCCAAGCCGCTTCAGCGCCTGCTTCACCACCGCCTGCTGATCGGTCTCGTCATAGATGGCGAAGGTGCGCGTCAGCCCCACCCCATTGGTGCGCAGCGCCTCGATATCGCGCCGCAGCACGCGCACGCAGAAGCTGTGGAAGGTCGCCATCGTCGGCTGCGCGAGCGTGCTGTGGCCGAGGATTTTCTCGACGCGCTCGGCCATTTCCTTGGCGGCCTTATTGGTAAACGTGACGGCGAGAATGGCGTCGGCAGACACCCCGCGCTCCTGGATCAGGTACGCGATGCGATGTGTGATCACGCGGGTCTTGCCGCTGCCGGCGCCAGCGAGCAGGAGCACGGGCCCATCGACGGAGCGAATGCCATCCTGCTGCTGCGGGTTCATATTTTCGAGAAGTTGGCTCAACGTGTGGCGGGCTCCAACCTCAATTTTATGCCTTTTGCCGCAGCCCGAGCAGGCAAGCGCTGTGGAGATAGCCGACGGCACCGCCACGCAGCCAAGGAAATTTTTCCGAGGAAGTTTTTTCCCCGCTGCGGAACTTTTCCGAGCACGCCTGCGTAGGGAATACACAGCGACGAGCTTCCTGAACCATGGCAGAGATCCCCGTCGAACTTTGATGTACCCAGGGAGCTTTTACATGAAACCTACGTTGCTTCTCGCCCTCTCGTTCGTCTTCGTGTCTTTACCCGCAGCCCAGCAGCTCCACGCCGCTCCACGCCCGTCGTTCGTGGCCTCTTCCTCGCAGGCCGATCACGCAAAGAAGGTGCAAATGACGCTGCGCAACGACTCCGCCGCGCCCATGGAGTTCAAGGTGGGCGACGATGTAGTCGCCCTCGCACCCGGTAAGTCCGTCGCGCTCAAGGTCCCCGTCGGTACGCGCATCTGCGCCAACCAGACCAGCGCCACACACCAGGCCGGCGACCTCATCGCACAGGTGTCGAAGGATCTCGACGGCGCCATCCTGCATGTGAAATAGCAACAGCCCGCACGCGTTGCGCGAGGAGACAATCGCTACCTCCTCGCGCAAGGGTACATGGTTGTGAACAGGCTTAGTGGATCGAAAGCGTAGGCCGTCCCTCGAGGCTCGACGCAATCCCATCCCACAGCGCGATCCGAGCCCGCAGCGCAGTCTCCGCGGCCTCTGCCGCCTCGCTCCATTTGCGCGCATCCTCGCCGCAGAGCTCTGCGATCATACGCAGCGCCATCGGCCCATGATCCTCGCCATCCACCTCGATGTGGCGGTCGAGGTACCACCGCAGCGTCTTCACGCTGCGCTCGATCGAGCCACTGTACGGCCCCGCGTCGAGGTCGCGAATAAACCCGCGAAACATCTCCGGGATCAAATCTTCGCGGCCGAACGTAAACGCCGCGGCGACGGCATGCAGCTCGCCCAGCTCGATCAACTGAAAGGTAGTCTGCACAAAGCGCCGCGCGTGCTCCGGAGCCCCGCACAGCGCCAGCGCCGCAGCCAGCCCCGTCCCCTGTCGCAGCTGCGCAATCAAGCTGTCGATGGCGTCGGTCGAGGCGCCCGCCTCGCGCATCGCCCGCAGATACAGCTCGAAGTGGCTGATCGCCTGCGTGCCATAGATGTCGCTCTCCTCGCCCAGCACGATCTCGTTCACCAGCCGCCGGCTCTCCGGAAACCGGCTGGGCAGCCACGGAATCTCGATGCAGGTCAGACCACGCTGCAGCGTCTTCAGCAGCGACATGAAGTCCCACACCGCGAACACGTGCGCCTCCATAAACAGGTGGAGGTCTTCGATCGTCTCGAAGCTGCGGTAGAGCGGATGGTGCGCGAGCCGATCGTAAAGCGGCCGTAGCCGTTCGGCCAAAGCCTGAAGTTGTTCGCTGGAGTTGAGCGTCATTCTTGAACCTCTTGCCCCGTGTGGCTCGCAGCGCACTCCTCGCAGCGGCACACCCGCCGCAGGAAGTCCCAAGAGTAGATCCCGCCCTCGTGCCCGTCGCTCCACTTGAACTTGATCGCGTACTTCCCAATTGGCAGCACCTCGAGCGGTTTGGCCGGCGGATGGTACAGCGCCAGCGGATTCGGGTCCTTCGGCATGGGCTCACCCGGCAGCCGGCCGCTGTGTTCGCGCTCCTCGTGGCAGGTCGCGCACGGGCAGGCGTCGCGCAGCCAGGGAAAGGTCCACGCGCTATGGTGCCCATCGTGCCAATCGATCTCGACGCCCGTACCCTCGCTCTTTTTAACCCGCACCTTCAGCGGCGTCACCGCGGAGATGGAGAGCTTGGGTAGATCGCCGCCATAGCCGCGGGCGGCGTCGCGCGCCGTCTCCTCTGCGGCGCGGTCTGCGGGAACGATGCGAATTCCTTCGTGGCTCATCACTGCCTCCAGAAAAAGTATCCCGCCATCAAGCAGCCCGTGGATACTACGATCAGGCGCAGGACGTTGGGGTTGATGCGGCGGGCGTACTGCGCGCCCAGATAGCCGCCCACGGCGCAGAAGATCATCGACACCAGGCAGTACTTCCACACAATCGCGCCGCTCACAATAAAGGTGAGCACCGCGCACAGATTCGACAGACACGCCGCAAGCACCTTCAGCGAGTTGAGCTGGTGCATCTCCTCCACGCCGAACAGCGCCAGCGCGCTCATGATCAGGAAGCCGGCGCCCGCCCCGAAGTACCCAATATAGAAGCACACCGGCAGCAGCACGAGAAACAGAGGAAGCAGTGCCGGAGTCGCCTGCGGCTCGTGTTCGCGCTCTTCGGCGATCGCCCGCTTCAGCGCGCGCCGCCGCAACACGCTCGACACCGGTCCGCTGATGCCGAACAGCAGTGAGGCTACCAGCAGCAGCCACGGCACCAAATGCAGGAAGGTCATCTGCCGCGTATTCAGCAGGATGATCGCTCCGGTCACACCCCCCAGGATGGAGGCGATGACGACCACCGGCAGAATGTCCTTGCGCAGATCCTCCCGCAGCGCGGCGACCGAGGTGAGCTGTCCGGGCCAGAGTGCGACCGTGTTCGTGGCGTTGGCCTGGATCGGAGCGACGCCCATGGCCAGCATGGCCGGGAAGGAGACGAAGGAGCCACCACCTGCCATCGCATTCATAACGCCCGCGATGAAGGAGGCTGTAACCAGCCAGGTGGAGTGGGCATATGCGGTGACGAGCGAAAACATTCTCTTCCCATTGTAGCGACTGGAGAAGCCACGACGGATGCGCCCAGGCGAATGGGTCGTATAGGCTGCCGCCGCCCGGCAAGCCATGAGCGCTCTGCCGCCCTGCCTGAGAGCGCGCCGAAAAACGCGAGTCCCAGGTGTGGTAACCGCCGGCAACCCGCTTACCTCGCTTGCCCGCTGCCGCCGAAGGCAGCAATCTGTCCCCCACACCTGCGACGCATTTTGTGGACCTATTACCCTCATTGTGTGCAGAAATGAGGGTAATAGGTCCCCGACGATATCGACATCAATCCCCAAGAGAACCACCACAAACCCAGAAATCGCCCTAAATGCCAGCAAATTCCGTTAAAAGCCATCATTCACCGGCAGAAACCAGAGATCACCCAGAACTCCCGCAAAGCCCCAAGCAGAAACGGTCAACCTCGATCCACCCGGCGCCAGCGATAAACCCTAGACAGGAAGCTCCGGCGTGGCCGCAATCAGCTCCCGCGTGTATGCCTCGCGGGGATGTTCACAGACGTCGAGCACATTGCCAATCTCGACCAGCCGGCCCTTCTGCATGACCGCGACGCGGTCGCACAGATACCGCACGAGCGGCATTGAGTGCGATATGAAAAGGTAGGTAAGTTGTTGCTTGCGCTGAAGATCGCGCAGCAGATTGATGACCTGCGCCCCCACCGAAACATCGAGAGCGCTGACCGGCTCATCCAGCACCAGGAACTCGGGCCGAAGCGCTAGCGCGCGCGCGATATTGATCCGCTGGCGCTGTCCACCCGAGAACTCATGCGGATAGCGGTTCTTCGCCGATCCATCTAACCCTACTGTTCGCAACATTTCGAGGACACGCGCATCGAGCCCTTCGGCGGGCCGTTCGCGATGGATCAGGAAGGGCTCGGCCAGAATCTGACGCACCCGCATGCGCGGATTAAGCGCCGCGTAGGGATCCTGGAAGACGATCTGCATGCGCCGCCGCAAGCTTCTGATATGGCTTTGGTTAGCCGCCAAAATGTCCTCGTCCGCGAAGCGGACGCTGCCCTCTGTGGGCTCGATCAGCCGCAGCAGCATGCGGGCCACAGTGCTCTTGCCGGATCCCGATTCGCCAACCAGCCCAAGCGTCTCGCCGCGCGGAATGCTAAAGGAGACGTTATCCACCACCCGGGCAGGGCCAGCGCCGCTGCTGTACTCCTTGACTAAACCATTGGCGACGACCAGAGGGGAGGCGTGCTGCGACATATGCGGATGGTAGCAGGAGGCTGCGGTGAGCAGCGCTCAATGGATCCATGTCATTGATAAAACTTGTGATAGGAGCTGGTTGTGCCGGCTGTTAAGGCCCATCCATCGCATAAGTCCGCGATGGATGAGCCGGGAGAGCTTGAATCGTGGAGTTAGGTGAGAGAGGGGTGAAGTTTGTGGAAGCCGGTGGCGTCCTGATAGGCGCGGGCGAAGGCGGCTACGCGGGCGTCGGAGTAGAGGCTTCCAAGGAAGGTGAGCGAGACAGGCGTACCGGGGCCGCCGGCGTTTTCGAGCGCCCCGTCCTCCTGGGTTGGTGGCAGTGGAGCGTCGTTGCCGCGAACGCCGTTGGGAACGATAACGGCGGGCTGTCCGGTGAGGTTGGTGGCGGAGAGTTGCGCGCCTTGCGAGGGGGTGACGATGACGTCGAGGTCACTGAAGAGCTCGGCCATCGCGGCAATGGCGAGGGTGCGAGCCCGCATGCCCTGGATGTAGTCGACCGCCGAGTAGAAGCGGGCGATGCGGAAGGTGTTGGGCCAGTCGAACGGCTTCTGGCCAGTGAGCAGCTTGTCGCGGCCGCTGCGGGTCATCTCGTCGAAGGCGGCGGCGCCCTCAGCCTCGAGGACGGGAACGATGGCGCCGAAGGGAAACTGCGGCATCTCGACGGCCTTGAGGGCGACCCCCATTTTGCCGCGCAGTATGTCGAGCGCCGCCGTCGCGTACTTGAGGTCATAGGCGTGGCGGTCGTAGTCCTGCTTCTGCTCGGCAACGGAGTGTTTGGTGTCGGAGGCATCGGACGTGAAGGGCTTCAGCTCGAAGGCGGACTTGAGGTAGCCGACGCGGAGCTGCCGCCAATGGAAGTCCGCATCCCAGTTGAAGGCCGAATTCTGCACCGCGAGGTCGTGGCCGTCGGGGCCGTAGATCGCGGAGAGAACGAGGGCGCAGTCTTCCACGGAGCGGCAGATGGGACCGATCTTGTCCATGGTCCAGCTGAGGGCCATGGCGCCGGTGCGGGGTACGAGGCCGAAGCTGGGCCGTAATCCCGTGACTCCGCAGCGTGTCGACGGACTTGATATAGACCCGAGCGTCTCCGTGCCGATGGCGAAGCCTACGCAGCCCGCGGCGGCGGCAGAAGCGGAGCCCGCGCTCGAGCCGCTGGAGCCTTGCGTCGGATTCCAGGGGTTGCGGGTGCGGGCACCAAACCAGAGGTCTCCCTGGGCAAGCGCGCCGAGCGTGGTCTTGGCGATCAGGATGGCGCCGGCCTCGTCGAGCCGCTGCACGACGGTAGCGTCGTTGTCGAAGTGCTGGGACTCGAGGCCGCCGGCTCCCCATGTGGTGGGATAGCCCTTGACGGCGAGAAGGTCCTTGCCTCCCCACGGAATGCCGTGGAGCGGACCGCGGTAATGACCGGCGACGATCTCGGAGTCGGCCTGTGCGGCCTGCTTGAGCGCGCGCTCCTCGGTCAGCGTGATGACGAAGTGCAGCCGCGGATCGAAGCGCTTGAGGCGGGCAAGGTACATTTTGGTCAGATCGAGCGAGGTGACCTTGCGGGTCTTGACCAGCTCGGCAAGCTCGCGGACGGTGGCGAAGGCGAGGGTGTCGGAGCTGCCGGAGAGGCCGGCGGAGACTTGGCCTGCGAGAGCGCTGGTATTGGGCGCGGGACTGAGAGCAAGCGGGGCGCGGGCCGTGTCGAGCGTGGTGCCGCCGGGGACGGGATCGAAGACGAAGGCGGGAGCTACGCTGTTGGGGAGGTGAAGGTTGCGGATGGCGGTGAGGGAATCACGCTGGCTGGTGAGGCCTTCGAGCATCATTTTCTTCTGATCGTCGGAGAGGGTGATGCCGGCGATGGCGGCAGCAGCGTCGATCATCTCGGGAGTGATCTTGGGAGATTCTGAGGATTTCGAGGATTCTTCTGACTCGGGAGCCTTGGCGGGTGCGGTCTGGGCCTGTGCGGAGAGAGTGAAGAGCGCGCCGGGCAGGAGGGTCTGGCCGAGACCGACTGCGGAGCAGACGGCAAGGAAACGCCTGCGGGTGGAGGAGGATAGGGAGTTGGAATCCATGCGGAATTATCGCATTGGCCCATCGTTGGCATGAGATGCAGGCGCGATGTATGGTCCCCGTGTCCTTCAATCGAAGGTCTCTTATCCGGTTGTATAGTGAGGGATCATCGCTGCACGAATCGAAGTCATGGCGGGCGCATCCATTTAGTCAACCAATGATTTCTCATTTGGAGGGTAGTTGATGGGTGACGAGAAGAAAAGACCGGAAGAGACCGCAAAGGATTCTTTTCTGGGGCGCGTAAGCAGGCGTTCGTTTTTGTCGCAGCTGGGCGCCGCAGGTGTGGCCGCAGCGAGCGCAGTACCGCTGGCGGCGGCGACGCAGCCAGTAGCTGCGCAGTCGAGTGCGCCGGTAGCGGCTGGGGAGAAGATTGAGGGCGCCATTACGCTGAATCTGCGCGTGAATGGCAAGCCGCTGCAGGTTGAGGTGGATCCGCGTGCGACCCTGCTGGACACGTTGCGCGAGAGCGCAAACCTGACCGGCACCAAGAAGGGCTGCGACCACGGCCAGTGCGGCGCGTGCACGGTGCACATCAATGGCCGGCGCGTGAACTCATGTCTGACGCTTGCCGCGATGCATGAAGAGGACGAGATCACGACGATCGAAGGCCTTGGCGAGCCGGGCAATCTGCACGCGATGCAGGCGGCGTTTGTGGAGCATGACGGCTATCAGTGCGGCTACTGTACCTCGGGACAGATCATGTCGGGTGTCGCGCTGCTGAAGGAGCCGTGCGGTGCCTCGGATGCAGACGTCAAGGAACTGATGAGCGGCAATATCTGCCGCTGCGGCGCCTATCCCAACATCGTTGCCGCCGTTCAACACGTTCGCCAGCGGGCTTAGCCAGAGGAGTTTGATTCATGGAGATATTTAAGTTCACCAAGGCCGCCGATGTGCCGCAGGCCATCCAGGCTGGGGCCGCGTCGAGCACGGCGCAGCAGGGCGCGCAGGTACGGTTCATCGCGGGTGGAACGACGTTGCTCGATCTGATGAAGCTGAATGTGGAGCGGCCGACGCAGGTGGTCGATATCAACCGGCTGCCGCTGGATAAGGTCGAGAGGCTGCCGGACGGGCGGCTGAAGATCGGTGCACTGGTACGGAACTCGGACCTGGCGCATCACGAAGACGTAAAGCGGGACTACGCGGTACTGTCGCAGGCGTTGCTGGCGGGGGCTTCGCCACAGCTACGCAACATGGCGACCACCGGCGGCAACCTGCTGCAGCGGACGCGTTGCATGTACTTCCGAAACGATTCGATGCCCTGCAATAAGCGGGTTCCGGGCACAGGATGTTCGGCGATCGAAGGCGACAACCGGACGCTGGCGATTCTGGGTACGAGCAAGGACTGCATCGCAACCAATCCTTCCGACATGAATGTCGCGCTGACCGCACTTGAGGCGACGATTCACATCCAGGGAGCGAAGGGCGAGCGTGAGGTTCCGATCTCCGAGCTCTTCCTGGTGCCGGGTGACACCCCTTATCGCGAGAACGTTCTGGAGCCCGGCGATCTGATCACGTATGTGACATTGCCAGCGCCGAAGGCGAACCGCAAGCAGGTCTACCTGAAGCTGCGCGATCGCGCGTCGTACGAGTTTGCGCTGGCATCGGCGGCGATTGTGGTCGAGGTCAATGACGGCAAGCTGAGCTACGTTCGCGTGGCGTTGGGTGGAGTCGGGACCAAGCCGTGGCGTTCGTTCGAGGCGGAGCAGGCGCTGCATGGCAAGCCCGCAGACGAGGTCAGCTTCCGTCGCGCTGCCGAAGCAGCGCTGCATGGAGCGACTCCGCAGAGCGAGAACGGTTTCAAGGTCGAACTGGCAAAGCGTTGCATCACGCACGCGCTCACCCTCGCAACCAAGTCCGCTTAGAGCGGCTACCAGAGGAGACAAGAATTCATGGCGACCGCATCTACATTTCCTCCCAAGACGACCGGCTCACTTCCGCGCGTCGATGGCCCGCTGAAGGTCACGGGCGGCGCGAAGTATACGTCGGACTATAACTTTCCGGGGATGCTCTATGCAGTTCCGGTGTGCGCGACGATTGCGAAGGGGAGCATCACGGCAATCGATACGAGCCGAGCGGAGTCGATGCCTGGCGTGAAGGCTGTGTATCACCGCCAGAACATTGGCAAGATCTACCGCGCTGCTCCGGCGTCGGGGTTCTCGAGCATTATTGATGAGCGCCGGCCTCCATTTGAAGACGACACGATCCGATACTACGGGCAATATGTAGCTGCGGTTGTAGCCGTGACGTATGAGCAGGCAATCGCGGCGGCCAGCGCGGTGAAGGTCCGCTATAACATCGAAAAGCATGACGTCCGCAGCCATCTGGATCCGGAGGAGAAGCCGAAGGTCGACAGTACGCGCGGGAATCCGGATGAGGCGTTTGCCTCTGCCGCGGTGAAGATCGATTCGACTTACGTTACGCCGGTCGAGACGCACAATCCGATCGAACTGCACGCGAGTGTAGCGAGCTGGGATGGGCAGAGCTTTACGTTGTATGAGACCACGCAGGCTGTGGTGAATCATCGCAGTGTGATGGCGCAGATGCTGGGCGTCCCTGAGGAGAACGTGCGTGTCATTTCGCGTTTTCTGGGCTCTGGGTTCGGCGGTAAGCTGTGGCCGTGGCCGCATTGCATGATCGCGGCGCAGGCCTCGCGCAATCTTGGTCGACCGGTGAAGCTGGTGGTAACGCGCGATATGATGTTCCAGAATGTGGGGCATCGCCCGCTGACGCAGCAGCGGGTGCGGCTTGGCGCGACGCCTGATGGCAAGCTTGTGTCGTTGATGCACGACTCGCTGAACCACACGTCGATCCTCGATGACTACTCCGAGGGATGCAGCGAAGCGACGGCGTATAGCTACAGCACACCCAACCTGCGCGCGACGTCGGGCTTGGTGCGGCGCAATGTGGGGACGCCGACCTCGATGCGTGGACCGGGCGCGGTGCCTGGATTGTTCGCTCTTGAGTCCGCGATGGATGAGCTCGCGTTCAAGCTGAATATCGATCCCATCGAGCTGCGCTTGAAGAACGAGCCGCAGAAGGATGAAGGCATCAATCTGCCGTTCTCCTCGCGGCATTTCGTCGAGTGTCTGAAGGTGGGTGCCGAGAAGTTTGGCTGGTCTCAGCGCAATCCGAAGATCGGTTCGATGAAGCGGGATGGCCTGACCATCGGTTGGGGCGTCGCGGGCGCATCGTGGATTGCCGAGCGGATGGAAAGCGAGGCGACGGTGGAGCTGCTTAGCGATGGGACGGCTCGTGTCTCCAGTGCGACGCAGGATATCGGGACGGGGACCTACACGGTTCTGGCTCTTATTGTCTCGGAAAAGACAGGAATCCCGACCGACCGGATTGAACCCATTCTCGGAGATACTGCGCTGCCGGCTGGCGCTATCTCGGGCGGATCGTGGGCGACCGCCTCTCTGATCCCGGCTGTCACGGAGGCGATCGAGAAGGCGCAGAAGGTTGTCCTTGGATTGGCGACGACGGGGAGCGATGCTGTTTTCGCGAACCAGAAGGAGGACGCGCTGGCCTTTACCGCCGGCCGGGTTCACTTGAAGGAGAAGGCACCGGAGACAGGCGTTCCATTTGCAGAGATTCTGACCAAGAGCAATATCCGCGCTGCGTCGGGCCAGGGTAAGTCGACTGGAACGTTCGGCGATCCGAATCGTAAGTTTTCGACGCACTCGTTCGGGGCACAGTTTGCGGAGGTTACGTGGGAGCCGGAGACGGCACGACTGCGGGTATCGCGCGTGGTGACGGTCATCGATGCGGGACGGATTATCAACCCGAAGCCAGCCCGCAACCAGATTGAGGGTGCGGTGGTGATGGGTGTCGGTATGGCCCTGTTCGAAGAGACGAACTACGATGCGCGGTTCGGGGCGCCGATCAACAATAATCTCGCTGACTATATGCTTACGACCAACGCCGATGCGCCGACGATCGACGTTACCTTCCTCGATTATCCGGACACGGTGCTGAACAGCTTAGGCGCCCGCGGAGTTGGAGAGATTGGACTGGCAGGGATCGCAGCGGCGATCACTTCGGCGGTGCACCATGCCACCGGAGTTCGTGTGCGGGAGCTTCCAATCCGCATTGAAGATCTGCTGCAGCCGGTGCGGCAGGTGACTACCTAACGATGCGCGAGCAGTAGACAGGAAAGTGCAAGGCCGATCGCCTCCCGCATAGGAAATCCCGCAGAGAGCCAAATCTCTGCGGGATTTCTTGTTGTGTCATGGCCGAGTTATCTAAAGCTGCTCACAAAAGCAATTTAGACGATGGGCCACGACGATGGAGCGGAAGCTGCTACTTTTCGGAGGGTTGGGGAGAAGGAGCAGTGGGAACCTTCGGCTTGGCCGGAGCTTTCTTCGCGGCAGCCGCTTTCTTCCCCGGTGTTGCCTTGGAGGCTGTGGCGGCCGTCTTCTTGGCCGTCGATGCTGGCGCGGAGTTCAGGGCTGCTTTTTTGGCTCTCCGAACCTTAGCCCAACGTTTCTTTTGGGCAGCGGCGATATTCTCCCGTGAAGCGGCGCTGAGAGTGCGTGTCGTCGCCTTAGCCGGGCTGGTCAAGCTGATAGCAGATGGACGGCCTGGCTTGCGTTTCTCCGTAGCTTTGACGGCGGTCAGCAACTGCCTGACTTGTTGTAGTCGTGATATTTCAGCATCAATTTCTGAAACGATAGCGATCGTATCCATAAATCCTCCGTTTTTTAGCATAACTCACGTGTAGACGCAAAATAGGGATATGTAAGCATCCCTGCTGATTTCCGTGTCGCAACCTTTCGCTCGGAGTAACAATTGATAACAAGTTCTCCAACAAGCCAGGCGAAGATATTTGGTGTGGTGTAACGCTATCCTCTCGTTCGCAATATGGCCAGAAAAATATGCGTACGTCGTGACACCTATTGGGGAACTGGTTGGGTCGCTGCCGGGGAAGGGGGGCGCGTTGGGTTATTGGCCTGTCCCTTGCGAAACTCCGGATCCATCTTGGCAATATCGACGCGGTAGCTTACGGTGTTTGCTGTGGGGAAGCTGGATGGTACCTTCTGAGTTACTTTTCCGGTGGCCGCCCATTCCGTTCCACGCTGAAAGGTCGCAATGAAGCCGACCCCACTCAGGGCGACGGCATCATGTCCCAGAGTCGTGTGAAAGATTCTTCCTTTGCCAAATTTCAGAACCATTAACATTGGTTCGTCGTTGCCGGTACCCTTGTTCTGCGGATCGGAATGGGCCGTAGCCAGGATGGTCATATTTTGGCCCGGACCACGAAGCGTTCCGTAGAGTTCGTCCGGAGCGTGCATCCAGAGAGGAGGAAGGCCCTTCATGATGGGGTGTTCGGGATCGCGAGTAACGATCTGGAAGGGAAGACGAGCGCCATGCGCGCCGGCAGGTCCAGGGGTGGGATCTGAGACCAGTTTTCCATCCTTCATGTACCAACGAGGTCCGGCTGTTTCGGTACGACCGCGCCAACCTCCAATGCCAATCATTTGGTTATAAGCGGCCCAGTTGGGAAAGGCGTTGTCGGCGGCGTGTACGACCACCAGACCGCCACCGCGGCGAATGTATCGTTCAAACTCAGCTCGTAGGTCAGATGGCCAATCCGCAGAGTCAAGATTGGATACGACTACCTGATATTTACTAAACCGGGGTTTGAAGTCCTTGAAATCTCCATCCGCGTGGGGTGCAGTGGCGACTGTTACGTCAAAGAGACCAGTCTCTTCAAGTTCTTTTGTGAGTATCGGAGTGGTCAGTTGCCAGTTGTGGTAGGGACCGGCGCTCTCTCCGTCAAGCAGAAGAACGTGTATGCGGGGCGGGGCAGCATGAGCAGGGACGAAGAACAGGAGGCTTATTAGGCCGGTCCAAAGTCTGACGGTCAGCCAATTCATTGTTTCTCCCGGCTCTTTCGGAGCGCGATCCTCTGAGGAGTATTTCTGGGCGGACGGGAAGAGGAAGCTATGATCCTCCAGATGCTCCAGGGCGAGCGACCACAAGTGTACAACGATTTGTGTGAGACTTGCCCCACGAAGCGCCTACGTCGCGCAACGTCGGTGCCTTGTGTTGTGGATCGCCGGAGATCGGGCACATTTCGCTTGCAAAACATTACTGCTTCCGCTTTGATTGGCATGGATGGGAAGATACTCCATTCGATATCGTGGTCAACAGGCGCACTGGAATAGCACTCTGAGATGACATGAGCCCAGTTTTTCCGATGGCGTAAAGGGCCGTCGTGAGCACAAACGGAGATGATATTGAAGACACTCGTGAATAGGTCAGCTCGATTTCTCGGCATTGCAACTCGATTTGCTGGAATGCTTTTACTCTCGGTTGGAGTGCTTATCGCACAGGCGCCGCAGAGGCCGCGTATCCTTGGGATATCCCATATCGCGCTTTTTGCGCATAATTATCAGAAATCGCGTGCATTCTACGGAGAGTTTCTTGGCTATCAAGAGCCATACAATCTGAACAAGCTGGATGGTTCGCCGATCATGACGTTCTTCAAAGTGAACGATCATCAGTATATCGAGCTGTATCCTGAGCAGGAAGCGAACTCAGACCGCCTAAGTCATATCTCCCTTGAGACAGATGACATTGAAGGTTTACGACGCTACCTCGCTTCGAAGGGGGTGGCGGTGCCCGATCATGCACAGCGGGCTCGAATCGGCAATTTGAGCTTTAATATCACCGATCCGGAAGGGCATACGGTAGAGATGGTGCAGTACATGCCCGAGGGAAAGACGGTGGCTGCATACGGCAAGTTCATGAGTGACACACGGATCTCGAAGCACATGACTCATGTTGGACTGCTTGTTACCAAGCTGGACCCTGAGTACAGGTTTTACACAGAGATTCTTGGCTTCAAAGAGACCTGGCGGGGCAGTTCGTCGGGAAAGGTGCTTTCGTGGGTCAATCTGAAGGTTCCGGATGGGGATGACTACCTTGAGTTCATGCTTGAGAAAGAGGTTCCGGATCCGACACATCGTGGCGGTGCGCATCATCTCTGTTTGCAGGTTCCAGATGTTGCGGCGAGCGTCGAGGCGTTGAAGTCGCGGTCCTACTTCAAAACTTACGATCGCCCGATCGTGGAGCATGTCGGAATCAATCGCAAGCGGCAGGCCAATCTCTTCGATCCCGATGGGACGCGGATAGAGTTGATGGAGCCGACTACAGTGGACGGCAAGCCTACGCCTCCGTCTGTCGCACTCCCCCCGGGATAGTGAGTGCGAGTTTATTTCCTATCGACCTTGCGATGACTGTGGTGGGACGGTCATCGCAAGATCGCTCAATCGGCGGTTTGCGTTTGACTGATTAGGAAGGCTTCGTAGCGAGCCTTATTTTCCGCGTTGGGTGGGTATAACCCGAGAAGAGATGCGCCTGCTTGCACCTGGGCGATGATCCAAGCCTCCAATTTCTCTTGCTTTGTTGCCTCATCGATCACCTCGTCGAGGAGTGCACTCGGGATGACGACGGCTCCATCGTCGTCAACAACGATGATGTCGTTCGGAAAGATGGCGACTCCGCCACAACCGATTGGCTCCTGCCAGTTGACGAAGGTGAGCCCGGCAACCGAGGGCGGCGCCGCGACGCCCTGGCACCACACGGGCAGATTGGTATTGAGAACCCCGGCAACGTCGCGCAAGACGCCATCGGTGACTAGAGCGGCGACGCCACGGACCTTCATGCGCTCGCAGAGGATGTCGCCAAAGATGCCAGCGTCGGTAACGCCCATGGCATCGACGACTGCGACGCAGCCTGGCGGCATTGCCTCGATCGCGGCTCGAGTCGAGATGGGGGAGCCCCAGGACGCGGGCGTCGCAAGATCCTCTCGCGCGGGAATAAAGCGCAAGGTGAAGGCGGGGCCGACGACGCGCTTCTGACCGGGACGTAGCGGTTTGGTGCCGCGGAGCCAAATGTTGCGGAGACCCTTCTTCAAAAGCACAGTGGTGAGGGTCGCGGTAGTGATATTGGAGAGAGCTTGAAGTGCCTTATCGTCGAGTCCCATTAGGTCCGTCCTATCTGTTCGTTTCGATGTCACTCATTAATTTATGCGCTAGCAATTAGACCACCGTCTAGGCGAATGGACGGAACCGGCGATGATCTATTGAGTGGCTGCAAGCTGCTTGAGTTTGGCGCGGAGTTTAAGTAAATCTTCTGGAGAGAGATATCGTCCGTCCGCGACCACTGCGGTGACCGTACGCGTATTCGCAATGTTGTCGAGCGGATTGGCTGCAAGGAGATCCAGGTCCGCGATCCGACCTGGCTTGATAGGACCATAGTCATCGAGCTTGTTGAAGAACCGAGCTGGGTTAAGAGTGGCGGTTTGCAGGGCCTGGAGGGGGGTGAACCCGGCAGCCACAAAGCGTTGCAGCTCTAGGTGGAGGCTGATGCCAGGGAGGAGATCGACGCCGGCTGGTGTGTCCGTGCCCGCGAGAAACGGCACGTTTGCGGTATGGAGTTTCCGCACGATATCGAGTTCGTGGGTGACAAATCTCTCGCGGACCGGGAGCGGGTCGGTATCCATCGACTTGAGGATCGCCTTCTGCGATGCCGGCCATCGGTTCGTGACCCAGCTGTGGGCCGCGTAGCCGAGATCGGGATCTTTGCTGTAATCGATGGCATCGACGAGCCACTGGCCTCGTTCCCAGAAGAGTGTAGGGCACTGCCAAACCTGGTTTTTAGCGAGGAGCTGAATAAGACTCGCTTCGCGTGCCGGATCGTAACTTGCCAGAAAGAGACCGGGCGACTTCTTTCCCGTGAGGTATTGGCTTTCCGTTGCCGCCGGAGAACTGCCTTCGAAGACGCCAATAAGGTGTTCGAAGGTGCGCTGGCCCGAAGCGACTGCCTCGGTGGCACGGATGGAGTCGGGCACGTGCCCTTCATATTCGATACCATCTTTCTTCGCTTCGGCTGCGATGGCGAAGTAAGCGTCGCGTGGGATGCCGGACTGGACTTTGATGAAATTGACGCCTCGGCTTTTGAGCATGTCGACGGCTTTGCGTCCGTCTTCCGGAGTGGTAATGGCGATGGCGGCCTTGTAGTGCGAGGTTGGACCATCGAGCATGGGCCCAGAGACGATCATGCGCGGACCGAGGAGCTGGTGCGCGGCGATCGCGGCGCGAGCGTTGAGCACCATGTCGAGATTGCTGCCCATATCGCGAATTCCGGTGATGCCATTCGCGAGGAAGAGCGGGAGGATAAGGTCACTGCCGTCCTGAGCCATGCCGTCGAAATAGACGTGAGTATGCATATCCCAAAGCCCTGGGATGAGATATTGGCCCTTCGCATCAACCACCTGCCCCTTTTGGGGGACGTGCCTGCGGGAATGCGTGACGCTGATAATGCGATTCCCACTGATAACCACGGTGGTATTGGGCTGGACCGTACCATTGGTGATGTCAATAAGTCTGGCGTTCGAGATGGTCAGTGTTTGCGCCGCAGCGGCGGCGGTCATGGCAAAAAGCAGGAGCAAGCTCTGTAAGGGGCGCACCCCATTATCGTACTGGCCGACATTCGCTTTGACCAAATACGCGTGGGAACTCGATGGTGCGTTTGCGTGGGGGGCATCCAGTGTGCCGGCACGGGGATCCGGCGCGCAGGCATGCAACTCGGATCGGAATCGGAGACCGACGGACTTTTCCATTTCGTTCCGGATGAGGTCAGGGGGGCTCGGTTCACGGGTACACCAAAGGAACATCCAAAAGGGTTCAATTTTTGTTTTGACATCTATCGTCGGTAATGTAACGATGCTCCGCATCACTACCTAGATATATTTCCGCCTCGAATCTCCAGGCAGGGCGGAACTTTAGTGTTCGCGAATAGCGCACCCTTTGGGTGCCGGGGCTGATTTTTGGGGCTAGTTACTCTGTGGCGATTTATTGGGAGTCCTAGGTATGCCTCGTCCGACCGTACCCGCCTTTGACAGAGCGCGCAGCTTCCAGCATCTCTCGCCGGCTCGCATCGTCGCTGTCCTCAATCACAGCCTTTCTTTTCTCGTCGGTCGCATATGCCACCGCTGTTCCATTGGCAGGCGACACGCTCACAGTCAACAGATTGACGGTGCCCGCCGTGTTGACACGGTTCACAAAGATCGTCAGCGTCGCCTTAGCGATCTGACTCGACGTAATGGGAAAAGTCGACAGGCCAGACAAATCGAACCGCAGCTGGGCCGTATTGCCATTACCAACGTACAGATTTGAGAGTGTCTTGAAGTTTGTCGTGGGGCGACTCGAACTCACAAACGCTCGCCCTGGATCGAATCCGGCCAGGGTGGGGTGCGGCAGGAGAGTCAACCGGATACCTGGGGGACGGCAGTGGTTGGGGAGGTGGAGCAATGGGAGGTAATGGCGGCGCGGGCACGAACGGATCGAACGCAAGCCTGCTCGTCGGGGCTAGTCTTCACCACCACTGTCACGGATCCCGCAACCTTGTTTGTGCGCTAGAGCGGATCTCACACTTCAAAGTCACGGCCGAAGGCCGGAGCCAGAACGAATCTCCAACCGCTGTCGGGAGTTCAATCTTCAAGGGCCTCGTTTCAAAATTCGGGATGAATGACGAACGAAAGGGACATATCAGATGAGTGATCAGTACCTCGGAGAGATCCGGATGGTTGGCTTTAACTACGCGCCGCAGGGATGGGCGCTCTGCAACGGGCAGACCTTGAGCATCTCGGCGAACAACGCACTGTTCGCGCTGCTGGGGACGACCTACGGCGGCAATGGAAGCACGAACTTCAATCTGCCCGACCTGCAGGGCCGCATGCCGCTACATGCCGGTGCTGGCGCCAATCTCCCCGTCTATGTGCAGGGCCAGAAGGCGGGCAATGAGAGCATCATCCTCACCCAGCAGCAGATGCCGATGCACACCCATACCGCCACCTTCACCCCGTCGGGTGGGGGCGGCACGCCGACCGTCAATGTCACCATCAATGGAAGCAACCAGCCCGGCAACAGTACCTCGCCGGGAGGGAACTATCTGGCAGGCGCTCCAAAAACCCTCACCAACGACGGCATTTACACCTCGAACGCCGGCACCCCCGGAGCCATTGCCGGGGTTACCGCGACCATCTCGGGCGTCTCGGGAGGCGGCGGCACCGTAATCAATACGCCGACCGGGGGCAATCTGCCGGTGTCCATCGAACCGCCGTATCTGGCCGTTTACTTCATCATAGCGCTCACTGGAATCTTCCCGCCGCGCCCCTAGCTGGGCGGCTACGGAGTTACCCGGAAGCTCAGGGATGTCACGCTGGAGGCTCTACGAGGAAGGGCTGGAAAAGTGATGCAACAGCAGACGAGCATGGTGAGAAGAACGAGAGGCGTGTGTCCGCGGAGTTCCCTTGCGGGGATGCTCACACGCAAAGCCCTGCTCTCTGCCGTTCTCGGTGTGCTGTTTGCAGCCTTCCCTGTGCGCCCAAGGGGTTCTGACCGTTACCCCTGGGCGCACGGTGGCAACTGTTGCGGGCACAGGTGTGGTCGGCTATGCCGGAGATGGCGGTGCCGCCTCAGCGGCGACTCTGGCGAATCCGGCCGGCGCGGCATATGACACGAGCGGAAACCAATTTATCGCCGATGCGCAAAACCATGTGGTGCGCGAAATCTCTAGTTCTGGCCTGATCACGACCATCGCTGGCAGTGGCGTCGAAGGCTATGGTGGAGATGGAGCGGCAGCGACGGCGGCCTTTCTGGACACACCGACCGGCGTGGCAGTCGATAGTGGTGGCAATCTTTATATTGCGGATTCACATAATCACTGCATTCGCCGGGTGAGCGCGGGAATCATCACAACCATAGCCGGGACAGGCAAGCCAGGGTTTTCTGGCGACGGCGGGGCGGCGGCGCAGCTTTGGCTGCCTACCGCGGTCGCGGTCGACTCCAGAAGCGATATCTATATCGCGGATAGAAACAACCAGCGCATTCGAGAGATTCAAGGCGGAACAATCAGGACGATCGCAGGTGATGGAGAAGAGCTCTTCGCGGGTGATGGGGAGCCGGCGATCCTCGCCGCGCTCGATGCGCCCACGGGGGTGGCTGTGGATGCGCTGGGCAATATCTATGTGGCGGATCGCCATAACCATCGGGTACGAAAGATTGGGATCGATGGAACGATCACAACCCTGGCTGGGAGCGGGGCCTCGAGTTTCTCGGGCGGTTACTCCGGAGATGGCGCGGCAGCGACGAACGCAACGATGGCTAAGCCAAGTGGGGTGAGCGTAGACGCGGCCGGAAATGTATATATCGCGGATACGGACAACCAGAGAATTCGTCAGGTCAGTGGGGGAGGGATTGTTACGATCGCGGGCTCAGGCCAACAGGGTTTCGGTGCTGATGGCACTTCTCCCTCGAGCGTAAATCTCAACTCGCCAAGGGCTGTCATGCCGGACACCAGCGGCAACTTAGCGATCTCGGATACGCTTAACCAGAAAATCAGAATGGCCCTCTTGCCGGTGCTTACATTTGCGAGCGATGGAATCGGGATTTTTAGTTCCCCACAGGGCGTCACCTTGACTAACACGGGGACGGCGCCTATCTCTATTGCAACCGTTGAGTTCACAGGTCCCTTCGCTATGGTCCCGGGTGGTAGCTGCTCTCCGCCGCCGATCGCGTTAGACCCGGGCAGTTCGTGTGTGGAGAATATCGTTCTACTCCCCCTAGCGGTCGGCGAAACATCAGGGGCGGTGGTTTTTGGCGGCTCCGGCATCGTCCCGCAAACTGTGCTTTTGCGCGGCAATGGCGTTCAGACGCGGACCACGGTCAATTTGACCTCGAGCCTGGCAGTATCCTTGGCGGGGCAAAGCATTACCTTCTCAGCGACCGTGACGCCTGTGGGCACAGGGATTCCGACCGGGACCATTTCGTTCTACGACGGTCTAGCTCTGATTGGAGCGGCACAGCCTATGGTCGCCGGTGCAGCATCGCTCAGCACGGCAACGTTGGCCCCTGGAACGCATAATATTACCGCGGTCTATAGCGGCGATGGGAACTTTATAGGCAACGCTTCTGGAGTAGTGCAACAGGCAGTGATCGATTTCGGAATTGTTCTCGCGACGGGGAACTCAGCAGGAAACGGAAGCGGCGGAGGTGGCAGTGGTACCGAGACAGCCACCCCAGGCCAGGCGGTGAACTATGGTTTTACCATTGCGCCGATCGGATTGAGCTATCCGCTTCCGATCTCACTTTCTGTTACCGGTCTTCCTCCAGGAGCGACAGCGACCTTTACCCCGCAAAATATTGTATTAGGAGCTGGCCCGGTTAGCTTCACAATGACAATTCAGACACCCCAGACGGTGGGATCGTTGTTACGGAAGAGAGTCTATGGCGCGAGCTCGGGTGGTGCTCTCGCCATCGGTCTTCTGCTGCTTCCGCTATCGGGTCGAATCAGAAGTAACCGTCGTGGGCTGCGATCCTTGTTTGTCGTGCTCCTCTCAAGTTTGGCCGCTGTTGGTGCCCTTACAGGATGCGGAGCAGGGAGCGGTTTCTTTGGTCAGACGCAACAGAGTTATGTGATCCAAATTGTAGGGACGGCCACGAGTGGATTTGCCTTACAGCACTTTGCGACCGTCACTCTGGTGTCAGAGTAGCTTTTTTCGGACCTGGACTTCCCCGAGAAGAGAGAGGTTCGACGCAAACGGAAGAGCCTCGCTAAGTCTGTCATATGCGCTGCGACGTGTCGGCTATTAGCGATATGTCGCCTTTAGACGACTTTGTTAGAAAAATTAACGTTCATTGTTGTCTGGTAATTCGGAATGCTGACCACCAGTCGGCAACGATAGCTGTCTGTCTTGTAATACTGTGGATTTTTCCACGAGAGTTAGTTTCTCACTCTTCCGCCATTGGAGTATCTGAAATGATCAATCCAGCTCATCTTGGCAGTGATCAGTTGACCCCCGAAAATCTCCCGTTCGATATGCTACAGGTTTGGAGTGCCCAGAGTGTCGGGACGAACACGGCACCCCACAGCGGGCAGATCTTTCCGATAGAAGAAAGACCATCGCTCTCCGTCGTCGTACCTTGTTTCAATGAAGAAGAGTCTATTCAAGCTTGTCATGTACAGCTCTCCGAAAGTCTAGCTGCGTCGGGGCGCACCTACGAGATCGTTTATGTGAACGATGGTTCACGGGATCTCACGATGACAATTCTTCGAGAAATTCAAGCAACGGACCCGCACGTGCAGGTAGTGAACCTCTCCAGAAATTTCGGACACCAAGTGGCTGTTAGCGCTGGCATCCGCTACGCAACTGGAAACGCAGTTGCGCTTATGGATGCCGATTTACAAGATCCGCCAGAAGTATTGATGGAAATGATGAGGGTTCTCGAGTCTGGTTATGACGTGGTTTATGGAGCGCGGCGGGCACGAGCTGGGGAGAGCTTTACGAAGCTGCTAACTGCAAAGCTCTTCTATAGGACGTTGCATCTGCTCTCCGATACCGACATACCGGTTGATACCGGAGACTTTCGCGTGATGAGCCGTAGGGCGGTAGATGCTCTTTTGCGGATGCCAGAGAGCCATCGTTTACTGCGCGGGATGGCGAGTTGGATTGGGTTTCGTCAGTATCCGTTCTATTACGAACGTGTTCCCCGATTTGCAGGTCAGACGAAATATCCATTTCAAAAGATGCTGAAATTAGCTCTGGACGGAGTTCTGTCGTTTTCCACTGTTCCTTTGCGTCTGGTGAGCTTTCTCGGCGTTTTATCTGCCTCTGTGGCCTTGTTGGGTATTCTTTACGCGTTGTGTCTGCGCCTGTTTACGCAGATCTGGGTTCCGGGGTGGACTCTGCTTTTTATTGGAATGCTGTTTTTGGGAGGAATGCAAATGTTGAGCCTTGGGGTGGTCGGTGAGTATGTTGGAAGGATCTACACAGAAGCGAAGGGGCGCCCTTTATTTCTGGTGCAGGAAGTACTTTCCTCGCAAGGCGAACGCACGACTGCGTCAAGGGCGTCCCGTGCAACAGCCTAAACTTGGTGCGAGTGATGTCTTACGAGTAGGGCTGGGATTGGCGATCAGCGGTTTCTTTGTCTGGCTGCTCGTCGAGAAGCTAAATCTCTCCCAAGTCTTCGCCTTGCTTAGGGCGGCCTCTGGTCCATGGATACTCGCCGGAATTGGATTGTTGAGCGTGGATTATCTGCTCTGCGCAGTCCGTTGGCGGCTTATGATCTGCAAAGACTCACCCCGGGTGAGTCTCAGCTCAGTCTTCTGTGTGCTGCTCTCCGGATTCGCGGCGAATAATGTTTTGCCTCTCAGGGCCGGTGATGTGATGCGCGCTTTTTGGTTCAATCGACGCCTGCAGTCGTCGTCGGGATTTCTGCTGGGAACGCTGATTTTGGAGCGTGCTCTTGACTTGCTCACGCTGCTGACTATTTGGCTGATTGTGATCACAACGACCCATTTTCAACTACCCCGCGCAGGGTTAATTCATGCGGTATCGTTCCTCACCGTTGCAGGGGTTATCGCATTGGGGATCGTGCTCACGATGGCAGTTAAGATCGAATCTTTCCTGGTTCGGATCGTGCGTCTTTTTTTCGGCGATCGCCAGGTCGTTGGGAAAATTATTTTCTCTATCCGGCCGGTCTTTGCCGTGTTCAAGAGTTGCGGACCGCGTTTGATGCTTGGGTTGATCGCTCTTTCTGGAGGAGCCTGGATCTTGGAAGGCGCTGTTTTCTGGACGGTGGCGAATGCGTTACATCTCCATATGATCGCTGCCTCCCCTTGGCTGGCATTTGTATTCGGTAACTTCGCGGCCATGATTCCAAGTGCTCCGGGATACATCGGAACATTCCATGCGGCTGTTATCACTGCTCTAGTAACTACAGGATGTGAGAGAAATGCTGCAGCTTCATTTGCGATTCTGGTCCATTCCGTAATATGGATATGCGTCACTTCGGCAGGAGCGGTCGCATATTTCGTCTCTTCTGGGGTGAAACGGGAAGCGTCCGAAGGGACAATGATTTCCGTCCCTGACGCAAGTTCGTAAAGAAAGGACTCCAAACGAAATGAAGCATATTGTAATTATTGGTGCCGGATTTACTGGCTTGGCTGCTGCGCTCGAACTATTAGACCGTGGTTATAAAGTCACTGTATTGGAAAGGGACTCGGAAGCAGGAGGCCTTGCGGGCTCGTTTTGGGTCGGCGGCCAACGGCTTGAGAAGTTTTACCATCATTGGTTCCTCAGTGATACCCATATCAGTGACCTTGTGGCAAAGGTCGGGAATAAAGATCAGATTATTCCTCGCGAGACGCGCACGGGCATGTACTATGCCCATAAATTCTTTCGTCTAAGTACACCGAAGGACGTACTACAGTTCAAGCCGCTTTCTCTCCTCAACCGAATTCGATTGGGATATGTTGCGCTGGCGGCGCGCCGCGTCAAGCACTGGAAGCTTCTTGAAAAGCAAACAGCCAAAGAATGGCTGCTTCGGAACTGCAGAAAGCAAGTCTATCGTGTGGTTTGGGAGCCATTGCTGATTGGTAAGTTTGGAGAGTTTGCCGATGAGGTCTCGGCGGTGTGGTTTTGGAATAAGCTCAAGCTTCGTGGCGGAAGTAGGAGCGGCGGCGGAAAAGAGGTGTTGGCTTACTACAAAGGAGGCTTCGCCGCGCTCGCTGATCAAACTGTTGATGCCATTCGGAACAAGGGCGGAGTCGTAGAGTTTCGAAGGGCTGCCACAGGCCTGCGGATCGAGGACGGCAAGGCTACGGGCGTTGAGACCCCGGAAGGTTTTGTTGCGGCTGACGCGGTTCTAATGACGATCCCGCTGCCCTGTGTCGCAGATCTTTTGCAACCGCACTCGTCCCCGGACTACGTTGCGCGTCTGAGGAAGATTCGGTACCTGTCGAACGTCTGCGTTGTGCTTGAACTAACGCACAGCCTCTCATCAATTTACTGGTTGAACGTCAATGATCCTTCATTTCCCTTTGTTGCGGTCATCGAGCACACCAACTTCGAGCCGACGTCTAGTTACGAAGGTCGTCACATTGTCTATCTCTCAAAATATCTTCCTCCTTCCGCGGCGCTCTATAAGGCGACGGACGAAGAGGTGACCGAGATAGCGTTGAAGGCTCTGGAATCGATGTTCCCGGACTTCGAGCGGAGTTGGGTATCTGGGTCGCGCTTATGGCGCGCGGATTACTCGCAGCCGATCATCGAAAAAAACTATAGCGAGTTAATCCCAGAGGTCCAAGCTCCGATCAGCAACATTTTCATCTCCACCATGGCACAGGTCTATCCTGAGGATCGTGGAACGAACTATGCTGTGAGAAATGGTTTCGCCGCCGCGGCCTTGATCGCTGCTCAGTAAGTCGGACGATTGCCTGCACGAGTGGCTCAGGGGAACTGGCTGCTTGGAACAAAATATGAAGAAGGTGTCGCCAATGATGACATCGCTGTCAGAACAAGACTCTGCCGATCGATTTTCCCTGTCTGAGCGCTGGATATTGGTTGCCGTCGGTACGATGTTGCTCGCCTTGGGTGTGTCGGGGGAAAGCCTGTGGATCGATGAAGGCTACTCGGCGAAACTAGCTATGCAGCCGACCCTTGTACTCTGGGCAAGAACCCTCAAGTCGATCCTCGGTTCGGAACCTCAGATGCCAGGATATTAACTGTATCTCTGGGGATGGACGCGGGTCTTTGGGATGAGCGAATGGGGGATGCGATTTGCAAATCTTCCGTGGGCAGCCCTATTTACAGCTGCGCTTGCCTGGGGATCGGAACGTTTGTTGCATGTCCGGCGGCTATGGCTAATCATCTGCTTGTCACCTTTTCTATGGTTCTATATGAACGAAGCCCGTCCGTATGCGATGATGCTTGGTTTGTCCATGGCAACAACGGTTGCAGTGCTTTCGTATGCTCATGATCCGGTACGCTTTCGCCTTGCGCCTTGGTGGGCAATGATTTCATTGCTCGCTCTGTGGTCCGTACACATGCTTTCGATTACGATAGTGCCGAGCATGCTCGTGCTTCTCTACCTTCTGCGTCCCGTACCAATCAAAACTCTCATCCGGCAATGGCTGTTACCTCTCATGGTCACGATGCCGTTCTATTTGCTGCTGGCGCTGTATTACCTGCATACAGTCGCAGGTGGCAATGGCGGTAATATCGAGAAACCTGGATTATCGAATCTCGCGTTTGCCTTCTACGAGTTTCTTGGATTCGGAGGACTGGGGCCACCGCGTACCGATTTGCGCTTGCATCCGAATCTGCACACCCTACTTCCCTATCTGCCAATGTTGATATTGGGTGTGCTTGCATTCGTTTTGGTGGGGAGTTCTATCCTATCGCAGTTGCGCCGTTCCTCCGATCATCGGACAGTCTTCGGGCTCGCTGTTGCGTTTGGTGTGGGAGTGCTTGTAACCTTCGTGCTTGCCTATGCAGTTCATTTGCGGCTGTTAGGGCGGCATCTTGCCGTCTTCCCGCCGTTGCTCGCTTTTTTGCTGATAGCCGGTTTGCGACCGGTTCGGAATGACCGCCAGCAGATGCCTGTGTTCGGTTCCTTGCTCCTGTTGGCGGCGGTATGGCTTTGTTCCGACATCAAGCAGCGAGTACTTCCCAGTTATCACAAGGACGATTATCGGAGTGCAGTTGCACTCGCACGGAATGCCTTGGTGAAGGGGGAGCCGGTACTTTGGGTTGCGGATCGGGAGACGGCAAACTACTACGGGCTGCCGACCACCGAGGGGCTGGAGAAAGGAAGCTTGTTGCCGGACCGGCCGATGGAGGCTGTATCCGGTGTTTGTTCTCCGGAGCGTTTGGAGCGCTCTTTGTTGAGTGGAAAGCCATACCTGGTCGTGATGACGGATCGAGAGCACTTCGATCCGGATGGCAATTGCCGTGAGGTCGTGAAGTCTCTCAACGGTACGCACATAGCGAGTTATCCAGACTTCGATGCGTGGCAGGTAACAGAAGGTTCGAGTGTTGCGAGGGTGCGCGCTTCGGCTCTGAGGTCATCGTATTAGCGTTCGACTCCGTTGACAAAACGACCCCATCGTCATCGTAAAATGACGCCGGTCTACTGTTCCACCCCGCGCGAGGCGTAGCGGAGCCTTACAATCAGTCCTGTGTTCGGGAGGACTTCTTTGGACAAGCGGGACTTTCTCAAGGGTTCGGCCGCTACGGCTGCGGCGCTGATGATGGGGCTGAGCGAGGAGCAGGGGTTCGCGGACGACTTCGTTCCGAGAACCAACTGGTCTGGGAACTATCACTACTCGACCAATAAGGTCCTTCAGCCTTCATCGGTCGCCGAGGTACAGGAAGCGGTACGCAGTGTCGCTGGAGTTCGCGTACTCGGGACCCGACATTCTTTCAACGGCATCGCAGATTCGCAGATCGCGCAGATATCTACGTTAAAGCTCAAGGACGTAACCGTCGATGCGAAGACCTCAACCGCTATTGTCGGTGCGGGAATCCGGTACGGCGATTTAGCTGTTTTGCTTGACGCGAAGGGCTTCGCGCTCCATAACTTGGCGTCGCTGCCCCACATCTCGGTTGGAGGAGCGTGCGCGACCGCAACCCATGGCTCAGGAATGGGCAACGGAAATCTCGCGACCGCCGTGAGGGCGGTGGAGTTTGTCGCCGCCGATGGGTCTGTCTGTACACTCTCTCGCGATAAGGATGGAGATCGCTTTGCCGGAGCTGTTGTAGGTCTCGGCGCGCTCGGTGTCGTCACGCACTTGACACTTCAAATGCAACCACGATTTGATATGACCCAAGTCGTCTATCAGGATCTCCCTTTCCGCGAACTGGAGCACCACTTGCCTGAGATTATGGGCGCGGGCTACAGCGTCTCCCTCTTCACGGACTGGCAGAACGGTCTCGCTGGAGAGGTTTGGATCAAACGCCGCGTCGACCATGGCGGTGCGTCCGCTCCTCCCGCCCGCTTCTTCAATGCTACCCTCGCGACGAGGAAACTCCACCCGATCCTCGACCATTCAGCCGAAGCCTGCACCGACCAACTCAATATTGTCGGTCCATGGTACGAGCGGCTGCCACACTTCAAGCTGAACTTTACGCCGTCGAGTGGCCAAGAGCTGCAGACTGAGTTCTTCGTTCCTTTTGAGCGCGGCTACGAGGCCATTCGGGCCGTCGAGACGCTTCGTGATGCGATCACGCCGCATCTCTATATCACCGAACTTCGCGCAGTCGCTGCCGACGATCTATGGATGAGCATGGCGTACCAACGTCCGTCCCTCGCAATTCACTTCACCTGGAAGCTCGAGACAGACCAGGTCATGGAAGTCCTGCCGCGGATCGAGGCTAAGCTCGCTCCCCTTGGCGCACGTCCTCATTGGGCCAAGGTATACACCATGGAGAGTCGCCACATTGCACCACTATATCCGCGCATGAAAAACTTTCGTTCTCTCGCGAGAGGGTTTGACCCCAACGGAAAGTTCCAAAATGCTTATCTGCGGGACCATGTCGATATTGGCTAAGGAACAGGTATGGCGACTCGCTTGCAAGTGGAGGAACGTGGACGAGGCAATTGTTCTTTTGGGGTGCGTCACCGAAGGCTACCCGCCGGGGATTGAGCCTTACTCATGAAAATGCAGCAGCGACCGAAATCCGGTAATCGCCACGGTGTGTTTCGGACACGTCGGCAATCCCGCTGCGGTCGCGACGCTCAGGTTGCCGGGCCGCTAAAGTCATAAGGGCAAGTCTGGATAATTTGTGTCGCGTGCTTGTCCATTGTGCACTCTTCTGTCTATTGTTTACTCTGCTATCCATTGTTTTAGTTCGACGAAGTCTCATTACGATTCCGTTTCGGAGGCCCGTTCCTTGAATCGAGGGCAATGCCTGGGCACCACAGCAGCCGCGCTCGCGGCTGGTCGACTCGCGCTCACTTCATCCAACAACGAGTTGGATCACCGCATACACGGGGGTAGGTTACGATGGGATGCTCAGCGTCCAGAAGGAAGATCTGATCCGTGCGTGAAATTGGCGTGCAACGATCCTTGGTCGCCCGCGAGAATCCATAGCCTGCTCTCCCTCCGCGGGGAGCATCTCCAGAAGTGGACTCGAATCCCATTCGATCCAAACCGGATCTGTGGCACAGCATCAGAACCTCCTGCAAACCTATACGCAACCTGATTGTTGAGGCTTGAATGATCCGATTTACTGCCCTGTTTTCTCTAACCCTTCTCGCTTGCACCTCATTTGCCCAATCAAGTCCATCGACCGCCGCTCTCGAACGCAATGGCGCGACCGTCACCATTGAGCCCTACGCGCCGAATATCGTTCGGGTGACTCTCAGCACCATCGCACGTGAGGCACAAGCGGCCCCCGGCTATGGTTTCGTCGCTCACGCCGACGGTACCGATTGGACGCACGCGATCAACTCAGAGGGTGCTGACATTTATACCAGCGCGCGCATGCTTGTCACCGTCGCGCCCGAGCACCGTCGCCGCCCCGGGGGCAAGCTGCCCGACACCGCGAAGTTCTTCTCCGGCGCCGGTGGTGGTGTGGACATCGCGTTCACCCTGCCCGACGGCACACCGCTTACGGAGATGGACGGCTGGAGCATGGCCGCACTCAACCAGAAGGACGATACCCTGCGCAATGCCCGTGGCATAAAGCCCGAGGACCTGCCACTCTACACTGTCAGCGCCAGCTTCCGCGCCCCCGACGACGAACACTACTGGGGCCTCGGCCAGAACCAGGAAGGCTACCTCGATCATCGCCAGCGTCCCATCACCTGCGCCGCCAATTACATCGCCCCGGCGTCGCCCAGTTGGTGCGTGCCCTTCGCCGTCACCAACAAGGGCTACGGCGTCCTGTGGGATAATCCATCCTCGACCACCATCTCGCCCGCATTCGATGGTCAGACGCGCTGGACCTCGCAGCTTGGCCGCCGCGTCAGCTTCTTCGTCATCGCCGGCCACACCCCCAACGAGATCTATGCGGGCTACCGCCTGCTGACCGGCTCCGCTCCTATGCTACCCAAGGCGGCCTACGGCTTCATCCAGTGCAAGCAGCGCTACAGCAGTCAGGCCGAGGTGCTCGCTGTCGCCAAGGGTTACCGCGAGCGCCACCTTCCCCTCGATATGATCGTCGTCGACTGGTTCTACTACACCAAAATGGGTCAATACGACTTCAAGCCCGAGGACTGGCCAGACCCCGCCGCCATGAACCGTCAGCTCCATGCGCAGAATATCGAGAGTATGATCTCGGTCTGGCCGCGCTTCGAGCCTGGCTCCCGCTACTACAACGAGATTCTCTCCCACCGTTGGTTCGAGCACTACGCCTCGGGGATCCCCGTTACCCCCGACGAGCCGACTCCCGGAGCCCCCGTCGACGGCCTGCCCTATGACAAAGCCGGATCCGACATCGATACGACCAATCCCGAGGCTGCCAAGTGGTGGTGGAATCTCATTCACACGAACATCGCCTCTCAAGGCTTCGATTACTTCTGGGCCGACGAGACCGAGCCCGATCTCCCTCCCGATGGAGCCTATCTCCACGTCGGTCCCGGGACAGAGTACTTCAACGTCTATCCGCTCTTCCACATCGGGGCCATCTATAACGGCATGCGCGACCAAGCCGCCAAAGGCGACGGCCGCCGCGCATTGATCCTCTCGCGCGACGCCTACACCGGAATTCAGCGTAACGGAGCTATCGTCTGGACCTCCGATATCTCTCCGACCTGGGACACCTTCCGCCGCCAGGTCCCGACGTTGCTGAATGATGCCGCCTCCGGCATCCCCTACGTTGGAAGTGATATCGGCGGCTGGCAGGGCCTTCCCTATCGGCACACGCCCGCGCATCCGCCCCTCATCGACCCCTCTGGCGCCCGCGCCAACGTCCACTTCGACGACGACTACCCCGAGCTCTACGTGCGCTGGTTCGAGATGGGCGCCTTCGAACCTACCATGCGCACCCACGGCACGCGCACCTACAACGAGGTCTGGAGCTACGGTCCGCAGGCCGAGCCCATCCTCGAGAAGTACCTCAAGCTGCGCTACACCCTCATGCCCTATATCTACTCGCTCGGCTGGGACGTTCACCAGAGCGGCGCGCCCCTCATGCGTGCCTTGTGGATGGACTTTCCCAGCGACACCCATGTCTTCAACATGACCGACGAGTATCTCTTCGGCCCCTCGCTGCTCGTTGCTCCCGTCCTCGAGCAAGGTGCCACCACTCGCGAGGTCTATCTCCCCGCAGGAACGGACTGGTACAACTACTGGACCAACGAGCGTGTCCACGGTGGCCAGACCATCACTGTCGCGGCTCCCATCGACACCATCCCTCTCTTCGTACGCGCCGGTTCCATCCTTCCTCTCGGTGCTCCCGTGGAGAGCACCCATGATCACCAACAGATCGAGAAGATCAAGGTCTACCCCGGAGCCGACAGCACTTTCACCCTCTACAACGACGATGGCACGACCTACGCCTACGAGAAGGGCGACCGGCAGATCACAACCTTGACGTGGGACGACAAGGCTGGCAAGCTCGCGCACGAAGGTGCGGAGGCGTGGGAGGGGAGCGATGCGAAGCTCGTAGAGATCGAGCGCTGAGGGCGGGCAAGGTCGAGCCGGCGAACGGTCTGACCTTGCTCTCAGCTCAGCGCTCAGAGCATCGATCGCAAATTCTATCCGATCACGGTCTCCCGCGCGAAATAGGCCAACGCAAGGTTATGACCGGTCCCGCACTTATCCCGCCGATGAGTGCGGGAGTGCTGCATGGGTGCGGGCCGCGATCAGTCGTGCGCGAAGAGGTCCGTGCCTGCCGTGCCGTGGGCGGTACGGATAGTAACCATCTCAATAAGGGCAACCGGGTGAGATCAGCAGGACGATCCGCCTATACAAAGACATAATTGTTTGTCTCAAGAGCGGATGTTACCGTCACGGACATACTAGATGTCGCGGGAAGGAGCCCTCCAGTCGACGTGGCGAAGAAGGGAAGTCCCGTCTTTCGGAAGATTTGCCGTGGGTAAGTACGAGTAGCAAGAGCGTCGTTCCTCTCGATCCTCAGTTCCATCAACACATGCCGTAGGGAGTAAGCAATGCCGATACAGAGCGAACCACCGTTGCGCCATAGCAATCGATACAGCGCGGATGCAGCATGTGCGCACTGTGACGGGGTCATCCGTCACGAGCCGTGGTGTGCCACACAGAGCGAGGATGTTCACTATGCATTTCGAGTGCTTGTGGACTCAAAACAGCTAAGTCCTGGCGATGAACTCAGCTTGCACGCTTTAGGAGTCTCCTGGGGAGCGGACTAGCGGCACTGGAAGCGGATGAGTTGGTTGATGACGGACCGAGTCTCATGCACAACGAGAAAAGGTCGATTTGGCTCTTCTCTTTTGAAGAGAAGCGACCTTTATTCCCTGCTGCTGTGTAGTCGGACGCGTAAGGAGAAATATGTGTCCCGCGCGAATCCATGATTTGCATGTCTTTTGGGTCAGCTCATCGTCTCTATCGCACGTATGAGGGACTCTAGAAATACCTCATACATGCGATAGAGACATCTGATGCAATGCCCCTCCTCCTCCTTCTCATCTCATTAAAACAAATCAACTTCGGAAGCCTTCGATGGCGTAGTCTTTTTCCGCATATTTCCTTGGAGACCACCAACGCAAAAAGTTTGAGCATTCGATTTCTTTAATTCTCGCTAGAGGAAGAGACACATCGAACAGGCCAAGTTGAAGTTCACTCCCCCAGCGTGCTTCACTCCTACCGCGAACGCTACAGCAGCGTTGACGGAAGCAGGAAGTATGAGCAAGGCCTTCGTCGTGCGCGCGCTTACCGAATTTTTGGAAGGCTGGCACAATGCCGATGGCTCAGCGAACCTTTCTGGCCGCTTGACCCGTCCACTTCCGTCTGGCCACTTAGCCTAACCGATAACTGATAGTGAGCACAGTATTTCCATGGCTGGCAAATGCCGGCTACCACGAGCCATGGCCGCTGGCGGGCAATGTTGATCACACCACGGCACGCTACATCGTTCGTGGGATGGAAGGGAGCCGATGCCCGAGCTTTACCTTTGAGATAGCGATAGATACGCTGCTCAAACGGCTCCGGTACGGGCGAAATTCCTTCTGCCACCCTTGAGGCAACGATAAATACTCTGCTCAAACGGCTCTGGTACCGGCGAAATTTCTTCTTCCGGGGTCTCTTTTGCTACTTCATTTTTGAGAGTCCGTGGACGACACATTTGCCAGCTTGGTCGGTACGACGAGAAGCCAGAGTGTGCCTTCTCTCCGTTGGTGTGTGTTTTCTCCGGTCATTTTTTATTGCATCGCAAGTATGGACGCGAAGTGGTTCCGACACGCGCGTTAGCGCGTGAGACGCGCACAGCTCGCAATGACGTACCAATACCCATCACTCATGTTGACTAAAAGCTTTATGGCGAGATAAAGATGCGTGCCTGAAGGCGATCATGCGAGGGGGGGAGCTGTCGCCGCCGAGGCCGACGCCGAGCAAGGCCGGTGGGCGGCGAGGTGGTGCTCTCCAGTGTGCCGAAGCGGGCGGGAATGAAGCTGCCGGGAACCTGGCCTCAACCGCGCTGGGGAGGGCGAAGTTTGCGTGGTCGGGTGTGGCTCCGCCCAGCAAGGCTGGTATCGGAGAGCCGCAGCGCATTCAAAAATAGAAGGGCGCCGGAGTATTGCGTTCGCCGGCGCCCGAGTGCAGGTTGTTGTGCGATTTCTGCCGTAAAGCTGGGTTCGGTCCCAGGTTATGTGTCCAAAAATCCCACTTTATGGGGCCATAATCCCAGTTTATGCGTCAACCTACAGCTCTCTCTTTTGTTAGATGTCGAGGTTCTTGACGTCGAGGGCGTTTTCTTCGATGAACTTGCGGCGGCTTTCGACGTCTTCGCCCATGAGGGTGGTAAATATTTCCTCGCAGGCGGCGATGTCTTCGAGCTTGACCTGAAGCAGGGTGCGGCGCTCGGGGTCCATGGTGGTCTCCCAGAGCTGCGGCGCGGTCATTTCGCCGAGGCCCTTGTAGCGCTGGACCTGATACTCCTTGCGGCCCTGCTCGATGACGTACTCGAAGACGTCACGCGGGGTTTGCTTTTCGACCGGATCCTGGTTGATCTTGTTGGAGCGCTTGGCCGGCTTGGTCTCGATGGCGGTGCCAGGGGCGGCAGCGATCTCGGGATTGACACCCTCTTCCTGGGCGATCTCCTCGGCCTCGTCCAATGCCTCCTGTGTTACGGCAGCGGTGGTCTTGGGAGCGTAGGAGATGAGGAACGGGGCTTCTAGCTTGTCCTTGATCTGGGCGTGCTTGGCGAGGAGCTGGCGGCTCTCGGCGGAGGTGGCGAGCGCCCAGTCGATGGTGCGGACGGCGCCCTGGGCGTCGGTGAAGCTGACGGACCAGGTTTGGTGTTCCTCGTCGAGGGTGGGTTCACCGACGGCGCGGAACTGGTACTCCTTGACGATGGCCTGGAGGCGAGCCTGCATCTCGATGAGCTTGGCGGGAGCCTGGCCGGTGGCGGACTGGAAGTCCTCCTTCTTGGCGGGGGCGGCGCCCTCGTGGGCGAAGAGCAGGCTGAAGTCGCGGACCACCTGCTCGTTGCGTAGGCGCTTGTCGAGCTTGTCGAAGAAGCCGAGGTAGTCGTTGAGCTGCGCCATGAAGGTGGTCAGTTCGGCACCCTCGATCTTCTGTTGCTTAGGGCCGTAGGTGAGTACCATGCCATCGGAGGCGCGCTTGACCATGACCGAGACGTACTCGCGGTCGTCTTTGATGTACTGCTCGAACTTGCCCTTCTTGATGCGATAGAGCGGCGGCTGGGCGATGTAGACGTGGCCGCGCTTGATCAACTCCGTCATGTGACGGAAGAAGAAGGTGAGCAGCAGAGTACGGATGTGAGAGCCGTCGACGTCGGCATCGGTCATGAGAATGAGCTTGCCGTAGCGGAGCTTGGCGACGTCGAAGTCGTCCTTGCCGATGCCGCAGCCGAGGGCTGTGATCATGGCGCGGATTTCCTCGTGGCCGAGCATCTTGTCGTAGCGAGCCTTTTCGACGTTCAGGATTTTTCCCTTGAGAGGGAGGATGGCCTGGAAGCGACGATCGCGACCCTGTTTGGCGGTTCCGCCGGCCGATTCACCCTCGACGAGGTAGAGCTCGCAGCGGTCGGGCTGGCGTTCCGAACAATCGGCCAGTTTTCCCGGAAGACCTCCGCCGTCGAGCGCACCCTTGCGGCGGGTGAGGTCGCGGGCCTTGCGGGCGGCCTCGCGGGCACGGGCGGCGTCGATGGCCTTGTTGATGATCTTCTTGGCGACCGAGGGGTTCTGCTCGAGGAAGGCGCCGAGGCGCTCGTTGACAAAGGCCTGGACAGTGCCGGCGATGTCGGAGTTGAGCTTGCCCTTGGTCTGGCCCTCGAACTGGGGCTGCGAGAGCTTGACGCTGATGACGACCACCAGGCCCTCGCGGACGTCGTCGCCGGAGAGGTTCTCCTTGACGTCCTTGAAAAGACCGAGGCTCTGGCCGGCGGCGTTGATGGTGCGGGTCAGAGCGGTCTTGAAGCCGGAGAGGTGGGTGCCACCGTCGATGGTGTTGATGTTGTTGGCGAAGGTGAAGACGGTCTCGGAGTAGCTGTCGTTGTACTGGAGGGCGATTTCCATGGCGACGTTGTCGCGCTCGGCCTCCATGTAGATCGGCTTCTCGTGGAGGACGCCCTTGCCCTTGTTGAGGAGCTTGATGAACTCGGCGATGCCGCCGGTGTATTTGAAGGTCTGGGTCTTGGACTCGCCGGTCTTCGCGTCGGTTTGGCGGTCGTCTGTGAGGGTAATTTCGATGCCCTTGTTGAGGAAGGCAAGCTGACGCAGGCGATTCGCGAGGGTATCGTAGCTGAACTCGTGGACGGTGAAGATGCTCTTGTCGGGAAGGAAGTGGACCTTGGTTCCGCGGCGCGTGGAGGCACCCATCTTGCGGAGCTTGCTGATGGGATCGCCCTTGGCGTAGTCCTGCTCCCAGGCGAAGCCGTCGCGCCAGATCTCGACGTCGAACTCCTCGGAGAGGGCATTGACGCAGGAGACGCCGACGCCGTGGAGTCCGCCGGAGACCTTGTAGTTGGAGGCGTCAAACTTGCCGCCGGCGTGGAGCATGGTGAGGACGACCTGGACGGCGGGCATGGTCACGCCGTTGATGGTCTTGTTGTCGACCGGGATGCCGCGGCCGTCGTCGACGACGGTGATGGAGTTGTCGACGTGGATGGTGACGTCGATGCGGGTGGCATGGCCGCCGAGGGCCTCGTCGACGGAGTTGTCGACGACCTCGTAGACGAGGTGGTGCAGGCCCTGCTCACCGGTCGAGCCGATGTACATGGCGGGCCGCAGGCGGACCGCCGCGAGGCCTTCGAGCACGGTGATGTTTTCGGCGGAGTAGCCGCCTTCTTTCTTCGCAGCGGGATCATTGGCTGCCGTGGTTTCGGGATCGAGAAGAGCGGTTTCTGTCGGGATTGCGGTCGATGCCATGGAACTCCGTAAGATCGTGGTTTGCGTGCTGCAAAGAGGCCGAGACGGAGACCTTGCTGGAAGGAGGAAAGTCCGCGTCAATTCAGCACTTAAGGCGCTTCGGAGCGACTCTTTTTAGAGCTTTAGTATACCACGCGAGACCCTACGCCCGACGCTGCGGCGGGGTCTCCCGGGGTGTCCTCCGGGGCTCGATGGGAGCGATCCCGGATCGCCCAAAAAGATACCTCCCACCTCCCCCCTGGAAAAGCACCCAAAATCCAGATAACAAAGAGCATATGTCCAAACCGAAGTCTGGACTCGGGAGGGTCCGAAAGGCCACCGTTTTGCGGCCTTCTGCCCTTGATTTTATCAGGCGTGTCAAGCGAGCGAGGGCCGTTGCGGCTCCTTAGACGAGGGTGGTGTGAATTAGGAGGAGGAGGTGGAGGGTTTCGAGGTATACTGCTTAGAGTTGTACGAGTCCCGGCTAAGCGGTACTACGGCCGGAACTATTTAGGAATCCCATGCCAAAGTTGAAGACACACTCGGGCGCTGCGAAGCGCTTCACGAAGACTGCCAGCGGCAAGTTCAAGCGCGGACACTCGAAGATGCGTCACATTCTGACCTCGAAGGCGACCAAGACCAAGCGCAAGCTGGGCGGGTCGGCTCTGATCTCGGATGCGGACCACTATAACGTGTCCCGCATGCTTCCCTACGCCTAGCACTTAGGCAAGGGGATGACGTTTTCCCGATCGAGCCGCTGATGGGCTGTGGTTAACACAGCTTTCAGCAAAGGGCCTGCCAAGCGTTCGTGGCCCCTGGAATCTGCTCTGTGAGCAGATTCCACCGAGATGCCGGGAGTTGCATAGCGTGTGAAGAGGCCACTCTGCCTCCAGCCGCTTAACCGATGTACGCCAAAGGAGATTGACATGCCCCGTGTAAAACGGAGTACCAAACGTAGCGACCGCCGCAAGAAGATTCTTAAGCGGGCAAGTGGCTACTTCCTCACGAAATCCAAGCTTTATCAGGCAGCGCAGGAGGCCGTCGAGCGCGGACTCATGTTCGCATACACCGGCCGTAAGCAGAAGAAGCGGCAGTATCGCGCTCTATGGATCGTGCGTATCAATGCCGCGTGCCGCCTGAATGGCATGAGCTACTCGACCTTCATCAATGGCTTGAAGAAGGCCGGCAACGGTCTGGACCGCAAGATCCTGGCCGACATCGCGGCGAACGACGCGGCTGGCTTTGCCGCTCTGGCAGTCGAGGCAAAGGCTGCTCTGGCGAAGGCTGCTTCCGCCGCCTAAGACGCATCCAAAGCATTATGTTCTCGCAAAGAGGTACCGCTGAGGCGGTACCTTTCTTGTCTCCGGCGCGGAGCTGCGAGCGGGTTGCAGGTTCCGCGGGGCTCTTGTGTTTCGAGGTATTCCTGTTTTGTTCCTCTCTAAACTGTCTTGAAGAAAGTATTCTGTGGCTATGGAACAACTGGCGTCTTCTGAAGGTGAAACCTCCGCCACCCCGCAGTTTGAGAGCTGGGGGCGCTATCCGAGCTACTCGGGGAAGATCCTGCCGCTGCATTGGCAGGGTGATTTTCCGCGGGTGGTGGAAGGCATCCACAATGGGGCGCTGCCGGTCGGTATGGGGCGGAGCTACGGGGACGTATGCCTGCTGAAGGATGGCAACCTGCTGGTGACGACAGGGATGAACCGGCTGCTGGACTTCGATCCGCATACTGGATTGCTGACGGCCGAGGCGGGGATGACGCTGGCGCAGATCCTGGACTTCGCGGTGCCACGCGGGTTCTTCCTGCCGGTGACGCCGGGGACGAAGTACGTCACGCTGGGCGGGGCGATCGCCAACGACATTCACGGCAAGAACCACCACATCGCGGGGACCTTCGGCTCGCATGTGACGCAGTTTGGGCTGGTGCGCTCGGATGGAACGGCGATGCGATGCTCGCCGACGGAGAATGTGGACTTCTACGCGGCGACGATCGGCGGACTGGGACTGACTGGGCTGATTCCTTGGGCGCAGGTGCGGCTGCGGCCGATCGTGTCGCGCAAGATCGACTATCGCGGAATCCAATTCCATGGGATCGACGAGTTCCTGGACCTGACGCGACAGAGCCAGCATATCGAGTACACGGTGAGTTGGGTGGATTGCGCGTCGACGGGGAAGAACTTCGCCCGCGGCGTGTTCATGGAAGGCGACCACTCGAAGATTCCCGATGACCTGAAGCCTTCGCCGGAGCCGAAGCTGGTGTTCCCGTTCGACGCACCGGGCTTTGCGCTAAACCATCTGACGGTGAGCATGTTCAACACGGTCTTCTTCCACAAGCAGATGAAGAAGGAGGTTCGCGCGCTGCAGGACTACGAGCCGTTCTTCTATCCGCTGGACAAAGTGCTGCACTGGAACCGCATGTATGGCAAGCGCGGGCTGCTGCAGTTCCAGTACGCGATTCCGTGGGAGAACGCGCGCGAGGGTACGATCGCGATTCTGCGCGAGGTGGCGAAGTCTGGGTTGGCGTCGTTCCTGGCGGTGCTGAAAGCGTTTGGCGATGTGCCTTCGCCGGGACTGATGAGCTTCCCGCAGCCTGGGATTACGCTGGCGCTCGACTTCCCGATCAAGCCTGAGGTCAGCTTCCCGCTCTTCGAGCGGCTGGCGGACATGACGCTGGAGTTCGGTGGCAGACTGTATCCGGCGAAGGATGCGGCGATGACCGCGGCGCAGTTTCAGGCCTTCTATCCACAATGGGAGCAGCTGGCGCGCTTCCGCGATCCACTGCTTACCTCCAGCTTCTGGGAGCGCGTTACCGGAGATCGTTCTAGCCTATGAGTACTCAAGCTTTCACCACCGCAGCGGCCACGACGCAGGACGTCGGCTCGATGCTGCATGCTTCGATCAAGGGACCGTCGCTGAAGGTTCTGGTTCTTGGAGCAACCTCGGGGATCGCCGAGGCGACCTGCAGGATCTGGGCGGCTCAAGGCGCGAGCCTGTTTCTGGTGGCGCGGAATGCGGAGAAGCTGGCCGCTGTCGCTGCCGATTTGCGCACGCGCGGAGCGCGGTTTGTGGACAGCGCAGTGGCCGATCTGGACGATACGGAACGACATCCGGAGCTGCTGGCGCATGCGATCAACTCGCTGGGCGGAATGGACGTCGCGTATTTGGCGCATGGCATTCTGGGTGACCAGACGAAGGCGGAACAGGACTTCAATCAGGCTGCGCAGATCTTCCATACGAACCTGATGGCTCCGGTGTCGCTGCTGACGTGGCTGTCGAACTACTGCGTGCAGCGGCATGCAGGCATTTTGGCAGTGATCTCGTCGGTTGCGGGCGAGCGTGGACGGAAGTCCAACTACGCGTACGGCGCGTCGAAGGCCGGGTTGACGGCATTTCTTGGTGGGTTGCGGAATCGCGTCGATCGAGAGGGCGTGACCGTGCTGACGATCAAGCCTGGTCCGGTGAAGACGGCGATGACCGGTGGCATGAAGGGCAGCGAGAAGTTCGCCGATGTGAACGCGGTCGCGAAGAACATTGTGGGCGCGGTCGAGAAGAGGCAGGACAGCTTGTATGTGCCGTTCCAGTGGCAGCCGATTATGTTCGTGATTCGGCATATTCCAGAGCGGATCTTTAAGAAGCTGAATCTGTGAAAACGCTGTCCTGCCGGACGGGCTCCCTGCGCGGCCAGCGGTCACTTCGGTGGGCCTCCCCTTTGGTCGGCAGTGGATCTTTACTGCTGCTGTTGTTGGGCTGCCATTTGTTGCTGGCGGCTTAGGGTTGGGGGTGGGTCGGGGAGAGCGGTGGCCTTTTCGACCAGGGTGGACCAGTCCTCGGGGACGGGGAGCTCGCGGTCGAGCTGGAGGGTGCCCTCGCTGGGGTTGACCTGGACGGCGACGGTGAGCTCGCTGGCGGCGCGGCCGCGGTAGATGCCGTGGGTGGGCGGGACGTCGGCGTAGTCGCGGCCGATAGCGGTGCGGATGTGGCGATCGCCGGCGACGAGCCAGTTGGTGGGATCGAAGCCGACCCAGCCCAGCTCGGGCAGGAGGACTTCGACCCAGGCGTGGGTGGCGGAGTTGACGGAGCGGTCCTGGTCGGCGCGGCCGTGGTAGAGGTAGCCGCTGACGTAGCGGCAGGGGATACGGAGCTTCGAGCGCACCAGGGCGATCATGATATGGGCGAAGTCCTGGCAGACGCCCTTGCGGCTGCCGAGGGCGACGTCGATGGGGGAGTCGACCTTGGTGGACCTGGGGACGTAATCGAAGTAGCGGTAGATCTGCTCGTTGAGCTGGTGGAGGACGAGGAGGGGGTCGTCGCGGCGGCGGAGGTCGAGCTCGGCGGCGAGGCGGTCGAGGGCCGGGGTGGGAGCGGCGAACTCGCTGGGGAAGAGCATCTCGGAGTAGTCGGCGTCCTGGACCATGGCGTCGAGGGCGGCCCAGGCCTCGGGGGCGACGAAGGTCGGGATGGCGGGGTGCGGCTGCATCTCGACGAGGGACTCGGCGACGATGACAAGCTGGCCGTGCTGGCCGGGGATGTCGAAGTGGTGGACCTGGTTGGCGAGGTGGTCGCGGTAGCTGAAGACGCGGCAACGAGGGCTGACGGAGAGATGGAAGGTGAGGCAGCGCTGGCTCTGGTCCGAGCGCGGGTGCATGCGGGTCTCCATCATGCTCTCGCTGACCGGGTTGCTGTACAGAAACTTGGTCAGGTGGCGGATTGAGTAGTACATCGTTCCCTCCTCTTCCTTGCTCGCGTTCTGTCTTGCTTAGGGGGTTCCTCCCTATCTTGGACGCAAAATACAGAAAATAAATCGCTTGCGAGGTGCCGTTGTAAGCAAGTTATTCATTCTAAATTGGTTATAAGTAAATTATCAATCCAAACAGGTTAGCTAAATTCCTGAGCGCCGCTTCTTCTCTTGTTTTCTTTTCTTACTTAATTCTACGCAGTCGTAGAGACCCTCTAGGCTACCTTTTGAACGCTTGAATGGCTTCCGGGCCGGGAGGAAAATCTGGGTTGGAAGGTGCGCGCGGTATGAGTGGTGCGGAGGGTACCGTGTCCTCCGCACCACTCAGGATGACGGCAAACGCAAACAACGGCAAGCAACGGCAAGGACAAAGGCAACGGCAACGGCGAAATACAGGATCTCTCCACCCGCGCGACGGACGGCGAGGCTGTCCGTCGCGCGGGTCGAGATGACGTTGTTTCTGGGGTAAGCGCCGGGCGTGAACGGCCGCTAGCTCAGCTGCTGGGCTAGTGGGATTTGTGGAGGAGGCCAGCTAGGTCGAGGACGTGGTAGCCGAGCATCAGGGTCATGGCGATGAGGTAGGCGCGCAGGACGCCGAGCGAGAGACGGACAGGGCGGGTGAGGCGGATTCTGCCCAGGCCGAGGCTGGAACACTTCTGCTCGGCGACGTCGTCGAGGGGATGGATGACGCGGAGATCCTGCGGTTCGGGCGTGTCGGGCATGAGGCGGGGCGTCAGGTTGGGGGTGGCGTTCAGGGTTGCCATGGCGGACCTCCTATTGGAAGAGATTGGGAAGAATGACCTGGGCGGCGAGCAGCAGCGACAGGGCGAAGAGGACAACGATGATCGTCCAGTTGATGTAGTTGTTCCAGGGGCGATTGATCCAGCGCTCGCCGAGGAGTTCGCGATCGTTGAGCAGGAGCTGCAGGAAGATGATGGCCGAGGGCAGGATGAGGCCGGCGAAGACCTGTACGCTGACGATCACCAGTTGGAGTGGGACGTGCGGGATGAGGACGATGGCGGCCGCGGCGGCGACGCAGGCGAAGTAGGTGGCGTAGAAGCCGGGCGCTTCCCAGATTTTTTTGTGGAGGGAGTGCTCCCAGCCCTGCACTTCGCCGTAGGCCCAGGCGCTGGCGAGGGAGATGGCGGTGGCGCCGAGGACGGCGGCGTTCACCATGAGGAGCAGCAGGCCGTTGCGGACGAGGTGACCGGCGAACGGGGTGAAGGCGACGGCGAGCTGGGCGGGGTTCTCGAAGGGGATGTGGTGCTGGTAGCCGAAGTTGCCGACGAGCATCATGGCGCCGGCGACGCAGACGGTGAAGACGGCACCGATGAGGGTGTCGAGGCGGGCCCACTTGAGGTCGGCGAAGCGCAGACGCTTTTCGGCGACACAGCTTTGCTGGAAGAAGAGCTGCCAGGGCGCGATGGTGGTGCCGACGATGGCGATGATGAGAAAGACGAGGCTGCCGGTGATGCCGCCGGGCGGCAGGGTGGGCACGACGGTGTCGCGGGCGACGGTGGCCCAGTGCGGGTGCACGAGGAAGGCCAGCGCGAACCAGGTCATGTCGATGAGGCAGAGGGTGATGACGATGCGCTCCCAGCGGAGGTAGCTGCCGGTGGCGACCATGAGGGTGAGGCCGATCGCGGAGACGGGCACGGAGATGAAGGGGCTGACGCCCATCGCGCTGAGGGCGAGCGAGATGGCGGCGAACTCGGTGATGAGAGTGAGGAAGTTGACGGCGAGGAGATCGATGAGTGAGAAGTGGCCCCACCACTTGCCGAAGCGCTCGTAGATCATGGCGGCATGGCCTTTTCCGGTGGCGATGCCGAGGCGGGCGACCATCTCCTGCACGAAGTAGCAGATAGGGAGGAGCACGACGAGGAGCCAGAGCAGATGCGGGCCGTACTGGCCGCCGGCCTGCATGTAGGTGGAGACCGCGCCGGCGTCGTTGTCGGCCTCCATGACGATGAGGCCGGGCCCAAAGACCATGAGGAAGCTGAGGACATGCTTCTGCCAGGAGCGCTGGACGACGACGCCGCGTGGGGCTGCGGGCTGGAGTTCGAGTTCGGGCTCGGCTACGCGCACTGCTTCTCTCCTTGTGCGGCGGAGCTGGGTTGCGCGCTCTCCTCCACGGGGGAGGAGAGAGTAGCGGGCTTGGTGGCGCGCGCGCCTTGCCAGACGCAGCTGAACGGCGACCGGGGGTCGTTGGTGGGAAGCCAGACGCAGGTGAGGCGGGTGGCGGGACGCATGGAGAGCAGCTTGCGGTCCGTGTTGTGGTGCATGGGGGGCCTCCTTTGCGCTCGAGACAGAGCTCTCGAGGGGGCGCTTCAGGCATGCTCGCGTGTCGGCGCACGAAGGCGCAGCGGGACGCGAGGGTGCTGAAGGCGGGGTACGGGAGGCGTGAGGCGGGGGACTAGAAAAGGCCGACGGGCTCACACGCTCGAATCACAAGGTGCATGCTGTGATGAGCGGTGTGGAGTCAACTCTTAGAGAAGCTAGAGGCGGGATCCAGAGCGCGCATCGCAGCACAGGAAGGGTCTCGGTGTACTAGGAGGCTCTTGTGCGGAATTGATGCTCATAAGTGGTGTCTTTCTCCTGGGGAGCACGGGGCTCCGCCTCTCTCTTTGTATCATACCCGGCTAGGGTATACCAAGCGGAATCGACGAACGCGGGCGAAAGGCGAAGCGCGGTGGGTGTCTGGGTGGGAGAAGGGCTATTTCAGGTAGGTCTTGAAGATCTCGATGAGTTCGTCGGCGCCCTGGTGGGGGTCTTCGCCGGGGTGGGGTTCGACGATGTGATGGATGAGGTGGTCAGCCATGAGTTCGGCCATGAGGGCGCTCATGCCCCCGCGCGCGGCGGCGACGAGTTGCAGGATGTTAATACATTCGGTGTGGTTGTCGTCCAAAGCGCGTTCGACGGCGTCCATCTGTCCACGGATGCGGCGCAGGCGGGCGGTGAGCTTGTTGCGTTGTTGGAGCACGTGAGCCATGGCGGATACTATACCCCAGTGGGTATATGACCGTCGCGTCATATACGGGGAGCGGAGGCGGAGTGACCGAAAGATAGTGCTGGCGCGGCGGATGCGCCCTGTATGATCTAGCTATTGTGCCGGTGTCGCTCGAGTCGACGACGGGCGCAGAGCCAGAGGTTTTTTGCTTGGGGCGTGCGTGTTTGGGGGTTCCATCGAGGGAGTGCCGACACGTTGCGAGACAAGCTGCGGTGCAGCGTTTCTTGTTTCCCCTTAGCCATCTTGCCAGCGACGACAACTCCCGTCGCGGTACGCGACCAAGCATGCTGTGCAACCACACCGGACAGTGCAGGAACCCTCAAACATGATCTTAGGATTAAGAAATCAAAAGCGATGCATCGGTCGCCTGTGCGTTGGCATGCTGCTTATACCGCTGTTTCTGGGCCACGCGCGCGCACAGAGCGGCTACACGTGGGATCAGATCAAGGCCAAGTTCGAGGCTGTGAATCCTACGCTGAAGGCGGATGCGAATAACGTGGACGAGTTGAAGGCGGAGGAGATCACGGCGTTTTTGCGGCCGAATCCGCAGCTGACCATCTCGGAGGACGGCACGGCGATCGCTCCGTATAACGGGGTCTGGCAGCCGACGAAGGGCACGCAGGGCTCGCCGAGCATCAGCTATCTGCATGAGCGCGACCACAAGCGCGAGCTGCGTCTGAAGACGGCGCAGGAGGCGACGCAGATCGGCGGGTCGCTACATGAGGACCTGGAGCGGAACCTGCTGTTCGGGCTACGCTCGGCGTTTGTGCAGACGCTGGAGGCGAAGGCGGTGTTGGAGCTGGCGAAGGCCGACCTCGAGTATTACGACCACATCATCGCGATCAGCCAGGAACGCTTCAAGGCGGGCGATCTGGCGCAGATCGATCTGGACCGCATCGAGTTGCTTCGGGTGCAGTACGAGTCGGAGATACAGACGGCGATGGTGAACCTGCGCACGGCGAAGATTGCGCTGCAGCAGTTGTTGAACGATCACACGCCGCTGGAACAGTTCGATGTGACGGGGCCGTTCGATTTCCAGAGCAATCTGCTGCCATTGAACGATGTGGAGCAGGCGGCACTGGATGCGCGACCGGACCTGCGGGCGGCGATCGAATCGCTGGAGCAGGCGAAGACGAACCATCAGCTCGCGGTGTCGAACGGCTCTACCGATCCGACGCTGAGTGCGTGGTACACGTATAACCCGTCGTTCGATAATCCCAATGGGCATCAGACGCTGGGTTTGAGCGTGGAGATTCCACTGCGCATCTTCGATCGCAATCAGGGCGAGAAGCAGCGGACGCAGATCGACATCGAGCGCAATCAGAATTTGACCGATGTGGCGCGGGCGCAGGTGTTCAGCGATGTGGACTCGGCGTATGAGCAGGTGCGGAGCAACGTTACGCTGCTGGTGCCGTATCGCGACAAGTACAAGGACCAGGCGACGCGAGTGCGGGACACGGTGACCTATGCGTATCAGCATGGGGGCGCGTCGTTGATGGATTTTTTGAATGCACAGAGCGACTACCGGGTTGTGCAGTTGTCCTATCTGCAACTCGTGGGCGCGTATTTGACTTCGGTCAGCCAATTGAATCTTTCCGTGGGGCGTGAGGTGATCCAGTGATTCGCAAGTCTTTCCTGAACAGTTCCCTATGCCTGATCGCGTGTGTCTCATTGTCGGCGTGTGATAAGAAGTTCAATCCGGCCGATGGCGCGCCGCAGCAGACGCAGGTGGTTCCGACGGGCGATATGAGCCTGGTGAGCGTGGATAAGCCGGAGCTGTTTCCGCTGGTGGCAGCGGATCGGGTGGAGGCTCCGGATGAGCTGCAGGCGACGGGCGCGGTATTCCCGGACATCTCGCGTGAGGTGCCGGTGATCTCACTGGCGAGCGGGCGCGTGGTGGACATCAAGGCGCGGCTGGACGATAACGTGAAGAAGGGGCAACTGCTGCTGCAGGTGCAGAGCCCGGATGTGACGAACGCGTTCGACACCTATCTGAAGGCGGTCAACGATGAGCAGTTGACGAATAAGGCATATTTGCGTGCGAAGGATCTGTACGCGCATGGCGCGATTCCGCTGAGCGGTGTGGAGCAGGCGGAGGACGCGGAACGGGACAACCAGGCAGACCTGACGGCGGCCGAAGAGCAGTTGAAGACGCTGGGCATCGATAAGAACAATCCGCACAGCATCGTGCCGGTGTATGCGCCGATCTCGGGCGTGATCGTGGCGCAGAACGTGACCATCGCGGCGGCGGCAGGTGTGAACTACTCCGGGAGTTCGACGGCGTTCACGATCGCGGACCTGTCGACGGTGTGGGTGGTTTGCGACGTGTACGAGAACGATATTCCGAAGCTGCAGTTGGGACAGACGGCGAAGATCAAGTTGACGGCGTATCCGGACAAGGTACTGACCGGTCGCATCAGCGATATCGGGCCGGTGCTCGATCCGAGCATTCGCACGGCGAAGGTGCGCATCGAGGTGAAGAACCCGGGCATTCTGAAGCTGGGAATGTTTGCGACGGCGACGTTCGATAGCTTGACGAATGTGGTGCATGCGGTGGTGCCGGCGTCGGCAGTGCTGCACCTGCATGATCGCGACTGGGTGTTTCTGCCCAATGGCGGTAATCATTTCAAGCGGGTTGAGATTCAAGGCGGCCGGATGCTGGATGGCAACCGGCAGGAGATCCTGTCCGGCGTCAATCCTGGGCAGCAGGTAGTGTCCAACGTTCTGCAGCTTGAAGCGACGTTGGAGGCGCAATGATCAGGGCTTTCGTAGACTTTGCGCTGAAGAATCGCCTGCTGATTCTGGCGGTCGCGCTCCTGCTGTTCGTGTGGGGCGGGATCTCGTTTCATAACCTGCCTGTGGATGCGTATCCGGACGTCGCGGATAACTATGTGAACATCATCACGCAGTGGCCGGGGCATTCGGCCGAGGATATCGAGAAGCAGATCTCGGTTCCCACCGAGATTGCGATGGCGGGTGTTCCCGACATGACAAATCTGCGCTCGTTCAGTCTGGCTGGTATTTCGAGCTTGATGATGACGTTCAGCGACGATTCGAGCAACAACTGGAATCGGGAACATGTGCTGGAGCGGCTGGGCATGGTGACGCTGCCGGCGGGCCTGGTGCCGCAGTTGCAGACGGACTGGAGTCCGGCGGGACAGATCTACTGGTACACGATCGAGAGCAAGAATCCCGAGTACGATGTGATGGAGCAGAAGTCGCTCGAGGACTGGACGCTGGAGAAGCAGTTCAAGAGCGTTCCGGGCATCGTGGATGTGGCGAGCTTTGGCGGCATCACGAAGGAATATCAGATTCGCCTGGACCCGGATAAGCTGGTCAGCTACGGGCTGAGTATCGCGCAGGTGGAGCAGCAGCTGCAGACCAACAACACGAATGCGGGCGGCAGCTTTATCGTGGCCGGGGCGCAGCAGATCAACGTGCAAGCGGTTGGTCTGTATCAGAATGTGCAGCAGATCGAAAACACGGTGGTGAAGACGCAGAACGGCGCAGCGCTGCGGATCAAGGACATTGCCGTCGTGGAGCAGGGCGCGAAGATCCGGCTGGGGCAGATCTCGAAGACGTATAAGGACGTCAACGGGAGGCTGATCGACAATCCGGATGTGGTGGAAGGCTCGCTGCTGTTGCAGAAGGGCGCGGATGCGGACCCTGCATTGAAGGGGATCGAAGCCAAGGTGAAGGAGTTGAACGACCACATTCTGCCCAAGGGCGTGAAGGTGGTGCCGTTCCTTGACCGCAGCGAGCTGATCCATCTGACGACGCATACGGTGCTGCATAATCTGACCGAAGGCATCATCCTGGTGGTCATCATCCTGATGCTGTTTTTGGGCAATATCCGCGGCGCGATCATTGTGGCACTGACGATTCCGTTCGCGCTGCTGTTTGCCTCGATCTGTCTGAGCCTGAAGCATATTCCGGCGAACCTGCTGTCGCTGGGCGCGCTGGACTTCGGCATGGTGGTGGACGGCTCGGTGGTGATGATCGAAAACATCGTTCGCCATCTGAATCATCATGGGAACGATGAGGGCAAGAGCGTCCAGGACAAGATCCGGGACGCGGCGCACGAGATCCAGCGGCCGGTGTTCTATGCCATCGGTATCATCATCACGGCGTATCTGCCGATCTTTACGCTGCAAGCAGTGGAAGGGCGTCTGTTCAAGCCGATGGCGTGGACGGTGGCGTTTGCGCTGCTGGGGGCGCTGACCTTCTCGATGATCGTGGCGCCGGTGCTGGCGAGCTTCCTGTTCCGCAATGGGGCGAAGGAATGGCGCAATCCGGTGATGGAGTTCCTGGCCGACCGCTACCGCAGGGGCGTGGTGTGGGCGATCCATCATCGCGGGTTCACGGTGGGTGTGGGCGTGGTGAGCCTGGTGGTGGCAGTCTACCTGTTGTACGGGGGGGCGATCGGCTCGGAGTTTTTGCCGCACTTGGATGAAGGCGCGTTGTGGGTGCGCGGGTCGCTGGCGCCCTCGACGGGTCCGGACGAGGCGTTGGCGATTTCGAACAAGGCACGCATTGCCCTGGCCAGCTTTCCTGAGGTGACTGACGTGGTGGACCAGATTGGGCGCCCTGACGACGGTACCGACTGGACAGGATTTTTCGATACGGAGTACTTCGTCAATCTGAAGCCGAAGGAGCTGTGGCGGCCGGTCTTCCAGAGGAACAAGGACGATTTGATCGCGTCGATGAACCAGCAGCTGGAGACGATTCCGGGCGTGATCTGGGGCTTCTCGCAGCCGATTGAGGACAACATGGAGGAGGCGGTCAGCGGCGTCAAGGGCGAGCTGTCGGTCAAGATCTATGGGGATGACTTCAAGACACTGGAGCAGAAGGGTAACGACGTCGTCAGCGCGATGAGCAAGGTTCCGGGGGTGAAGGATCTGGGCCTGTTCCGCATTATCGGGCAGCCCAACCTGACGTTTACCGTGGACCGCAAGGCGGCGGCGCGCTGGGGCATCAACGTAGCCGATGTGCAGGATGCGATCCAGACGGCGGTGGGCGGCGGCAACGTGGGCGAGGTGCTGAAGGGCGAGGCGCAGTTCGACCTGATGCTGCGGTATCAGAAGCCGTACCGCGACACCAAGGAGGCGATCGAGAATGTGCGTCTGCTGTCGCCCTCGGGCGAGCGGGTTTCGCTGGCGCAGCTGACCACCATCGGAACGACGGATGGCGCGGAGGAGATCTACCGCGAGGGAGAGCAGCGCTATATTGCCGTGAAGTACAGCGTGCGCGATCGCGACCTGGGAAGCACGGTCGAGGAGGCGATCGCCAAGGTCAACAAGGAGGTGCCGCTACCGCAAGGGTATCGCTATGTGTGGGCCGGTGAATATCAGAGCAAGCAGCGTGCGGATAAACGATTAGCGCTCATTGTGCCCATCACGATTCTGCTGATCTACATCATCCTGTACATGATGTTCAAGTCGTTCAAGTGGGCGACGTTGATCATGCTGAACGTGGCGATGGCGCGGGTGGGCGGCTTGCTGGCCCTGCTGTTGACGCATACCAACATCAGCGTGTCATCGAGCGTGGGCTTCCTGGCGCTGTTCGGAGTGTCGGTGCAGACGGGCGTAATCATGCTGGAGTACATCAACCAGTTGCGCGTGCGTGGCCACGATGTGGAGGAGTCGGCGGTGGAAGGAGCGGTGCTTCGACTGCGGCCGATCATGATGACGATGCTGGTGGCAACGCTGGGCCTGCTTCCGGCGGCGGTATCGCATGGCATCGGCTCGGACTCGCAGCGGCCGTTTGCGATTGTGGTGGTGGGTGGTTTGATCTCGGACCTAGTGCTGAGCATCTTCCTGCTGCCGACGCTGTATGTGTGGTTCGCCGGACCGCATGATGTACTGCCGGAGCCGGAGGGCGAGTTCGAGGTGTAGGTTCTCGCCGTCGCAGGGAAAAGGAAGGCCCCGGATCTCGGTGAGATCTGGGGCTTTTTGTTGGCGTTCTTTGATGTGGGTCCTTTGTCGAGGCCTCTCGCGGTGAGGCTGCCCGCTCAGGATGGGATGGGAGGTGCGGGGTTTCGGCGCGGCTGAAGCCGGTTGGCTTCTGGTCGTTTCGTGGTGGGCTGGGAGAGCGGTCTCGCTTCGCTCGATGCCCACTCATGCGACAGTGAGTCTGGCATGAATCCGCCCACCCGGGATCCGGGATTCGTGAGCCGCATGTCTCAGAGGCGAGACATGCGGCTCCCAGACTTTTAGTGGGCAAGGTATTTGTCGAAGAACTCGGTGATCTCGTGGAAGGCCTCGCGGTCTTCGGGGATGCGGTCGTCGAACTGGTACTGGGCGTGGGACATGCCCTCGAAAACCTCAAGCTGGGCGTCAACGCCTGCGCGGCGCAGCTTGCGGTGGACGCGAACGGTGTTGCTGAGCAGCAGGTCGCGGGTGCCGGTGGTGAGGATGGCCGGCGGGAAGCCGTGCATGTCGCCGTTGACGGGGGAGAGCAGCGGGTCGGCGAGGTCGTGGCCGTGGGCGTAGACCTCGGTGGCCGCGTGGCAGAAGCCGTCGCGGGAGACCAGGACGTTGTCGACCATGTCGTTGGTGTAGAAGCTGTCGCCGGTCTCGGTGACGTCGGCCATGGGGGTGCCGGGAGCGATGGCTCCGGGCATGGGTAGACCAAGCTGCTTGGCGCGGAGCATCATCTCGAGCACGAGGGCGCCGCCTGCGGAGGTGCCGAAGACGGCGATGTGCTTGGGATCGGTGTCTTTGAGCTCGGCCTGGTAGACGGTCATGGCGTCGTTGAGGGCGCCGGGGAAGTAGGCGTCGGGGGGCATGCGATAGTCGACGGAGATGACCCGGTAGTGACCGAGGCCGGCCATGAGGATGGCTTCCGCCGTGCCGGACTCGCCCGGGAAGAGCTCGTAGCAGCCGCCGTGGACGTGGATGAGGGTCTGGTTACGGTGCTCGGGGGCGATGACGTCGGGGGTGACGACGAAGGCGTGGACGCCGTTGATGATGGTGGGCCTGACGGTGACGTGGAGGCGCTGGCGCATGGCGGGCAGCGTCTGCATGGTCTCGGCGGCCTGCTTGTTGGCGAAGGTCCGCCACTCCTCGCCGGTCTTCCAGAGATGGTTCCAGTTCGGGTTGCGGGGGGCGGCGATGAGCTTTTGCAGCTCGGGGCTGACGTCGGTGGGCACGGGGAGGGACTTTGCGGGGACCTGCTCGGGAGCGGGCTTTGCGCTACTGACCTGGGCAAATGCGGTGACGCAGGCGAGAGCGGTGCAGGCTAACGCCAACGGTCGGGTGAAGTTCATGAAAAAAGTTCCTCCAGTTACAAGGGATTGGATTGCGGAGGAGGGTGAGAGGGAGCAGAAAGGCAGGGAACAGGGAATAAGGAGTAGAGATCAGGAAAGGCAGGGCAAAAGACGAAGACATAACAGCGGAGGAGCGATGTGGATGTGAATGTGTGCGCTATCGAGCCAGATGCGAGCAACCTGAGGAGGAAACGCGGGCCTCCAATGGGAGATTGGAGCGTCCGTATGGAACGAGCCAACTGTCCACACACTTGTTCGACATGCTGATGAAAGAAGGGGCCCATGAAAAGGTTTTTTGCTACGCTCGCGCTCGCTAGTGCTTCTGTTGTCTCACTACCGGCCTTCAGCCAAGGGCCTGGCTTCGGTGCCGGTCCATGGCAGGGAGACGCAGACTGGACGCACAACCATCCGTTCCAGGTGACGTCGCTGACGATGATTGCGGTGCCTGGGACGTCGGCGACGAATCCCTTCAAGTCGTTCGACATTATCTCGTTCGATTCGAAGACACAGCTGGTGACGCTGTCGAGCCGCTCGTCGAAGGCGGTGGCGATCTTTAATGCCACCACCGACACGGTGGTGGGGATGACGCCGGCGGTGTTCGCGGGCGTGGGCGTAGACAATCCGCACTCGGGGCCGAATGGGAATGTGATCGCCGGGTATCAGCTGTGGGCTGGGGATTATCCGAGCACGGTAAGAGTGTTCGATCTGCGGACGAGTCTTTCCTCTCCGACGGAGATTGCGGCGATCAACACCGGGGGCGCGCTGCGCGCGGACGAGATGGACTACGATTCCAAGGATGGCATCGTGGCGGTTACAAATGGAGATGTGCAAGCGGGCGGCGGGAATCCGCAGTTTGTAAGCCTGATCTCGACCAGTTCGCTGACGATTACCAAGAAGGTGGTGTTCGACGGGAGCAATGGGACGCCCGATGCGTCGCAGGGCGGCATCGGAAGCGTGCTGTACGACTCGCGGACGGGCAAGTTTCTGGTGAGCATCCCGGAGGTGGGATCGGACGAGACGACGGGCGCGGTTGCGGAGATGGATCCGCGCACGGGCGCGATCACGCAGGTGTTCAGCGGCATTAACAACTGCATGACCGCGGGCATGGCACAGGGACCAGGGGACAATGTGCTGATCGGTTGCGATCCCGGCTTCCCGGCACCGGATCCGGCGACGTTTGCGCCGCGCACGTACATCATCAATGGACGGACGGGAGCGATCGTCTCGACGATCACGCAGGTGGGAGGCGAGGATGAGGTTTCGTATAACCCGGGCGATCACCACTATTACACCGGATCGCGCGACTTCTTTACCAGTCCGACGGCGACGACGGCCACACCGGTGTTGGGCGTGATCGATGCGGATACGAACCAGTGGGTGGAGAACATTCCTACGGGGACGAATGCGCATAGCGTGACGTCGGATGGGCGCAACAACCATATCTTCGTTCCGCTGGAGAGTCCGAGTACGCTGTGCGGGAGTCAGCCGGGTTGCGTGGACGTGTTCAAGAGCTCGTATGGAAACGGAAACGGAAACGGAAACGGGAAGGGGGGCGAAGGGCGGCAGTAGACGCCCGGCTACGACCGAAGAGAGTGAACCCCATGCTCGCGCGTGGGGTTCGCTGTTTTTGGGGGCAGCTTTGCGTGGGAAGGAAGGAGCGGTTTCGCCGCCTGCTCGATGTCCATTCATGCGATGAAGCCGCATGAATGGGGCGCCCGGATCTTGGATGGGGCGTGGGTTCGGTGTGGGCTAGAGGTTGAAGAGCTCGCGGAGGCGCTTGGTTTGGGAGCGGCTGACGGGGACCTCGGTCTTCTTTGGGTCGTCCATGCGGAGCTGGTAGCTGGACTTGAACCAGGGCACGACCTCGCGGATGTGCTGAATGTTGACCAGGAAGGAGCGGTGGGCGCGCCAGAAGGTCTCGGGATCGAGCTGGTCGGTGAGCTCTTCGAGTGTGCGGCAGTTGGATTGGCCCTCGAC
>FSYS01001386.1_pt1 | contig 81864 bp, 49 predicted proteins | sample 1638491 | NCBI WGS metagenome assembly FSYS01 (sample SAMEA3914788, study PRJEB12502) | metagenome | biome: forest; material: soil | place: Canada | collected 2011-07-03 | depth 0.1 m | reverse complement strand
TCGCTCGACAACGCCTACGACGAGGTCGACCTCCGCGCCTGGGGCCAACGCATTCAGGAGGCCCTGCCCAGCACCGAGCAGGTCCGCTACGTCTGCGAACTCAAGCTCGACGGCCTCTCGCTCGCCCTCCACTACCAGCCCGGAGCCAAGGGCTCGGCCCACCTCGCCCGCGGGCTCACCCGCGGCGATGGCTCCATCGGCGAAGACGTCACCTCGAACGTCCGCACCATCAAGTCCATCCCCCTCAGCATCAGCGCGCAAAAACTCGCCGCCGCGAACCTCCCGCAAACCTTCGAGGTTCGCGGCGAGATCGTCCTGCCGCACGCGGCCTTCCTCAAGCTCAACGAAGAACGCGAAGCCGCCGGGCTCGCTGCCGCCGCCAACCCGCGCAACGCCGCCGCCGGCACCATCCGCACCCTCGAGCCCAACATCGTCGCCCAGCGCCGCCTCGACTTCTACCCCTACTCGCTGCTCGAATCCGGCGACTACCTCCTACCCCTGCAGTCCGGGTCGCTCGAGGCCCTCCGCATCGCCGGCCTTCGCCTCAACCCCCACGCCGCCACGGTTGACTCCATCGACGGCGTCCTCGACTTCATCGCCAAAGCCGAGCCCCTCCGCGACACCCTCGGCTACGAGATCGACGGCGTCGTCATCAAGATCGACTCCACTGCCCAACAGCGCCGCCTCGGCTTCACCGGCAAAGCCCCGCGCTGGGCCATCGCCTACAAGTTCGCCGCCCGCGCCGGAATCACCCGCCTCGACGACGTCCTCTTCCAGGTCGGCCGCACCGGCAAGGTCACGCCCGTCGCCGCGCTCACGCCGGTCCTGATCGGCGGTACCACGGTCTCTCGCGCCACCCTCCACAACCCTGACGAGATCGCCCGCCTCGGCGTCCGCATCGGCGACTTCGTCCAGGTCGAGCGCGGCGGCGACGTCATCCCTAAGATCGTCATCGTCATCGACGACGCCACCCACCCCCGCGGCACGCAGGAGATCGTCTTTCCCGCTGCCTGCCCGCGCTGCAAGACCCCGCTCGTCCGCGAAGAGGGCGAGGTCGATCTCCGCTGCGTCAACGCCAGCTGCCCCGCTCGTCTCGAAGAGGAGCTGCGCCACTTCGCCTCGCGCTCGGTCATGAACATCGAAGGCCTCGGCGAAGCCCTCATCGCCCAGTTGCTCGGCCACACCCTCGCCGAGCACGAGATCGCCACCAGCGCCGAACCTGATACCTCCAACGAACCGGCTGACCGCAACGACGCGGGTACCCTCAACGAGTCGGGTGCCCCAGGCATCGCTTCTGATGCCCGGGATTCCGATGTCGCCGACGAGCTCGAAGCCGAATCCCCCACCAGAAAAGCCCTGGTCCACTCTATCGCCGACATCTACACCCTGAAGAGAGAAGACCTCCTCACCCTCGAGCGCATCGGCGAAAAGTCCGCCGACAACCTTCTCCTCCAGATCGAGAACTCGAAGTCGGCCCCACTCAACCGCGTCCTTCTCGGCCTCGGCATCCGTCACGTCGGCGAGCGCACCGCGCAAGCCTTGGCCGAGCATTTCGGCAACATCGACGACATCCTTGCCGCCGACATTCCCACCCTCACCGCGATCAACGACATCGGCCCCAAGGTCGCCGTCACCATCCGCGAGTTCTTCACCAACGAACGCAACTGCGCCTTGGTCCAGCAGCTCAAGGACCTCGGGCTCACCATGCTCGCCGAAAAGCGCGAACGCACCAGCACCCTCGCCGGCCTCACCTTCGTCCTCACCGGCACCCTGCCCACGCTCACCCGCGAGGCTGCCAAGGAGCGCATCGAGGCCGCCGGCGGCAAGGTCTCCGGCTCCATCAGCAAGAAAACCAGCTACCTCGTCGCCGGCGAAGAGGCCGGCTCCAAGCTCGAAAAGGCCCAGTCCCTCAACGTCCCCATCCTCGACGAACCGGCGCTCCTCGCCCTGCTCGCGTCGGAGAATCCCTCAGGGAATCCCTCGGAGAATCCCGTTTAGGCAGCGTGCTTCTCGAGACGGCTCATCTGGTCTGCAGGCCCTTGTCCTACACCGCCTGGAAGCCACACAGATCCATCGCCGCAAGCACTTCCGGGTTCTGCATGAACGTCTTCCAGATCAACCCCGTCCGCACATTCTCTGCCATCAGCACCCCAATCCCCACATCGATCCCCAGCACATCCGGGTCATACCACAGCAACTCCGGATGAAACGCGTCGCAGAACCCATACCGCCCCCACGCATCCACGCCGAACCGATCCCGCAGCGCCCGCAGCACGCGCACGCACTCCTGCGGCGCAAACGGCAGCGACCCCGCCGCTGCGCAGGGCACCACCGAGCCGTTCACCGGCCCCATCAGCGGCGGCCCTCCCCACGCCGAGTAGCCATGCTCCCAGTCCGAAGCCGTGATTCCCCAATAGTCCTCGCTATAGCCGCGTCCCAGGCTCAGGCAGAACGCCTTGTGCGCCTGCGTCGCCGTCACCGAGTTGTCGAAGTAGTTTGCATACGCATCGGTCTTGTTCGCAAAGTCGAACCACGCATGCGAGTACTGGTGCACAAACAGCGGGTCCGCGCCGCTGATGTACTCGAACTCGTCGTACACCATTGGAGGCCGCGTAAACGCGTCCCACGAGTCCGGTGAGACGCTATGCGTCTTCGACCCAATTCCCAGCAGATACAGCATCATCAGCTCGCAGTAATGGTTCCAGCGCGAATGAATAAACCCGCTCGCCGGCCTCCATCCCATCGCAAACGTGTCCCCCCCGTTTAGCATCCACGGCCAGTCCACGCGGTCGTACAGCTGGGTCGCCAGGTCCGTGATCTCGGGATCGTTGAAGTAGGCCCGACAGGTCAGCGCGCCGCACAGGAAGATCGCCGTATCGATCGACGACACCTCGCTGAATCCAAACGGCTCGCCCGTCCGCACATCGTTGAAGTGAAACAGGAACCCATGCTGGTGCGGCATCCGGTTCAGGTGGAACTGCAACGTCTCCTTCACCCGCGTCCGAATATGTTCCGCCGGCAGATACTGTCGCTGATCGGCGATACACAGCGCGCTTAGCCCAAACCCGGTCGCCGCAATACTGGCAATCCGCCGGCCCGGATCGAGCACTCCCGTCGAGACCTTATTCGCCGCCCGATCCAGCACCTGCCCCGACACCGGGTCCGCCTGCTCATAGAAGAACATGCAGCCGGCATGTTCCATCTCCTCCAGGAACGCCAGATCGTCCTTCGTCAGACGCTCCGAAGGCCCGCCCGTTTGGCTCATCTCCGCCAAGGCGCGGGGGGCTGCACCGCCCGCCAGGGCAGACGCCGCGGCCCCTCCCAGCAACTTCATTGAATCGCGGCGACTGATACGATCTTTTCCTCGTCGAAGTATCGTCACTGCACCTGGCCGATCGTGCAGGCGAAGATGCTATGCGCCAGCTGCGGCAACGCTTGGCATGAAGCCCCCGTTACGCCGCTTCCTCTACGAAGAAACATCAAGGTCGCCGATCCTCCTTACTTTGTGATGCTTACAACCACCAGCCCCTGCGCGGGAATACGCACAGAAAAACTCCCGTTCTTAAGAGATGCCTGTTCGGGAGGCGACGACTCCCCGGCCGAACGCAGCGCCGCAATCTGCTCCCGGCTCGGATCCGCTGGCCGCCCCATCGCGTCGTATGCCTTCAGCACGTTCCCATGATCGCCATCCAGCCGCCACACCGTCATCCGGGCATCGGCCCGTACCCCGTCCAGTTTGACTGTGAAGGACTTAGCCGGCTCTGGCGTCGCTGGAGGGGGCGTGTACGTCGCACCCTCCCCATACGGCGCCGTGTAGTTCCACAGCGCCAGCACTACCGTCCCATCCGCGCGCCGCGTCGCCAGCGCCGAGTCCGAATCAAGCGCAAGCCTCCGATCGCCCAACTCGTGCAACATCGCAAACACATGCAGCGCCGGCTTAGGAATCTCATCGGACGCAATCAGCCCAAATCCGCCATAGAACGGCGTCCGCGTAACCCCCTGCTCCTCAAACACATCGGAGAAGTCCCAATAGCTCATCGCCTCGGTCAGCCCATCGCACTGGCTGATCGTCTCCGCCAGCCAAGGTCCGATGTAGGTGGTATCGGTCACATCCGGCTCGTTCGCGTAGCTCGCATTGTACTCGCTCATGATCAGCGGCATCTGCGGATAGGGCGACGCCGCAATCTGCGCATGCACATGCCGCACCGCGCGGCACACCATCTCGTTGCGCGGAATCTGCTCAGCGGCCTCCTTCGAATCCGCCCCGAACACATCCTTGCTCGTATCGTTGCCGTACACATGCGTCGTCACAAAATCGACCGGCACGCCCTGGTCCTTGCAGTGCGCCAGAAACGCTGGCACCCATCCCGCCTGCGCCGTCGCCGGTCCGCCCACCTGGATCTGCTCGCTCACCGACTTCACATCCCGCGCCGTGTGGTCATACAGCTCGAAGTACGTCGGTTGCTTCGGTTTGCCCGCCCAGAAGTCGATGTTCGGCTCATTCCAAACCTCGAACTTCCAGGTCGACACCTCCGCGATCCCATACCGATCTACAAGGTGCTGCGCAAACGCCTTGATCATCGCATCCCACGCCGCATAGTCTTTCGGCGGCGACACGTTCTGCTTGTACCAGAACGCATGCAGCGCATTCGGATCGCTGGCCAGCCCCTTCGGCATGAAGCTCATCTCCACAAACGGCTTCACCCCATTCGCCAGCAGCCCGTCGTAAATCTGGTCGATGTAGGAGAAGTTATAGATCCCATTCGTCTTCACCTCCTGCGCCGTCTGCCCGGGGTTGATGCTCTTCCGGTTCGGGTCATACAAGCCCACCTCATCCATGAAGATGCCGTGGAAGCGGATCGACTGAAAGTTCGTTGCCCGCTTCACCGTCTTCAGGTCGTCGCGATACTCCGCTCGCAGCGAAAGAATCGCCCGTCCCGACCCAAAGGTCTGCTCCCAGAAGTGTGGAAACGGCGTCGTCGCCGCCCGCGCATCGACCTCGAGCGCCACCGGAGTCTGTGCCACCATCCCCGTCGTCGCCCCACCTATTGCCAAGACAACGGCCATCACACCGCAAAGCTGAGCTCGCATCGTTACACAATCCTCTTTCGAAAACCGGCTTGCGCCTCGAACGCACCAAGGCGGTGGAAAGGAACATGGGGAAGAGCGAGACGCGCTTTCCCGACGCGTCTGCTAGAAGGTCAACCGCGCAAAGAATTCTATCTGTCGGCCCGCATCTGCGGCAGTCGGCCTGCCGAAGTTCGATGCCGCGCGCGCCGCGGCATCGGCCGGATTCGTCGGATTCGCACCCACGATCTGCGCCGGTCCACCCGCATTTCCATTGGTGAACGGGGTCAGGTTCAGCGTGTTGAACGCATTGAAGAAGTTCACCTGGAAACGCAGTGTGTAGTCATGGTGCAGCGCCTCGAAGCTCTGCTGCCGCGCCGCGCTCAGGTCCACATCGCGATAACAAGGCCCCGAAAACGCATTCCGCCCGATGCCCGGTGTCTGCGGCACCCCCGGGGGTGCCGCCAGGATAAACACCGTGTTCTTCACATCATTCCCGCTAATGTAGTTGCTGTTCGTGCAGCTCGATACAAACCCGCCCAGGTACGCATACGGCCGCGTCGGACTAATCGTAGCCGCACTGGTAACAAATGGATTGCTCGACACATTCGTCTGCACCGGCGTGAACGGAAATCCCGTATGGAAGGTATAGATCCCATTCACCTGCCATCCATTCGTCAGGATATTCACCGCCTTCATGTCGCCCTTCGTCCCCGGAATGCTCCACAGCCCCGTCACCACCACGCGATGCCGCGTGTCGTAGTCCGACGGCCCCCACTCCGTCCGATTGTTCGCCGGATCCGTCTGGTTCGCCAGGCTGTCCGCGCCCGTCCCATTCGAGATCTGGTCCAGCGACTTCGAGTACGTATACACCGCGTCGACCTGATACCCATGGTGGAAGGTCTTCGCCAGATGCACATTTCCCGCCGTATAGTTCGAGTTCGAATCGTTCTGCACGAAGTACGACGCATTGAACACGATGTTCGCCGGATTCGCATACAGGAAGTTCTGGTTCACCAGCCGCGACAGATGGTGTGCCTCCGACCCTTGGAATCCCAGCGTCAGCGTAAACGTATGCGGCAGCAGAAATTGTGTCTCCAACGAGTACAAATACGCATACGGAATCCTCAAATTCGGCTGTGCCCCATACACCTCGATCGCAATCGGCGTTGTCACTCCCGTCGATGACGTGGTCACCGGCAGGCCGTTCACCGTCGTCGCCTTTAGCGCCGGGTTGGGCGCAAAGCTGAACGGCGATGTGCTCCCGCCCAACTCATACTGGATCTGTCCATTCACATACGGCGTCGTCTGGCTCCCGCAGCACACGCCGAAGTTGAAATAGCCCGGCCCATCCTCCACCGCCGGGTCGAACAGAGAGAAGTTCAGCCGGTTCATCGCTCGTGCCACTCCCGCGCGCACCACCATCTTGCCGTCGAACCGCTCCGGCGACCACGCAAATCCGAACTTCGGACTGAACCCCGTGTAATCCGGATTGTAGAAGTTAGAGTGCGGACTCAGCACCGCCTCGGTCAGTTCATTGCCCGGAGGCCCCAGTACCGGCAGGTTCACCTCCATGCCTTTGTTATGCACCGGTGAGAAGTACTCATAGCGCACGCCAGTATTCAGCGTAAGCGTCGGCGTCACCTTCCAGTCATGTTGCACAAACAGCCCCAGCGTCTGCGACCGCAGATAGCGCGCCGTGTTCGGAACCCCGCCCGTCACCGGGTTCACATCGATGCCCTCATAGACCGGCGCGCTGTTCGCGAAGTTGAACAGCCCCTGGAACGCGAACACCGGTCGCGCATCGCCGGCAAGATTGTTGTTGTCCTGCTCCCAGCGATACTCGCCGCCGAACTTCAGCGTGTGGCTGCCGAGGTTCTTCGTCATCGCATCGCGTACCTCGTACGTGTTCTCCGCCAGGATCGACGGCGTCGTCGGTGTCTGCTGCGCGCCGTACTCCACATCGTTTCCGCCCGGAATATTCTGCACGTCGATGTACGGCAGCCCGTAGTTCACCGTGCCCGCGCCATCCTGAATCTCGTTGTCGGCAAAGCGTGTCGCGTTCGCGCGAAACTCATTCAACAGCGTCGGCGAAAACGTATGGATAAAGATGAACGTCTCCGCCGTGTTCAGCGGCTTGAACGGCACATCCGCTTGAGGTCGTGATCCCGTCGATCCTGACGTCCCGTATTGGTCCAGTTTGGTGATGTATGCACTCGCCGCGAACTGATCCTTTGATGTCGCGTAGTAGTCCACGCGTCCGTTGTACTGGTTGCCGCGCCCGCGCGACGGCTCCAGCAGCTGCGCATACTCCAGGTCCGGAACGCCATCCAGTCCTGCGCCGAATTCATAATTGTTCGCAGGAAAGTACGTCCCATTGTTCGTCGACGGACCAAACGATCCCACATCCATTGCATTGCCAATAATCTGGCACTGGTAGCCCACCGTCGGGTTCTGCAGCGCAGCCTGCGTATAGTACGAGCACGTCGGTGTCAGGATCGCCGTCACCCGCGGCGTCACCCCACCCGAACCGAGAATCTGCGACGTCACCGATCCAGGCCGCGTCGCCAGCACCGCCGCATCGAACTGCGGCGTCTCGATGAACTGGTTTGCAAAGGTATTGTTCGTCGTCTTGAAGCCCTCATACGAAGTGAACAGAAACACCTTGTTCTTCTTGATCGGCCCACCCAGCGAACCGGCCCAATCGCGCACCTCGTTATCCACCCGCAGCGGCGCCGCCGCCAGCGTATTCCCATCGATCTGGATCGAGCGGTTGTATGCATTCAATCCCGGTTCGTCGTAGCGGAAGTACAAGCTCCCATGGATCTCGTTGGTGCCGCTCTTCGACACCACCTTGATCTGCGCTCCGCTGTTGCGCCCATCCTCGGCCGAGTACGACGTCGACAGCACTGTGATCTGCGCCACCGACTGCTGGTTCGGCGTCACCACCGCCGCGCCCGCCTGTCCCAGCGAGTCCACGCTCACCCCGTCGATCATGTAATTGTTCGCACCCACCTGCTGCCCCGCCGCCGAGATCTGCACCTGGTTCTCCGTCTGGAAGATGCCCGAGTTCGACTGACCCGGCCCCGCTCCATTCGGCAGGAACACCGACGTCCCCGCACCCGACCGCGCCGAATCGCCCGTGATCCCCGGCGCCGTCCGCACCAGCTCATACGGATCGCCGCCATTGGTCGGCAGCCGCTGAATTGTCTCCGACGTAATCGTGTTGCCGATCGAAGCATCCGATGTCTGCATCACTGGTACCTGGTCCGCGTTCACCGTCACCGTCTCGTTCGCCGTGCCGGTCGCGAGTGTCAGGTTCGCCTCCCGCGGCGTTTCGGCGGCCACCGCTACGTTCGTCAACGACGCGCCCTTGAACCCCTTCGCCGCGGCCGCCAGGTTATAGCTCCCCGGCGCCAGTTCGCCAAAGCTATAGGAGCCTCCACTAGAGCTTGTCGTCGTCCGCACCTGCTGGGTCGCCGTGTTGGTCAGCGTCACCGTAGCCCTCGGAACCACCGCTCCGGTCGAGTCCTCCACCGTGCCGTTGATGCTGCCCCCAAACTGTCCGAACGCCGTACCCGCCGCCACCAGCACCGCGGTCACACCGATCAGAAACCCGCAAATCAAGCCTTTGCCCACTCGACGCCGAACACACGACTGCATCTTGCGATACTTGCTCATGCCGCCTCCGAAAAAACTTGCCCAAGGCGAAAGTTCTATGACCTTCTGTCGTCTGAGATGCATTCATGCGCAATAAGTGCATACAAGCAATCGAATTACGGCTCGAAATCTCTCTCCGCCGGCGGGGTCAAAGAAGGCGCGATCAAATCGAGCCCACCCCGCCAGTAGCCGGGTGCCCCATGTTTCGCCTTTGAGGCATGGGCGATCGCGGCTGAAGCATACCAGTGAAGCGAGGTCGAACGGAAGATCGAGCCCCGGCGTACGATTCCCTCCCATCCCGCACCTTTCCCCCTCCCAAATTCATCCAATTCGAGAAATGACGAATCAGACCCCACACCTCCACACCCCCATTCAGGTGGGCGATCTCCTGCTTCCCAACCGCGTCATCATGGCCCCGCTCACCCGCCTGCGCGGCACCCCCGACCACGTTCCCACCCCGATGATGGCCGAGTACTACACCCAACGCGCCTCGGCCGGTCTCATCCTCTCCGAAGGCATTCCCGTCGACCCCCTCGGCGTTGGCTACGCTCAGGTCCCCGGCATCTGGAACGAGCAGCAGACCGAGGCCTGGAAGCCCATCACAGCCGGCGTCCACAACGCTGGCGGCCGCATCTTCGCTCAGCTCTGGCACGTCGGTCGCATCTCCGACCCCAGCTTCCTCAACGGCCAGCTTCCCGTAGCCCCCTCGGCCATCGCCGCCAGCGGCCACGTCTCCCTCATCCGTCCCGAGAAAGCCTTCGTCACCCCCCGCGCCCTCTCCCTCGATGAGGTTCACGGCGTCGTCGAAGCCTTCCGCAAGGGAGCCGAAAACGCCAAGGCCGCCGGCTTCGACGGCGTCGAGATCCACGGCGCCAACGGCTACCTGCTCGACCAGTTTCTCCAGGACGGCACCAACCGCCGCACCGACGAGTACGGCGGCTCCATCGAAAACCGCGCCCGTCTGCACCTCGAGGTCACCGACGCCGTCATCTCCGTCTTCGGCGCCGGTCGCGTCGGCATGCACCTGGCCCCGCGCTGCGATACCCACGGCATCTCCGACTCCAACCCCGCCGCCACCTTCGGCTACCTCGTCACCGAGCTCGGCAAGCGCCAGATCGCCTTCCTCTGCGCCCGCGAGCACGCCGGCGAACCCCGCCTCGGCCCGCAGCTCAAGCAGAGGTTCGGTGGCGTATACATCGCCAACGAAAAGTTCACCCGCGAGGCCGCCGACCAGGTCATTGCCCACGGCGAAGCCGATGCCGTCGCCTTCGGCCAGCTCTATATCGCCAACCCCGACCTCGCCCACCGCTTCGCTCAGAAGGCTGCGCTCAACGAGCCCGATCCCAACACCTTCTACGCCCACGGCCCCGAGGGCTACATCGACTACCCCAACCTCTAACTCCCCGCGCCGACCCAAATTCCCGGTGGCGCAACTTGACACATACCCTCCCCAGAACAGGCCCGGCCCGCGCCGGGTCTCTCTATCTGCCGTATACTAAGGGTGACTTGATTTGGGCTTAAGTCTCCTTATTTGAATAGTTTATGTCTTTATTCAGGCGGAGGGGGTAAGTCCCCCTGGCGGAAGTCCCTCGCCCGTCTCACCCCGAATGCCTTTAAGATCAAAGCAAGAGGATTTCAAAAGACACCCGATGCCCAAGAACCTGCTGCCCATCGAAGCGATTGCCGCCAAACTCGACCTTTCCGATTCCCACTACGAAAAACGCAGCCCCATCAGCGCCAAGGTTTCTCTCGACCTTCTCGACGACGGACAGCCCAACCGCAACGGCAAGCTGATCCTGGTCACCGCGACCACCCCGACGACCTCCGGCGAAGGCAAGACCGTCACCTCCATCGGCCTCGTCCAGGGCCTTGAGCGCATCGGCAAGCGCGCCCTCATTACCTCCCGCGAGCCCTCCCTCGGCCCGGTCTTCGGCATGAAGGGCGGCGCTGCCGGCGGCGGAAACTCCCAGATCGAGCCCGCCGAGAAAATCAACCTCCACTTCCACGGCGACTTCCACGCCATCACCTCGGCCCACAACCTGCTCGCCGCCCTCATCGACTCCCACCTCTTCCACGGCAACGAGCTCGACCTCGATCCCAAGGCCATCACCTGGCCCCGCACCCTCGACATGAACGACCGCGCCCTGCGCGACATCGTCGTCAGCGTCACCGCCCCCGACAAGAAGCACCGCGACGGCAACAATCGCCACTCCGGCTTCCTCATCACCGCCGCCAGCGAGATCATGGCCATCCTCTCGCTCGCCGAGAGCCGCGAAGATCTCCGCCGCCGCCTCTCCGCCATCGTCATCGGCAGCACCCGCACCGGCGAGCCCGTCCGCGCCACCGACCTCGGCGCCGTCGGCCCCATGATGGCCCTGCTCGCCGAGGCCATCGAGCCCAACCTCGCCCAGACCACAGAGGGCGCCCCCGCCTTCGTCCACTGCGGCCCCTTCGCCAACATCGCCCACGGCACCAGCTCCGTCGTCTCGCAGAAGATCGCCCTCCGGCTCGCCGACTACGTCGTCAACGAGACAGGCTTCGCCTCCGACCTGGGCTTCGAGAAGTACATGGACCTGGTCTCGCCCGCCAGCGGCATCAAGCCCTCCGCCGCTGTCCTTGTCACCACCGTCCAGAGCGTCCGCAACCAGGGCGAAGGCGACCTCCAGGCCGGCCTCCTCAACCTCGAGAAGCATATCGCCATCGTGCGCGGCTTCCAGCTCCCCGCCATCGTCGCCATCAACCGCTTCCCCCAGGACACGAACGAAGAGCTCGCCGTCCTCGAGGCCTTCTGCCTCTCCAAGGGAGCGGCCTTTGCCCTCTCCGAGGCCTTCGCTAAGGGTGCGGAAGGCGCCCGCGCCCTCGCCGAGAAGGTCGTCGAGGTCATCGCCACCAACCCCACCCCCGAGCTGGTCTCCACCTACCAGCCCGGCGACCCCGTGTGCGACAAGATCGCCAAAGTCGCCCGCCAAATCTACGGCGCCGCCGACGTCGAGTTCTCCGAGCGCGCCAGCCGCAACCTCGCCCGCTTCGAGCAGTGGGGCTACGGCAGCCTGCCCATCTGCATCGCCAAGACCCAGTACTCGCTCTCCGACGACCCCAAGCGCATGGGCGCGCCCACGGGCTGGACGCTGCACATTACCGACATCCAGCTCTCCGCCGGCGCCGGCTTCCTCGTCGTCATCTCCGGCTCGATGATGCTCATGCCCGGCCTGCCCAAGACCTCGCGCGCCCTGGACATCGACGTCGACGCGAAAGGCCAGATCATCGGCATGTCCTAATCGCCGCTCGGCGTTGGGGCGGGACGTGCATCGTCTCGCCCCAACCCTCTTATTGCGTTGTCCCTGTCGCAAACGTCTGATCCGCGCGCGCCGCAATCACCCGATACAGCGCGAACTGCCGCGCCGTCTGCCCACGCAGTTCGAACAGCAGGCTCGCCCGGTTCGAGGCCTCTGCGTCGACCACGTCTACCAGCCGCATCCACGGCGTCCGGTCCAGATGCGCGGCGTCGGTCACACTCTGGATCGCCGGCTTCAGCGTGCCCATCGAATCCTTCTGCACCACCATCGTCACATACCGCAGCGCGTCTCCATCCCCGGCGGTATGCGCCATGTAGACGAAGGTATCGGCGCCCCCATAGCTCAACGTGTACCCTTTCAGCTCCTCATCCAGCAGCGGCACCACCGCCGGCGGCGCAGGCGCGACCTTCTTCCGCACCGTGCTCCTCGTCCCCGGCTTCGTCCCCGCTGATGTCGCGCCCTTGGCTGCCGACGGACTCGCTGCCGCCGCCTTCGCTCCATAGCTCGCGAGCAGGCTCTGCGCCAGCGTCTGCATGCTCGCCAGCACCGTCGCGCGTTCCGTATCGTCCTGCCAGGGCCGCGCGAAGTCATGCGGTTCCCTCGTCTTCGCGTCGGACACGGCCACCATCTGGTGCAGGTTCTCCGGAACCCCCTTCAGCTTCGGGAGATCGACCTCCGTCAGCGCATGCGTCGGCACCCCGCGGTGCAGCGTCGGCCGGTTGGGATCATCGTTCAGCGAGGTCGTCTCCCCGCTCACGCTCGATTGCTCGGACTCCCTCCGCGCCTGCTTCGCCTGATCCGGCGTCCGCTTCTTCAGCGTCGGCCGATCCGGATCGTCCGCGGTCTGGCTTCCCGAGTCCGTTCCAGCAGAACTCTGCCCCGAGTCGCTCGTGCTCCCAGTCGTTCCCGAGCTATCTGTCTTCCGCGTCAGGTGCGGCCGGTCGGGATCATCGTCTGCCGCAGTCGTCTGATTCTGATTCCCAGAGCCGCCGCCTGAGCTGCCACTGGAGCCTCCTGTCGAAGTCCCATTCTTACCCGCGTCCGCACTGGCATCGTCCCCCTCAGACCCAGGCTTCCGGATCAGATGCGGCCGATCCGGATCGTCGTCGACCGGCGCGATCGAGCGGTTCTCGGCCCTGTGCCCACCTCCGCCTCTCCGCGTTCCCGCTGCCACCAGGGGCTTCGGAGCCGCCGGCGCCTTGAAGCTGCCATAGCCGAACCAGCCGTCATCGAACACCGTCGCCAGATCCGCGCTCTCCAGATGCCGCGCGAACATCAGGTCGACGAGCCCCTTGGAGATTCCTGCCTGATCGACCTCGTACACCGTCCCGCGATCGAGCGCAAACGGCACCGGCCGCGCCATATAGACGCCCGCATCCTCCAGATTCCCTTCGATAAACAGGCTCACCGGGATCAGCCGGCTCGCCGTCGGCTTCACCATGTCCCCGGTCCACTCGTAGACCCCCACTGCGCGGACGACGTTCTCCGGCGGCGCCACCTTGTGCATCTGCCCGGGGGCCCGGGGAACCCCGACGATCATCACCGCGAATCCGAGGAGTCTGAGGAGCCTGTGGGTCATCTCGCCTCTGCTATCCCGTACCGGAAAACTCGTCACAAGAATAGACGCTCTCCGCCGGCTTCCGTCTAGCCCGCATCCAGTCGTTCAATCCCGCCAATCCTGATTCCGATTGAGCCCCAGACTAACCCAGATGAACTCCCGGCGCTCTACCCGCGCGGCCGCTCTTCGCAGAGGCGTTCATCGACCTTCGCGCAGCCGTGCCGCCAGGCGCTCCGGCAGCCCGGCCATCAGGATCCTGCCCTGCGACGCCGTCACGTCATACGGCACCCGCCTAAAGGTGACGCTGCTCTCCTCCGCGTCGTACACCGCGAATGCCGCCCGCCAATCGTAGTCCCGTGGCTGCCCCACCGACCCTGGATTGATCAGGTGCCGGGTCCCCGCCGGCAGCTCGAGGATCCAGCTATCTCCATCATTCCGCGAGCGATACCTCGGATGCACCTCATGCCATTCAGTCCCGTGCTGCGCGAAACCACCCTGGATGTGCGTGTGCCCAAAGAAGGTGATCGCCGTCGTCATCTGCTGTAGCGGAGCCCACGCATCCCGCACATTGAGGATGTACTGGTCTTCATCAAGCGGCGACCCATGTGCGCAGCTCACACCCTCCACCGCCGGATGCAACGGTCCCTGCGACATCGCGTTCAGCCACGCCAGGTTCTCCGGCGTCAGCTCTTCGTGCGTCCAAAGCGCCGCCGCCCGCGCCACCGAGTTGAACCCCAGCGACGACGTCAACCCCCCGCACACCCGGTCGTGGTTCCCGCGTACATTCAGCGTCGCCAGCGGCCGTATTGTCTCGATCACCTGGTTCGGCGCGCCGCCATAGCCCACCACGTCGCCTAGGTTCCAGAGTTCGTCGTACGATCCGGCTGCTTCCAGCACAGCCGTCAAAGCTTCCAAATTACCGTGAATGTCGGAGAGGATGAGTGCGCGCATGGGGACGATTAGGGAACCGGACAGCAATAAACGCTACAGCATTGCGATATGGCACGAAACTCTAAGTCTATAGAGATTTCCAAATCGAGGAAAGGCCAGCTGTCTACCCCAGCGCCAGCGGCCGGTCGCGATCCGTCCGCATGGTCGGCGCCGCCGCCAGCAGCCGGCGCGTGTAGGCATGTTGCGGCGCCAGAAACAACTCCCTCGCTGCCGCCTGTTCGACGATCCGCCCCTGCTGCATCACCGCCACCCGGTCGGCGATCTGGCTCACCACCGCCAGATCATGCGAGATGAATAGCATCGCCAGTTCATGCTGCTCGCGCAGGTCTCGGAGCAGCCGGAGAATCTGCGCCTGCACCGTGACGTCGAGCGCCGTCGTCGGCTCGTCCGCGATCAACAGCCGCGGCCGGTTCACAATCGCCATCGCGATCAAAATTCGCTGCCGCTGGCCGCCCGAAAACTGGTGCGGATACCCCCCATAACGCCGCGCCGGATCGGGTAGCGCGACCTGCTGCAGCGCCTCCAAAACCGTCTCCTTGACCGCCTTCCGCGACAATCCCGGCTGATGCAACCGCACCGCCTCCGCGATCTGCTCCCCCACCGGCATCACCGGATTCAACGCCGTCATCGGCTCCTGGAAGATCATCGCGATCTCCCGCCCGCGCCGCCGCCGCATCGTCTCCTCCGGCAACGTCAGCAGATCCTCGCCCGCAAACCGAATCCTTCCCGAGCACTCCGCGTTCGGCGCCAGCAGCCGCAAAATCGCCAGCGACGTCGCCGACTTCCCTGACCCCGACTCCCCCACTAGCCCCAGCGTCTCGCCCGCGCCGATCGCAAACGAGATCCCCTCCACTGCCGCACGCGCCCCAAACCGGATCGACAGATCCTCCACCTCGAGCAGCTGGCCCTGAACCGCGCCCAGCGGCCCTTGAGCCCGGTCCCGCGGCCTGGCCGGTGTCGTCACTGCGCCGTCGCCTGCTCTTCCAGCGTCATCGCCAACTCTTCCCACTCCACCATCAGCGTCGTCCGCTGTTCGCGCAGAGCATCGAGCTCCGCCGCCGTCCGTTGAGCGTCTTCCGCCGTCGTAAACACGCCCAGCCTCTCTTCCGCCGTCGCAATCGCCAACTCCAGCCGTGGAATCTCCGCCTCGGCGAACTGCAGCCGGTCCTCCAGCTGTCGCAGCTTGATCGGATTCAGCCGCTTCACGGCCGCCGCCGTCGCCGCAGGAGGCGCCGCAGCCACCACTGCCACCGGCACCGGGACCTCAACCTTCGTCTCCTGAATCAGCGAAGCCGCCACCTTCTCCGGCCCACCCTGCTTCCGCCACAGATAGTCCTCGTAGTTGCCCGGATAGATGTGCACCCGCCCGGCCTCCACTTCGAACACCCGCGTCGCCAGCCCATCGATAAAGTACCGATCGTGCGACACGAACAGCACCGTCCCCGAAAAATTCCGGATCGCATCGAGCAAAACATCCTTGGCCCGCAGATCGAGGTGGTTCGTCGGCTCGTCCAGCAGCAGCATGTTCGCCGGCGATACCAGCATCTTCGCCATCGCGTACCTGTTCCGCTCCCCACCCGACAACACCCCCAGCGGCTTGAACACGTCATCGCCCGAGAACATGAAGCATCCCAGCAGCGACCGCAGCTCCGTCTGCGGCACCTTCGGCGCAATCCCGCTGATATCGTCCAGCATCTTCGCCGCCGGGTCCAGCACCTTGTACTGGTCCTGCGCGAAGTAATCGGCCAGCACATTGTGCCCCAGCTTGATCTCGCCCGAGGTCGGCGCCTCCAGCTGCGCTAGCATCCGGATCAGCGTCGATTTACCCGCGCCGTTCGCGCCCACCAGCGCAATCCGGTCGCCGCGGTCGATCGTGAAGCTCACATCCTCGAGAATCCGTTTCTCGCCCCCCGTCGGTGTCGGATAGATCTTCGTCAGGTTCTGGACATCGATCACGGTCCGCCCCGAGGCCGGCGGCTGCGGAATCGAGAAATGGATCGTCGCCTCCTCCTCCGGAATCTCGATGCGCTCGATCTTCTCCAGTTCCTTGATGCGCGACTGTACCTGCTTGGCCTTCGTCGCCTGCGCGCGGAAGCGATTGATAAACGCCTCCAGATCCACGATGCGGTCGCGCTGGTTCTTATATGCCGAAAGAATCTGCTGCTTCCGCTCTTCCTTTTGTTTCAGATACTTCTCATAGTTCCCAAAGTAGAAGTGCGCATGCTTGTTCCACACCTCCACCGTCTTGTTCACCGTCACGTCGAGGAAGTACCGGTCGTGCGAAATCAGCACAAACGCGTTCTCGTAGTCGTGCAGGTAGTTCTCCAGCCAGTTCCTCGTCTCGAGATCCAGATGGTTCGTCGGCTCGTCCAGCAGCAGCAGCGACGGCTTCTGCAGGAGTAACTTCGCCAGCGCAATTCGCATCTGCCAGCCGCCCGAGAACTCCTCCGTCCGCCGCACCCAGTCGGCCTTATCGAATCCCAGCCCGCCCAGCACCGTCCCTACCTGGTAGTCCAGCGTGTAGATGTCGTGCGCGTGCATCAGTTCGCTGATGTGGGAGTAGCGGTCGGCCGCGGCAATATACGCGGCGCTCGCCGGATCGTACTCCGACAGCTTCGCACTCAGCTCCTCCGCCTCCTGCTCGAGATTGCGGATTGCATCAAACACCGAGAGGCACTCGTCGAACACGGTGCGGCCCGACAGCGACAGACCGTCCTGCGGCAGATACCCGAGGGTCATCCCCTTGGTTCGCGAGACCGTTCCATAGTCGAGCGACTCGACACCCGCAAGGATCTTCAGCAAGGTGGACTTGCCGGTCCCGTTGCCGCCGACAAGACCAGTGTGTTCATCCGGCGTGATCAGCCAGTTGACGTCTTCAAACAGAAGTTTTTGACCGAAACGTTTGCCGGCTTGAGAGAGTTGGAGCATTCCCCTCTATTTTCGCATCCCATCTCGCATCTCACGAGCGGAACCGGGGTTCAGAAGGGAAGGAGCACGCCGCCAACGAGAAATGCCATCGCACGAGGCACGCCCTCTCGACCAAAGCGACGGCCATCCTCACCGTCCGGCGCGCGGTGGGAGAGACCCCTGTATTTGTCTTACCGCTTCGAAGCTAGTCCGAGCCTCTTTCTGGTCTCTTGATCCGCCGGAGATCAGGGTCTTAGCCTCTCAGGCCTGGCCGCGCAACCGCCTCATCGAGCGTCTAAACACAGCACGAACAACGTAGCGGGAGAAAAACTCTTGGAAGACGTCGCAACCCCCAAAAAACGGTCGCTCAAAAAGATCCTCGCCTGGACCGGCGCCTCCCTTGCCCTGCTCGCGCTCCTCGCCCTGGCCCTTCTCTGGTCCCGCTACCGCTCCTTGCCGGTCAACGCCGACACCCTCTTGCGCAATCGCCTCGTCGCCTCCCTCTCCGAGCGCTTCAACAGCCCGGTCGAACTCGATTCGCTCCATCTCGACACCTCCCACGGCTTGCACGTCGCCGGCAAAGGTCTCCGCATCCTGTACTTAGCCGGCCCCACCAAGCCCGACGCCAACCCCGTCGCGCCCCCTCCCATGCTCAGTGTGGACAGCTTCGACTTCCAAACCGACTTCACGGAGCTGCTCAAACCCACCATGCGGATTGTCACCGTCTACGTCCAGGGCATGCAGCTCAATATTCCGCCCCACCCGCGTCTCGCCCCCGGCGCCATGCCCGATAACCCCAAGCGCAGCGGCCAGCCCAGACTCGGAATTTCGGTAGGCAAGATCGTGGTCGCGGATTCGAAGGTAGTCCTCGAGACCAACACCCCCGGCAAGCTGCCGCTGGTCTTCAATATCTCCAACCTCACCCTCACCGACGTCGGCCAGAAGAAGCCCTTCGAGTACGACGCCAGCCTCACCAACCCAAGGCCTGCTGGCGACGTCCACGCCACTGGCCACTTCGGCCCCTGGCAGAAGGACAACCCCCGCGACACCCCGCTCGACGGCAACTACTCCTTCCTCCACGCCGACATGAGCTCCATCAAAGGCATCGCCGGAACCCTCTCCTCTACCGGCGTCTTTACCGGAACCCTCGGCGATGTCGCCATCCAGGGCTCGACCGACATCCCCGACTTCCGCGTCGACATCAGCGACCATCCCGTCGCCCTCCACTCCGACTTCCAGGCCGAGGTCAACGGCATGACCGGCGATACCACCCTCAAGCGAGTTGATGTCCGCGTCCTCCACTCCATCCTCCACGCCTCTGGATCGGTCAAGCGGATCGGCACCCCCGCTACCGGCATCACCGGCCACGACACCGAGCTCACCGTCGACATGGGCCCCAAAGACCACGGCCGCATCGAAGACATGCTCCTGCTCGGCGTCAAGACCTCCCCACCTGTCCTCCGCGGCGCCATGGTCACCCACCAGCACCTCAGCGTGCCGCCCGGCAAGCAGAGCGTCTCCCAGAAGCTGCACCTCAACGGCAGCTTTACCATCAGCGACGCCACCTTCAGCAACCCCGGCTTCCAGCAGACCATCGACAAGCTCAGCATGCGCGCCCAGGGTCATCCCCAGCAGGCCAATCCCCAGGAGGCACAGCCCGTAAGCTCAACGCTCACCGGAAGATTCACCCTGGCCGATGCCGTCGTTGATGTCTCCGAGCTGGAGATGACCCTGCCCGGAGCCACCGGCGAACTGATCGGCCGCTACAGTCTCGACGGCCAGAAGTTCGACTTCCGCGGTCTCATCCGTACCCAGGCCACCGCCTCCCAGATGACCACCGGCCTGGCCAGCAAGCTGCTCCGCCCCTTCGACGCGCTCCTGCAGCGCAATGGCGCTGGCCTGGAGCTCCCCATCGTGATTAGCGGTACCAAGTCCTCCCCCAAGTTCGGCGTCGATACCAAGCGCCTCTTCCAATAGCCCTATGCGGAAACCGGGTGCCCCATGTCTCGCCTTTGAGACATGGGGTCGTGGACCCAAGTCATCCCCTCCGAGAACCTTATCCCGACCGAAGCCGCGAACCGTCTCACCGTTCGCTGGGCACTGTATTTCGCCTTTGCCCTCCCTCGCGCCCCAGAAGACGGCCGCCCCGTACTTGACAAACAGGCCCTCCGAAAACCCGCCCGGGGTCACACTTCGGCCTCGATCCGGTTCCGCCCCACTTCGGGGATACTTAGGGGGTGCGTGATTTGGACTTAAAGTATCTCGTTACTGGACTTTAGGACTTCAAGTCAGGGGGCAGCGGGTGGGTGCCCCAAGGTCCGCCCGAAAGGCCCCACAGGGATCGGTTTCCCGCCGGGGGAACCAAGCAATCCAGCAAAATTTCCTCATCGGGCAGCAGCGGCGGAAGACATTGGCGGAGCGCTCTGCTACTGTCAGGAGTGAGATTCTGATGCCGGTACAGCCACAGCTCTTCCCAGATTCGGACGCGCAGTCAGAGGCGCGCGGAACGCCACTTCAGGGTGCCTCGGGCCCCACGCCGCTTGCGCCCAGTCACGACTCCCGGAACATCTCCCATCAGGCCGCGCCCATCTGGCTGCAGCGCATCTCCCTCTGCGTCCTGGTGCTCTTCTGCGTCTATCTGGGCGTATTGGTGATGGTCCTGCCGTGGTGGACCCGCATGTGGGACCAGAACATGTTCTTCGAGGCCCGGCCGCATCTGGCTCGCGTGATGCACCTCGGCGCCGTGCGCGGCGCCATCTCCGGCCTGGGCCTGCTCGACATCTGGATCGGCATCTCCGAAGCCGTCCATTATCGCGAGACGCGCGGTTAGCATCCTTCATGTAGCCAGCAAGTAGCCAAGCACAAGCCTGCCGGAGAGAGTATGTCGCGACCGAAGCCCGCTCCCCTCGATCGAGCGCCCATGGCGTACGAGAACAGCACCTTCCTCAGCTCCCCCGACGGCCGCATGTTCCGCATCATGGCCGAATACTCCGAGCCCATGGCGCGCTTCCGCCGCGAGTGCATCCAGGACACCGTGGTCTTCTTCGGCTCCGCCCGCTTCCACGGCCTCGACGAGGCCGAGCACGCCCTCCAGCTCCTCGCCAACACCGGCTCCGCCGCGCCCGCCCCCGAGGACGAGCAGCCCGCCACGCCGGAAGAGGTGGAGCGTGGAGAGGCCCCTGCCAGCCGGCTGCGTCTCGCCGAGGCCGCTGTTGAGATGGCGCGGTACTACGAGGACGCCCGCCGCCTGGCGGCCATGCTCACCACCTGGGCAAGGACCCTCCCCGGCACCCGTCACCGCTTCGTCGTCACCTCCGGCGGCGGTCCGGGCATCATGGAGGCCGCCAACCGCGGCGCCTACGAGGCTGGTGGGAAGAGCATCGGACTGAACATCAGGCTGCCGTTCGAGCAGATCCCGAATCCCTACATCACGCCGGAACTGAACTTCGAGTTCCACTACTTCTTCACTCGAAAGTACTGGTTTGCCTACCTGGCGAAGGCGCTGGTCGTCTTTCCCGGAGGCTTTGGCACACTGGACGAGATGTTCGAACTGTTGACCCTCGCGCAGACCGAGAAGCTGGCGAAGAAGATCACTATTCTCATCTACGGCTCCAGCTACTGGAAGCAGGTCATCAACCTCGACCTGCTGGCCGAGAAGGGTGCCATTGCAAGGAAGGACTGCGAGCTCTTCCAGTTCGTCGATACGCCCGAAGAGGCCTTCCAGTTACTCCAGCAGGAGCTGATCACGAACCACCTCGAGCCTGACTTCGATGCTGGTCGGCACGCCAAGGGAGATGGGATTCCATCTACGCCGGCTCCCTCGGCGCAAGAGGTCCTTGGGCCAGACATCGCGAAGACCCGTTGAAGCAGCATGGGGACCGGTCTGGTTCCACAGTCACAAACCGGCCAAAAGGTATCTGAAACGGAACATTTTGGCAGATATTGAAGCACCGTTCTCGGTGCAGTCATCCGTCGTTCACACGGGCTGTCGATACTTGATCAAGACTTCAGAGGATCGAGCGGGGGCAGCCGATGAGCCAGTCCAGCATTTCGTATCTGTGGCGCGAGCCCAAGGCTGCCGAAGGGTTCGCCTGTGGTGTGTCGTTGCACAGCCACACCAACCAGTCGAAGGAGACCCTGGACTTCATCGCGGAGATGAGCCAGGACTGGGGCATTCTGCAGCCGATTATGCGCTGGGCTGAGGATCGCTCCTACGAGCGCACGGGAATCCGGCCGAACTACGCGGCCAGCTACTGGACGCCACCGCTGACGCCGAAGCTGGCCTTCGATCTGGAGCAGAAGCAGATCGAGAACCTGCTGCAACTACCTGGATTGGTCTCGATCAGCGACCATGACGACATCAAAGCGCCGCTGTTGCTGCGTTCCGTGCCTTCCGCACGGCACATTCCCGTCTCGCTGGAGTGGACCGTTCCGTTCGGGCCGACTGCATTTCACCTGGGCGTTCATAACCTGCCGAGCGCGGATGGCGTGGCGTGGCAGGAGCGCCTAGCTGAGTTCACGGCGCTGGCGGTTGCGGATCGCGACCCTAAGCTGCTTACCAGGATCCTGGCCGAGTTGGACGAGATTCCCAACGTGCTCCTGATCTTCAACCACCCGCTTTGGGACCTGTATCGCGTGGGCGCGGATCGGCACGAGGTCGCGGTGAACGAGTTCCTGGCGGTCAATGGACAGTACATTCACGCGCTGGAGTTGAACGGGCTGCGGACGTGGAAGGAGAACTCCGACGTCGCGGCACTAGCGGGCAAGTGGAACCAGCTGGTGATCAGTGGCGGCGACCGGCACGGGATAGAGCCGAACGCCAATGTGAACCTGACTCACGCGACCACCTTCAATGAGTTCGTCCACGAGGTGCGGCGCGAGCGCAAGAGCCACCTGCTGTTCATGCCGCAGTATCGCGAGCCGTGGAAGCACCGCATTCTGCAGGGAACGCTCGATGCTATTCGCGACTATCCGCACTTTCCGGAGGGTTCGCAGCGTTGGGATGAGCGTGTGTATCATCCGGATGCGAATGGCGTGATGCAGCCGCTGTCGACGCTGTGGAAGGGCGGAGAGAAGCCGCGAATCGTATCGGTGGTGATGCGCGGCGTGCGGCTGATGGGAGGTTCGCTGGTCTCGCGCGGCCTGCGGATGGCGTGGAGCGATGCGACCGAGATGCGCGCAGCGTTGACCCAGCTCGACGCGTAGCTCTGGGTAGGCTTACGGTTGGACGGGAATTCCGGGCTGCTGTCTGGGCTGGAAAATCGGTAAGTGAGGGTCGTCTTCAGGGATGCGAGTACCGCGTGTTGCCTACTTTCCGGACTCCTTCCATGAGGTGAACGGCGTTGCGCATACGAGCCGCAACTTCGTGGCCTATGCGGCGCGCGCGGGAGCTCCGTTCCTGTGTGTGCGCGCGGGCGGACGAGAAGAGGCGAGCCTGACGCAGGTTGGTGAGCTGCGTGAGCTGGATTTGGCGCGCAGCCGGACCGCAATCCGCCTGGAGAAGGACTTGCAGTTCGACGCCATCTTCTGGCGTCATCACGATCGCATTGAGTGGGAGCTGAATCGGTTCCAGCCGGATGTGATCCACATAACCGGACCAAGCGAATTGGGCATCTTTGGGGCGCTGTTCGCGTGGAAGATGGGCGTTCCGCTCGCGGCGTCATGGCACACGAACGTGCACGAGTATCTGGCGCGACGGATGGGTGGAATTACCAGCCGATTGCCGGAACGCTATCGCAGTAACGCGGAACGTGGGATCGAATCGGCGACGCTGGAGGCGACGGCGCGCTTCTATCGGCTGGCGAAGGTGCTGTTCGCGCCCAATCAGGAGCTTTGCTGCATGCTGGAGCAGGCGACGGGAAAGCCCTGCTCGCTGATGCGGCGCGGCGTCGATACGGAGCTCTTCTCACCGACGCGGAGGACGCGCGGCGCGGAGAATCCCGAGGACCGGATTGTGCTGGGTTATGTTGGCCGGCTTTCGGTGGAGAAGAACATCGCGTTGTTGGTGCGGATTGCGCGCGAGCTCAAGGCGATGGGCGTTGCGAACACCGAGTTCCTTATCATCGGGCAAGGCGGCGATGAGGCACTGTTGCGCGCGCAGCTTCCAGAGGCGCAATTCGCGGGCGTGCTGCGTGGCGAGGCGCTCGCTGAGGCGTACGCGAACATGGATATCTTCGTGTTTCCGTCGCATACCGATACGTTTGGGAACGTTGTGCTGGAGGCGCTGGCGAGCGGCGTTCCGGCGATTGTCACGCCGAATGGCGGACCGAAGTACATTGTGCGCGACGGCGAAACCGGATTCATGGCGGAAGACGCTGGGTTTTCGGCGGCGATCGCGAAGCTCGTGGGAGATCCTGCGCGGCTGAACAAAATGCGCTGCGCTGCGCGACAGTATGCGCTGGGCTGCAGTTGGGATGGGGTGTTCGGTAGGGTGTACGAGGCCTATGCCGGACTGGCGCTCGATGCCGGCCGGGGTTAGGGCTTAGTAGCGGAGTTCGCCGATGTAGACCTCGTGTGGCGGTAGGGTCATACCATCGAGGTGCATGGTGCCCATTGCGTTGTCCGAGCGCAGGACGGTACGGAGGAAGCTGCCGCGCAGGTGGAGGCGCGTCATGTCGGTCTTGAGCGAGAGCGTCACCGGCGTGGAGGAGAAGTTGCAGAGGACGACGATTGCGGGGCTGAGCGGCGTGATGGCGCGGGGCTTGCGGACCCAGGCGAGGACGTTCTCGGCGTCGTGGTCGAGCAGGAGGGTGTCGCCGTCGCGCAGGGCGGAGTTGCCGCGGTGTAGCTCCGTCAGCTGCCGGTAGAAGCTGAGCAAAGAGTTGGGAGCGTCCTGCTGGCCGGCGGCTGTGGTGGGATCGGCGGGCGCTGCGGCGACGGGCTTGGTCTTGGTTGTCGGCGGCACGTATGGACGATAGGCGCCGAAGCCTGTGGTTGGCGCGGGCGGCGGCGGCGTGGGAGCGGCGGTCGGAGCGGCGTCTGCTGTGGGTTGTGTGGGCGCGTCGCCCCATTTCATCCGGGGATCATCGGCTGCCGTTGGAGAGGAGAGGCCGATCTCCTGGCCATAGTCGATGAGGGCAGCGGCGCGCGTGCCGAGCAGGACAGTGGCGATCAGCTTGCCGTTGGCGCTGATGCTCTCGGGCTTGCCGTCGCCGAAGCGGTCGATGCTGCGCGGGTGATCGGGCGCGTCGGTGAGCAGGAGCGGGATCGGAGGCTGATCGCCGTGCGTCGCGGATGCAGCCTGTTCGAGGTCCGCGCGGAGCTGGGCGACGGTGTTGGGCTGAGACGCTGATGCCGCTGCTCCAGATGGAGGATCGCCAGCGCTGGGAATGGTCAGGATGGAGGAGATGGGCAGGAGCTGCGGGGCAGCGGCGGTGTTCGCGGCTGGGTTTGCGCTAGAGGGCGGGTTGGCGATCAGGATGCGCTGGCCGACGGCGCCGGCGAGGAGCTTGTGGAGATCCTGCAGGCTCGCTGGCGCGGTGCTGGCTGTGGCGGCGGATCCGGCAGATGCGTCTGCGGGAAGGATACGGAAGCCGGCGACGCCGCGGTTGAGCCAGTAACGAACGGTACCGAGGTCGGGCTGCGGCAGGCTGAGGAGAATGCGGATGTTGCGGCGGCTGGCTTCGAGCGAGAGGGTGTCGAAGTCGTCGGGCGTGCCAAGCAAGGGATCGATCGGCGCGACGAGCTGCGCGGTGCTGATTTTGGGCATCAGCGAGTCGAGCAGGATCGCGTCGACGCCAAGCGAGTGCAGGTAGTCGAGGCGCTCGGTGATTCCCTTGAGGTCGCCGATGCCGTCGCTGTTCGAATCTTGAAAGTTACGGGTGTCGATCTCGTAGATTACGAGGTGCTTCCACCAAGACTTGGTGCTGAGGGCCGAGTCCATCCAGCCGGGTTGGGCGAGGGCCTGGGCATGGGCGGCGGCGGTTGGTGCGGCGAGCAGCGCGAGCGCAAGGCTGAAGGTTGCGCTGATCTTCTTTGCTGCCTGTAGGGTCCCGTACCGCTCCTGCATGCTTTTTCGATCTCCTGAAAGGAGGGGGCCCCTCCCCTATCTATCTTGGACACAAGTAGCTTTATTTGCTACGGTTTGGCGGCACGTCGGTGTCGCAAAGTATTGCATCAAAAGGGGTTGCAACTGAAAATATTCATTCGAGATAGGTTACGGGACGCTCCTCTCGCTGGAAAAGGGTTCCGTTTTTGCTTTCGTTTTTAATTGTAGCGAATCGAGGGTAGTAGATACGCCATTTTCTGGAGATTTAAAAGGCGCGTCGTTGTTGGGGATTTCGCGTTTTTGGGTAACTTGGGGGCAACAGGATTTTGGTTGCTTTGGAGTAGGGATCAGGATCAGGGTCAGGGAATGGCGGGCAACGCCAAGACGGTGTCCGGGTTGAAGGTGCGGGCGGTACGGGTGGTGCGAAGGATACCGGCGTCCTTCGCTTCGCTTAGGATGACGGCAAACACCAACAACGGCAGAAACAGACAACGACAAGAGCGAGAACAAGAGCAACAGCAGGCGGTCTCGCTTCGCTCGATGCCATGCAGCGCGGTAAGGCCTGCCCATGCATGGGCACCCGGCACCTGGGTCGTTGCGGAGAGGCTGATGCGAAAAGACGCCTTCCCTGGGGAAGACGTCTTGGTGAGGCGTGGGCGACGGCTGCGGTTAGGCGGCGGTGGCCTTGAGGCGGGGACGGGTGAAGCCGAAGAGGGCGATGTAGATGTAGCAGACCACAGGGATGAGGAAGGCGTGGTGGACGCCGATGTTGTCCGCGATCTTGCCCTGCAGGACGGGGATGATGGCGCCACCGACGATGGAGGCTACGATCAGGCTGGAGCCGCGGCCGGTGAGCGGGCCGAGGTCGGCGATGCCGAGGGCGAAGATGGACGGGAACATGATGGAGTTGAAGAGGCCGATGGCCAGGATGCTCCACATGGCGACGTGGCCGAAGGTGAACATAGAGGTAACGACTAGGAGGCAGGCGATCGCGGCGGCGAAGCCGAGGACGACGCCGGTGGAGTAGCGGCGCAGGACGGCGGAGCCGATGAAGCGGCCGATCATGGCTCCTCCCCAGTAGAGGGCGACGTAGCGGGCGGCCTCGGCGGCGGTGAGGTTGCCGATGTTGGGGAGCTGGAAGTAGTTGATGAGGAAGCTGCCGATGGCGACTTCGGCGCCGACGTAGAGGAAGATGCCGAGAGCCCCGAGGAAGAGTTGGGGGTGGTTGCGGAGCCTGTCGGTGGTGAGGGGGTTGGCCTCGCCGGGGCGGATGTCCTGGGTGAAGTCCATGGGCGGGAGCTGGACTAAGGCGAGGGCGACGGCGAGCGCGGCCAGGGCGAGGGCGATGCCGAGGTAGGGAAGCTGCACCGAGGAGGCCTCGAGGATGCGGGAGCGCTGGAGGGCGGCTCCGGTGAGGACGGCGGCGTTGGCGACCTTGGGAATGTGGGAGAGGATGACGGCGGCGCCGAAGAAGGGGGCGAGGAAGGTGCCGAAGGAGTTGAAGGCCTGCGCGAGGTTGAGGCGGCTGGAGGCGGTGCGCGGCGGTCCGAGGTGGGCGACGTATGGATTGGCGGCGACCTGGAGAACGGTGATGCCGGCGGCGAGGACGATGAGGGCGCCGAGGAAGAGCGGGAAGGACGGGGCCTTCGAGGCGGGCAGGAAGAGCAGGGCCCCGACGGTCATGGTGAGCAGGCCGATGATCATGGTGCGCTTGTAGCCGGCGATCTCGACGATTTTGCCAGCGGGCAGGGCGAAGACGAAGTAGGAGGAGAAGAAGGCAAACTGCACCAGCATGGCCATGGTGTAGTTGAGATCGAAGATGGCCTTGAGATGGGGGATGAGGATGTCGTTGAGACAGGTGAGGAATCCCCACATGAAGAACAGGGTAGTGGCGATGCTCATGGCGCGAACGTTGGTGCCTTCGAGGCCAGAGTCGTGCGCCATCTGGGTGGTTCCGGTGCTGAGTACGGCCATGAAATCTCTCTCCGTGTGCTGCCCACAGTAGGTGCAGTTTCCGCGGCGCGCTGGCTGATCTGGGAGCGCGCTCGCCGTGCAATTTCCGACCCTCCGATGCTACACGGATTGCAGAGGGTTGCGCACGGGCGGGCATGAGTTGATTGACAAAACGGGACCCCGCTTGGAAGATGGAGCTACCAAACCTCAGCCGCGATTCGCAGCGTGGGGCGCGATTCTTATCAATAGCTTTGTGTGCGGTCCGGACGTCTCCACGACGCGACGTATTGGGGCCGGGGAAGTTCCTGCATTGCGGGTTCCGGATGCACTGTTTGCCGTTGTCGGGCGCGTATGCTCGCGGCGCTAGGCCGGAGCGCCTGCGATGTTCTCCTTTGTGATGGAAATCTGGTGAGTTGCGCCCCGCGGGGCGGTTGTGCCGGCTTGACGGCGGCGACCGCGCGGGGGTGGGCTGCTTGCCGTGCGAATGAGGTGTTGTGGAATGGGCATTTCGGGAATCTCCAGACGCGATTTTTTGCTGCGCGTGGGACAGGTGGGCGGGTTTAGCGCGGCGTTCGCAACGATGCAGTCCCTTGGTTTGATGCCGATGAAGGGCGTGATGGCAGAGGCGATTGCGGCGCCGGTGGGGACGGGCGTGGGGGTGAAAGTAGTGGTGCTGGGCGGCGGGATCGGGGGGTTGGTCTCTGCCTATGAGCTGAGAAAGTTGGGATACGACGTCACGCTGCTGGAGGCACGGGAGCGGCCGGGTGGACGCAACTGGAGCGGACGCAAGGGTACGAAGATCGAGTTCGTGGATGGAACGACGCAGTCGATCGACTGGGAGGATGGAAACTACCAGAACCTTGGGCCGGCGCGGCTGCCGAGCACGCATTGGACGATGCTGGGGTACTGTCGCGAGCTGGGGGTGCCGCTGGAGGTGGAGGTCAATACATCGCGGTCGTCGCTGCTCGAGAACGACAACGCCGATGGTGGGAAGGCGATTCCGCAGCGGAAGGCGATCAATGACACGCGCGGGCGGGTGTCGGAGCTGCTGTCGAAGTGTATTGCCCAGGGAGCGCTGGACACGGAGCTGTCGAAGGAAGATCGCGAGCGGATGACGGCGTTTTTGAAGGTGTATGGACCGCTGGATAAGTCGGGCGCGTATGTGGGGTCGGACCGCGCCGGGCTGAAGGTGGCGGCGGGAGCGGGGACGCAAGCGGCGGTGGATGAGGTCCCGCTGGATATGCATACGCTGCTCGATGGGAACTTCTGGAACGCGATGCTGTATGAGGAGGTCTGGGACTGGCAGGCGACGATGATGCAGCCGGTGGGAGGGATGGACCGGATCCCGTATGCGTTTGCGAAGGCGCTGGGGCCGGTGGTGCAGTATGGGTCGCCGGTGACGGAGATTCGGAAGACGGCGAACGGGGTGACGATCTCGTATGAACAGGGTGGGGAGAAGCAGCAGATTGAGGCGGCATACTGCGTGTGCGCGCTGCCGTTCTCGATGCTGAAGAAGATTCCGAATGACCTGTCGGCGCCGTATAGGCGGGGGATCGACGAGTGCACGATGGGGGGTTCGTTCAAGATTGCATGGGAGAGCCGGCGGTTCTGGGAGCAGGACTACAACATCTACGGCGGGCTGTCGTTCGTGGCGCAGGGGCCGAGCCCGGTCTGGTATCCGAGCTCGCGGCTGATGCACCCGACCGGGGTTGTGGTGTCGGGGTATATGGATGAGTCGCAGATGGCGGGGTTCGCGGCGATGACGCTGGAGGAGAAGTTCCGGGCGTCGCGGGGGACGATCGAGAAGATCCATCCGGGGCACGGCAAGGAACTGACCAACCCCGTGTTCATGGGATGGAAGCATGTGAAGTGGAATGAAGGATCATGGATTGAAAAATATGGCGGCGGGCCGAGCGGCTATGACGTGGTGATCGAGCCCGATGGGCCGATCTACCTGGCGGGGGACACGATCAGCCATGTGGTGGGCTGGCAGGAGGGCGCGGCGCTGAGCGCTCGGCGCGCGGTGGGGATGATCAGCGAGAAGGTGAAGCTGGCTAGGCTAGGCAATCGGACAGGCGTGCTGGCGGTCTAGATGTTTCTTGTGAATGAAAAGGCCCTGGCGGTGGATCGCCGGGGCCTTTGTGACTAAGAAAGCTGCGGGAAGGGGAGGTTGGCGAAGGGATCGTGTGCGGCCGCGCTGACTGGAGTGGTGGGGGCGTCCATGACCTCTTTGAAGGCGGTTTGGAAAAGGGCCATCTCGGCGGGCGTACCGACGCTGATGCGGACGTGGTTGGGCCAGACCGGCCAGGTGCGACCGATGAAGACGTTCTTCTCGCGCATGGCGACGATGACGTCCTTGCCGGGGCGGCCGGTGTCGATCATGAAGCAGTTGGAGTGCGAGGGGATGTACTTGTAGCCGTTGGCGTCGAGGAAGGCGAAGGTGCTGTTGCGGGTGTCGGCGATGATCTTTTTGCGGGTGGGGACGAGGTCGGGCTGGAGCAGGCTGACGTTGGCGGCGGCGGAGCCGGTGATGGGCATGGCGTTCATGCCGAAGGGCTGCAGGCGGGCGAGGAGGTCGGGCCGGCCGGCGGCGATGCCGCAGCGGATGCCGGCCATGCCGTAGACCTTCGAGAAGGTGCGGAGGACGATGAGGTCCTTGCCGGCGGCGACCTGGTTGAGCACCGAGGGCGAGTCGGAGAGGTGAATGTAGGCCTCGTCGACGAGGAGGATCGAGCCCTTGGGCTTGTTCTCGAGGATGTAGAGGATGTCTTCGCGGGAGGTGAGGGTGCCCGTGGGGTTGTTGGGATTGCAGATATAGAAGACGCCAGCAGTGGGGTCGGCGGCGAGCATGGCCTTGATGTCGTGGGAGTAGTCGGGCTTGAGGGCGACCTTGGAGATCTTTGCCCCGGCGGCGTCGGCGGCGAGCATGCCTGCTTCGTAGGAGGGGTCGGCGGTGACAAAGCCGCGGGTGGGCGAGGTAAAGGCGAGGACGGAGAAGTGCAGGGGCTCGGAGGAGCCGGCGTAGACCGCGACCGAGTCCTCTTTGAGGCCGTTCTGCTGGGCGAAGGTGGTGGTGAGCTTGGCGGTCTCGCCGTCGATGTCGTAGCGGCCGCCTTTGTGGGCGATGGCGGCGATAGCCTCGCAGGCCGCGGCGCAGGGTCCGAGGGGGTTCTCGTTGGCGTTAATGAGGACTGCGTCGGCGGGCGCGGCGGTGCGGCGATGGTGGACGGTGCCGAGCCCGTTCGCCTGCTGCGGACTCAGGGCGGCGTAGGCGAAATGGGCCTCGGTGAGAATGGGCAGAGAGGCGGCGAGGCCGGCCAGGCGCAGGAAAGAACGGCGAGAGACGGCGTCGGAGGGGACTTTGGACAGGCTCATGGTGGCTCCTTGAATTTCTTCGAGAATTTCTTCGGGAATTTTTCGGAAGGTCGTAAGAACGGAGAGCCTCGGGCGGCCACGAGGGCCGATCCGGATCGCCGACGTCGTGGTCAGGCGAGAGGTGGGAACTGGGGATTACTGTAAACCAGTTTGCGAGGGGCGGTGGAAAATTCTGGGGTGGACGGGGAAGGCCTGGGGTTCCGGGTGGAAAGGTGCGTGCGGTATGCCTGGAGTGGAGGGTGCCGCATGAATGGGGCACCCGAGATCCTGGTGGGAAAAGGGCGGGTTGCTATACGGGTTGGGCGATGGGTTTGCCCTTTTCGTTAAGGGCGACGCGGGCGGCGGGGGTGTGGTGGTCGTGGGTGAAGAGGACCGTCCACTGCTGGGGGATGGCGCGTTGGTAGAAGCGTTTGCGCTGGGCGATGCACTCGACTGGATCGAGGTCGTAGCCCATGACCCAGGTCGGGTCGAGGTGATGGGCGGTGGGAATGAGGTCGCCGATGTAGCAGGCGTGTTCGGTGGCGCCGGCGTGGGCGCGGGACTCGATGTGGATGCCGAGCATCTGGGCTGTGTGGCCGGGGAAGAGCTCGACGGAGATGCCGGGGACGATCTCGGGATGGGAGACGATGCCCTCGGTGGTGAGCAGCGTCATCTGGCCGCTGGCGATGAGGGGATCGTAGTTGGGCGAGAGGTAGCTGATGCGGTCGCGATCAAGCTGCAGGTGGCCGTGCGCGACCTCGCCGGCGTGGGCGAAGTAGCGGGCGTTGGGGAAGGTGGGGCGGACGGAGCCGTCGGCTTCGAGGGTAGTGTTCCAGCCGCAGTGGTCGAAGTGGAGGTGGGTGTTGAGGACGATGTCGATCTCCTCGCGGCGAATGCCGGCGGCGGCGAGCGAGGCGGGCAACAGTTCCTGATTCTGCTGGAGGGCGCGCATCTTGGGCGATTGCTTGTTGCCGATGCCGGTTTCGATGAGCACGGTGTGCTGGCCGGTGCGGACGACGACGGAGTTGAGGCCGAGCAGGATGCGGTTGTCGGCGTCGGCGGGGATGCGCTTGGACCAGAGGACCTTGGGGACGACACCGAACATGGCGCCGCCATCGAGCAGGTAGGTGCCGTCGGTGCAGACGGTCAGTTCGAAGTCGCCCAGGGGGTGGCGGGCGCGCACCAGATCGAAATCGCCCGGCTGGGAGGCTGGGTGGTGGGGCTGAGTCTCAGGCTGCATACACGCTCACCGCAGCAGGATACAACGTCGCTGCGAGCGAGCGGCTGAGGCATCGGTTCGCGCGGCAGGCTTCTAGGCCTGGGGATGCTGCAGCGCGGCGTTGACGGCGTCGACGGAGGGCGGCTGCAGGTCGAGTCCGGCGGTGGCCGCGATTATCTCGGCGGCGGTGGGAGGCGCGGCGTCCCCGGCCTGGGCGCGTTTGGTCTGAAAACACTGTCGGCAAAGCACGGGGCGGCCCTGGGTGGGCTTGAAGGGAACGGTGGTTTCGATGTGGCACTCGGAGCACTCGGTGCGGGTCTCCGTGCGGGCGATTCCGGCGGCGACCGGAGCTTCGCCCGCTCGCGCGCCCAAGGTGGCACGCTTGCATTTGCAGGGCTTACAGCGCTTGGGATCGTTCTTGAACTGTTTGTCGAGAAAGAAGATCTGCTCTCCGGCCGTGAACACAAACTGGCCGTGGCAATCCACGCAGGTGAGTAGCCGGTCAACGAACTCAGATTGCATCGCGTTTCTCCGTTAGGCAGGAAAAAGGATGAACGCCCTTCTGGCGCAGCATTTTAGGATGGGCGGTCAAACTTGGAAAAGCGGGGCCCGAAAAACCTCGGCGAGACCGGGAGGGTGGCTGCCGTGTGCGGCTCGCGACCATGGGGAGGAGGGGATCGCGGAGCGGTTGGAGAGGCTGCTCTTTCCAGGTCATGGAACGCCTGGGAAAGCAGCCTCCGGGTTGAGAGGAACGGGTGTTAGTCCTGTTCCTTACGAATCTTCTTGCGATTGCGCTTGCGGGCCAATGCTTCCTTTACCCGCTTCTTCTCACCTGGCTTCAGGTAAAAAGAGTGACGCTTCACTTCCTTGATAATGTCTTCAGTCTGAACTTTGCGCTTGAAACGGCGCAATGCGTTCTCGAGAGGCTCGCCCTCCTGAACACGGATCTCTGCCAAGGGAAATACACCTCCAAACGGTCCCAGCTCGGGTCAACCACTAGGATACGCCGGTGCGGGGCAAAAATGCCAGCAAAATCAAGAATTCCGTTGGTGGCCAGCAGCGGTAACGGTACAAATGGGGGAGACGGGAGTATGGAATGCGACTAAGATAACGGCATGATCCGCTCCTATCAGGGGAAGCTTCCAGTGGTTCCCGCGAGTTGCTATGTAGATGATTCGGCGCAGGTTATCGGCGATGTCGAGCTGGGCGAGCAGGCCAGCGTGTGGATGAACGCAGTGGTGCGGGGCGATGTGCACCGGATCCGCATCGGGGCGGGGAGCAATGTGCAGGACTGCGCGGTGCTGCACGGGATGCGGGATCTTTACCCCGTGTTGATTGGGGAGCGCTGCACGATCGGGCATAACGCGACGGTGCATGGATGCGTGCTCGAGGATGAGGTGCTGGTGGGGATGGGCGCGAGGATCCTGAATGATGCGCGGATCGGCGAGGGCTCGATCATCGCGGCGGGGGCGGTGATTCCGGAGCATACGGTGATTCCGCCAAACTCACTGGTGGCAGGGGTGCCGGGGAAGGTGCGGCGGACGCTGGGCGACGCGGATCGGGCGCTGATTCGGAAGTACGCGCAGAACTATCTTGATTACACGAAGATCTATTTGGAGGAACGGCGGCTGCGAGGGGAGTGAGACGCCCGCAGCCGGCAGGTGGGGTGTTACTGCGTGCAGTCGCCGGGGGCCAGAAGTTCGTAGCTGATGAAGGCGAGTTGGGAGCTATCGGGCGACCAGGAGGGTAGGTTGATCGTGCCTTCGCCGCCGAGCAGGGTAGCGAGGACGTGGACGCGCCGGTCCTCGAGTGACATCAGGTTCAGGACGGCGTCCTGGTTGGCGGGATGGCCGGCGACGGTGGGCGGGTAGGAGAGGAAGACCAGCCACTTGCCGTCGGGAGAGACGTGGGGGAACCAGTCGTTGGTGTCGGAGACGAGGAAGCGCTCCACCGCGTTGCCGTTGGGATCACTGCGCCAGATCTGGGCGTGACCGGAGCGCTCGGTGCTGAAGTAGATGTATTGGCCGTCGGGGGAGATCTCGGGTTTGGCCGTGGAGATTACGGAGGGAAACTTCCTTACCGCTTCTGAAGGCATCTTTTGCGGGGTGACGGGTCCGCTGCTGACGGGGATGGTGTAGCCGTCGGTGGCGTCGTCGCGGCGCGCGGTGAAGGCGATGGTTTTGCCGTCGCGGGCCCAGGTGGGGGACTCGAGGTCGCCGGGAGCGATGTAGGCAGCGCGGCGGTCGGTGGAGGCGATGGTGACGGTTTCGAGGGTGCTGTAGAGGACCGGTTTGCCGGTGGTGGGGGACAATGGCGTCAGCTTGACGTGCGAGAAGAGGGCGGTCTCGGTGGCGTCTTTATCGTGCGCGGAGACGCCGATGCCGATGTAGAACGGCCCGGTGAGGGCGAGCTTAGTGGAGGCGCCGGTGGGGTGCAGTTTGCCGTCGCTGCCGGAGATGAAGGCGTAGAAGAGGTCGCCGCGCTTTTCGATGCGGACGGTCTGGGGCGCGGCGATGTTGGATCGGATCTCGTGGCTGGGGCCGCCGTCGGTGGCGCGGAACTGAAGCGAGGTGAGGCCGTTGCCGTGCTGGGCGATGTCGACCGCTTTGGAGCCGCCGTCGAGACTCTGGCGGATCATCAGGACGGCTTTGCGGTGGGGGTTGCCCCGATCGCCGACGAAGGCGATATCGGCGGTCAGGGCAACGTCGCCGGAGACCTTGGTCCAGACGTAGTGGAAGTCATCCTCGCCGAACCACATGTTCTCGCCGCTGCCGGTGACGGTGTAGGTGCCATGGGCGGCGTCGAAGTGCGCCGCGCCGGGGTGCAGAACCGTGCCCACGTCGCCGTCGTTCTGGAAAACCCCCAGGCCTGGGGTGGGACTGGCAGCGCCTTCGGAGTCGTCGGAATCGGCGCGAGCGGCCGGAGCGTGCCACACCGAGAGAAGCAAGCAGCAGAGGACGGCGAGCCGTCCCAACCGTCTGAATCCTATAGGGAGGAGAGGATGCATACGCGACCTCGGAGATAGATGACCCACGGTACGTTAGAGGGGACGTTAGTTGACGGGGCTGGAGGCGGTGAACTCGGAGCAGCAGGGCTTGGTGACGGGCTGGAACTCCATCAGCTCGACGCGGGTATTGTCCGGGTCGTAGAGGTTGGCCTGCCACTTGCCGTCCTTGCCCATCTGCGGGCCGTCGTGACGCGGGCTTTCGCGATCCTCGGCGATCAGCGTGGTCACGGCCTGCTCCATGTTGGGAACGCCGATGGAGAAGTGATTGAGGACGCCGATTTCGTGGGCATCGATATGTGAGAGCGGCGTGGTCGAGCCATCGCCGACGAGCATGTACTCGAGCCAGTCGTGGCCGTCGGGGGTCTGCTGCGAGACCCAGTCGACGTGACTGGGCTGCATGGCACCGAACCAGTAGGGGCGGAAGCCGAGGACGGTGTGGTAGAAGCGGTCCTCCGCGGGCTTGCTGTGGACGAGATAGCCGACGTGGATGATGCGGGTGCCGATGGGGTGGGCGTTGGCGGGAAGGCTGACGAGGCTGCCGGCCTGGAAGAACTCGACGACGTTGCCTTCGGGATCCTTGGTGTCGAACCAGCGGCTGCCGTCACTGCCGGTGCGCAGGTCGGCGAGGTTAGTGACGCCTTGGGCCTGGAGGTAGGTGCGGAGGCCTTTGGCGTCGGGGGTGCTATAGGCGACGCAGGCCATGCGGCTCAAGGTGTGTTGGGCGGGCAGCGGCAGCACCTCGATGAACTGGGTCGGGCTGAGGTAGTAGCGTGTGCCCAGCGTGTTCTGTGGATCGGGCCCCTTGGTGGCGCCGACGATGTGCCCGTAGAAGTTGTCGGTGGCGGCGGCGTCGCTGGAGTAGACGCACATGTGCGAGACGCCGGTGATGGCTGGCCGACTCTGTTGTCCCAAGGCGCTTCCCAACCCAAAGAGCAGGCAGGAGGCTAATCCAAAAACATGACCCAATGGCTTTCGCATCTTTATCTTCGTCCTTGTCGTTCTCGTTATCCGACCAACGTACGCGTTCTTCGAGCGAGTGATGGAAGCACCGGCGCGGCGGCAGAGATTGCGCGCTCCGGGGAAAAACTGATCTGAGAACGCTATCATGAATCGCATACGATCCGGAACACCTGGCCGATGTCAGGCCGGGCGTCCGATCCTGCTGGCAGGGAAAGCGAGTAGGATCAAAAAAAACAACACCGAACAGAACACCGAATACCGAACGAGGGTCTATGAAAGTGATCGGCGGATCAGGGTTGGCGGCAGGGATTCTTCTTCTCTGCGGGTATGGGGTTGGACCACAGATGCAGGGGCAGACGGCCACAGCGGCCCACGCCGACAGTAGTGTGATTGCGGGCGACGGAACGGCATATGTAACCCGAATTGTTCCTGTCCCCACGACCGTGAGTCCCCAGGCGCAAAAACTGATTGGGCGGCAGATATCCGATGCGGCGGTGCCGCAGACGCTGGCCGAGCGCCGCAGCCATACCGATACCTGGCAGTCCGGCGCGGGCGAGGCCTTTCGCAAGCTGTATCCGGTGAACGTGACCGCGCAGACGATCGCGGGGGTGCCGGCGAAGATCATCACGCCGCTGGAGGTGCCGGCGAACAAGCGCAACCGGGTGCTGATCAACCTGCATGGCGGGGGCTTCAACTCGGATTCAGGATCGCTGACGGAGACGATTCCGGTGGCGTACCTGACGCAGACGAAGGTGGTGGCGGTGTTGTACCGGCTGGCTCCGGAGCATCCGTTTCCGGCGGCCGTAGACGATGCCGTGGCGGTTTATCGCGAGCTGCTGAAGACGCATAAGCCGGCGGACATCGGCATCTTCGGCACCTCTGCGGGCGCAATTCTGACGGGCGAGGTTGCGGTGAAGCTGCGTCAGCTTGGACTGCCGCTGCCGGCGGCGCTGGGTATCTTCTCCGGCCAGGGAGACTTCAGCCGCAACGGCGAGTCGCAGTCGCTGTATGCGCTGAATGGATTTTCCGGACATCTCGATCCGCCGAAGCCGAAGGTGCCGGGCACCGATCCGTACGCGGCCAAGACAGATCTACGGGACCCTGTGCTGTCGCCGGTCTTCGCCGACCTGCATGGGATGCCGCCGACGCTGTTCATCACAAGCACGCGCGATCTGCTGCTGAGCGGAACGACAACAATGCATCGCGCCTTTCTGAATGCGGGCGTGGATGCGCGGCTGATTGTGTTTGAAGGACTCGCGCACGCCTTCTGGAACGATCAAGCGCTGCCCGAGACGAAAGAGGCGGATCAGGATATGGCGCGGTTCTTCGATCAGCAGCTTGGCAGGTAGGCATCCGCTTCGCGAGGCACTGCGTCGCGAAGACTTATTTTCTTTTATCGACCCTGTTTCAGGAGAGCAATTGATGTCTACAGTTACACGCAGGAATTTCCTACAGTCCGCAGCCGCCACGATGGTCTGCGGTGCTGCGGTTTTGAAGAGTGGCAAAATGCTGGCCTCGCCCTTTGGGCTGCCGATCGGATTGCAGCTGTATTCGGTGCGCGAGATGATCGCGAAGGATTATGAGGGCACGCTGAAACACGTTGCCGCGCTGGGGTATAAGGATGTCGAGGCCGCGGGCTACTTCGGTCATACAAAGGAACAGGTGCGGCAGGCGATGCAGGCGGCGGGCTTGAACCTGGTGAGCGCCCACTACTCGCTGCCGGATCTGAATCGCGATCTGGAGCAGACGATTGCGTTCAATAAGGAATTGGGCGTGAAGTACATCATCTGTTCGTTCCCGGGGATCAAGGATCCATCGCGGTTGAAGGACAAGAAGTTCGAGACGATCGTGCAGTCGTTCACGATGGACGACTATCGCTGGAACGCGGATCAGTTCAATAAGATTGGTGCGAAGGTGAAGGCCGCGGGGATGCGGTTCGGCTATCACAATCACACCATGGAGTTCGGCAAGCAGGACGGGGTGATTCCGTTCGACGAGATGATCCGGTTGACCGATCCGTCGCTGGTCACCTTTGAGATGGACTGCGGCTGGGTGACGGTGGGCGGCGGCGATCCGGCGCACTATCTGCGGGAGTATCCGACGCGGATCTCGATGCTGCACATCAAGGACTTCAAGCATACGGACAAGCCGGCATCGGTGATCGCTCCGCCTCCGCCGGCGGAGCTGGGCACGGGCACGGTGAACTTCCGGGCGATCTTCGAGGCGGCGAACACGGCGAACATCAAGCACTACTTCGTCGAGCAGGAGGGCTTCGATATGCCCGCTTGGGACGCGCTGAAGATCGATGCGGACTATATGAAGAACTTCCATGCGTAAGCCTCACTCTGGACGCAGCCGACCGCGTGCGATCGCGGTCGGCGTTGCGGAGAGCAGAGTGAGATTCGGCTTTCTCGAAACCGGGAGTACGGGTAGAGTATCGCTATGACTCCCCGATTTTTGGCTCCTGTCCTTCTGGTGCTCACTCTGCCTGCGCTTGCGCAGAACCAGGGCGAAGCTCCCCACGATACGCCCGCGGCAACCAGCTCCGCGAAGCCCTCCTCTGCTCCTGCGCCGATAGCGAATCCGCTGCCCGCGGACAAGTCCACGGAACAGACCATCACCGTCAACGGCCACACGCTGCACTACACGGCGACGGTGGGGACGATCGAGCTGAAGTCGCGCGAGGACAAGCCAACCGGCGAGGTGATGTACATCGCCTATACGCTCGATCAGCCGAAGGGCGCGCCGAGCCGCCCGGTGACCTTCGCGGTCAACGGTGGTCCGGGGGCGTCGTCGGTGTATCTGAACCTGGGTGCGATTGGGCCGAAGCACATCGCCTTCGCGAATGCCGGCGACTCGGCTTCGGATCCGGCGACGCTGATCGACAATCCGGGGACGTGGCTGGACTTCACCGATCTGGTCTTCATCGATCCCATTGGCACGGGCTACTCGCGCTCGCTGGTGGATGAGGCGGAGACCAAGAAGCTCTTCTACTCGCCCACGCCGGATATCGAGTATCTCTCGCTGGTGATCTACAAGTGGCTGGTGAAGAACGACCGAATGCTGGATAAAAAGTACCTGGCGGGCGAGAGCTATGGCGGCTATCGCGGACCGCGCATGACCCACTATCTGCAGTCGCAGCTGGGTGTGGCGATGAACGGTCTGGTGCTGGTGAGCCCGTACCTGAACCCGACGTTTGGCGACGGTAATCTCTCGCCGATTCCGTGGATGATTACGCTGCCATCGATCACGGCCGCGCATCTTGAGAGCGAGGGCAAGCTGACGCCCGAGGCGATGCAGGAGGTGATCGCCTATACACGCGGCGACTACGCGGAGGCGTTGTTGAAGGGGCGCTCCGACCCGGCCGCCACGCAGCAGATGATCGAGCATGTCACACAGATGACCGGCCTCGATCCAACGTTCGTGAAGTACTCGGGCGGGCGGCTTGAGACCGACGCATATCTGCGTGAGGTACATCGCTCGCAGGGACTGATTGGATCGGTCTACGATTCGAATGTGACGTCGCCGGATCCGTATCCCTTTGCGCCGGAGCAGGAGTCGAACGATCCGATTCTCGAGAGCATTGTGGCGCCGACGACGACGGCGATGGTGGACTTCATCACCCGCACGGTGGGCTGGAAGACCGACGCCCGTTACTACGCGCTCTCGATGGATGTGAACCGGGAGTGGGATCGCCAGGCGGACCTTCGCCGCGGTGCTGTGCCGGACCTGCGCGAGGCCGTGGCGGCGGATCCCAAGCTGCGGGTGCTGATTGTGCATGGCTGGAACGATCTCTCGTGCGCCTTCATGGGCTCTGTGCTGACCGTCGATCAGATGCCGGTGATGGGCGATCCTGGCCGTGTCTCGGTGCATGAGTTCCCGGGCGGCCATATGTTCTACACTCGTGCCGCGAATCAGGCGGGACTGCATCAGCTTGCGGAGCAGATGGTCGCAGCGCACTAAGGGCGCCGGTCTTGGCACCGGACGCCGTCGCTCTCGACCGACCGACGAGGGTGGCGGCGTCGCTGTATTATTGGTCGCCTAGTTTAGCAAAGTTGGGGCCGGGTATCATGGGCACTATACAAGTCAATCTGCACGGCAATTGTCTGGAGCGTCCGGCGATGTGGGGGCTGGGGCGTTGATCGCGGACATGCGGAAGGGGGTGGCGGTTGCAGCGAGCCAATGAGGCGGTAGTAGCAAAACGGGAGCCGAAGACGCGCGGGCGACACCGCAGCCTGGAGGCGGAGGCGGCGATTCTGAAGGCGACGCTCCATCTGCTGGAGAGAAAGCCGCTGCGCAAGGTGACGGTGGACGCGATTGCGGAGCGGGCTGGTGTCAGCAAGGCGACGATCTACAAGTGGTGGCCGAACAAGCGGTTGGTGGCGCTCGATGCCTATCTTGCGGGGATGACGGAGCGCGTGTTGATGCCGGATACGGGATCCGCCGAGCGTGATTTCACGGAGCAATTGCGGTCGTTGACGGAGTTTTACCTGTCGCCGAGCGGGCGCCTGTTCAATCAGTTTATTGCCGAGGGCCAGAGCGATCCGGGCTTCCTGGCGTTGTTTCGAGAGCGATTTCTGTATACCCGGCGCGATGCCGCCCGGGTGATGTGGCGGCGCGGGGTGGACCGCGGCGAGATTCGCAAGGAGGTCGATGGGGAGATTGTTCTTGACCTGATTTATGGTCCGACCGTCTTCCGTCTGCTGGTGGGCCATGGAGCGCTGTCTGGCAGGGAGGCGGCGGCGATGGTGGAGGTGGTTTTTGGCGGTCTGCGGCAGCCGGGGTATCGATGTTCCGCTAAAGCAAAGAAAAGCAAGGGCGACTGAGCCATCACGAAAAAACTGAGTCGTGGCATCTCGATCTGTCATCCTTTATTGAACGACTAGTTTAGTTATTCCGTCCGCCGACGGATTTTTTTTCAAGCGACGCCTTCCCAACCTGGCTGCTACAAACGGTCGCCCGAAGGGAAGAGGTGTCGAGCAAAGGGGATTCGATGTGGATCGTCCGTCTCGCACTTAGGAGACCGTACACGTTCGTTGTGTTGTCGCTTCTTCTCTTCGTCATCGGCCCAGTGGTGATGATGCGGACGCCGGTCGATATCTTTCCGAATATTAACATTCCGGTAGTTTCGATTGTCTGGAACTACGCGGGGTTGTCTCCGGAGGAGTTGAGCGATCGCATCGTGCTGCCGTTCGAGCGCAATCTGACGACGACGGTTAACGATATTGAGCACACGGAGTCGCAGACGCTGAATGGCGTCTCGGTTGTGAAGGTCTTCTTCCAGCCGACGGTGAATATCTCGCAGGCTGTGGCGCAGCTCACCGCGATTGCGCAGACGCAACTGCGGCAATATCCGCCGGGTACGACGCCGCCGCTGGTGATCCAGTACAGCGCGTCGAGCGTGCCGGTGCTGCAGCTTGGACTCTCCGGGAACGGTATGAGCGAGCAGCAGCTTTACGACCTTGGCCTGAACTTCGTTCGCACACAGCTCACTACGGTGCAGGGCGCATCGATGCCGTTTCCGTATGGTGGCAAGCAGCGCCAGATCCAGGTCGACATCAATACGCAGAAGCTGCAGGCCTATGGGCTCTCGCCGCTGGATGTGGTGAATGCGATCAGTGCGCAGAACATCATCCTTCCTGCGGGCGATGTGAAGATGGGGGGCACCGACTATCAGGTCGAGACCAACAGTGCTCCGACCGATCTGGAGGCGCTTAATAACCTTCCCATCAAGACGCAGAATGGCGCGACGATCTACGTCCACGATGTGGGCAATGTGCGCGATGGCTATCCGCCGCAGACCAATATTGTGCGTGTGGATGGGCAGCGCGCCTCATTGATGACGATCCAGAAAACCGGTAACGCCTCGACGCTCGACATTATTCGCGATGTGCGCGGGTTGCTGCCGACGATTGAGTCGCAGCTGCCACCGGCGTTGAAGATCGATCCTATCTCCGACCAGTCGGTGTTCGTGCGGGGCGCGATTACGGGCGTGGTGCGCGAGGCGTTGATTGCCGCGTGTCTGACGGCGGCGATGATCCTGATCTTCCTGGGCAGCTGGCGTTCGACGCTCATCATCGCAGTGTCGATTCCGCTGTCGGTGATCTGCTCGCTGCTGATGTTGGCGGCGCTGGGTGAGACGATCAACATCATGACGCTGGGCGGCCTGGCGCTGGCGGTCGGCATCCTGGTGGACGACGCGACGGTCGAGATCGAGAACATCAATCGCAACCTCGAAGAGGGCAAGGAGGTGGAGCAGGCGATCCTTGATGGTGCGGCGCAGATCGCTGTGCCTGCGTTCGTTGCGACGATCTCCATCTGTATCGTCTTTGTTCCGATGTTCTTCTTGAGCGGAGTGGCGCGCTACCTCTTTGTTCCTTTGGCGGAAGCGGTTGTCTTCGCGATGCTGGCGTCGTATTTCCTTTCGCGCACGATTGTGCCGACGATGGCGAAGTACCTACTGAAGGGACATGAGCACGATCGCGCGGAGCAGGCGAGGTCGAGCCGCAATCCGTTCGTCCGTTTTCAGATGATCTTCGAGCACTACTTCGAACGGCTGCGCAGCTGGTATCACGGCGTGCTTAACTTCTGCCTGGCGCATCGCGGCGCGTTCCTGGTAGGAATCGTGGCCTTCTGGATCGTCTCGATCGTGTCGCTGTATCCATGGCTGGGGCAGGACTTCTTTCCGAGCGTGGATGGCGGCCAGTTCAAGCTGCATGTGCGTGGGACTACGGGCATGCGCATCGAAGACACGGCTCGGCTGTGCGATCAGATCGAGCAGGTAATTCGGCAGGAGATACCTCAGGCAGAGTTGGGCACGGTCATCGATAACATCGGGATTCCGTACTCCGGGTTGAATCTTTCGTATTCGAACTCGGCGCCGGTCGGTACGGCGGATGCGGACATTCTGGTGTCCTTGAACGAGAAGCATCGGCCGACGGCGGAGTATACGCATGCGTTGCGCGAGAAGTTGACGCAACAGTTTCCGGGAACGGAGTTCTACTATCTGCCGACTGACATGGTCAGCCAGATCCTGAACTTTGGACTGCCCGCGCAGATCGATGTGCAGTTGGTGGGCGCGGAGGTGCAGGAAGACCGCGATCTCGCCGAGCACATGATGGAGCAGATCAGCCGTGTCGCGGGAACGACGGACCTACGCATCCAGCAGCCGTTCAACCTGCCGAAGTGGACGGTGAATGTGGATCGCACGCGGGCGCAGCAGGTTGGTTACAGCCAACATGACATCGCGACCGATGTGCTGATTGGATTGAGCGGAAGCTTCCAGACGACGCCGACCTTCTATCTGAATCCGCAGAATCATGTGAGCTATAACATCGCAGTGCAGACGCCGCAGTACGACGTGGAGAGTCTGCAGGCGCTTGAGAACTTTCCCATCGCGACCAATGGAACGACGCAGCAGTCGCAAATTCTGGGCAATCTGGCGTCGATCGATCGCGGTGCGGAGCAGGGCACGGTCAGTCACTACAACGCGCGGCCGGTGATCGATATCTATGGTGCGGTGGAAGGCACCGACCTGGCGAGCGTGGCGAAGCAGATCGACCAGATCGTGCAGGCGAACAAATCCAAGCTGCCGCGCGGAACGCAGGTAGTTGTGCGTGGACAGGTGCAGACGATGCGGAGTTCGTTCGTCGGCCTGGTATTTGGCCTGCTGTTCTCGATCGTGCTGGTGTATGCGTTGATCGTCGTAAACTTCCAAAGCTGGCTGGATCCGTTCATCATCATCGCGGCGCTTCCGGGTGCGCTGGCGGGCATTGTGTGGATGTTGTTCCTGACGGGGACACATATCAGCGTGCCGGCTTTGACGGGCGCGATCATGTGTGTGGGTGTGGCGACGGCCAACTCCATTCTCGTCGTGAGCTTCGCGAAGGAGCAGATGGAGATTGGACTGAATGCGACGGAGGCCGCGCTGACCGCGGGTTTCACACGCTTCCGGCCGGTCATCATGACGGCGCTGGCGATGATCATTGGCATGGTGCCGATGGCGTTGGGCATGGGCGATGGTGGCGAGCAGAATGCGCCGCTGGGCCGGGCCGTCATCGGCGGATTGCTGCTGGCGACGTTAGGCACGCTGACATTTGTGCCAGCGTTCTTCTCCTTCATGCACCGCAACGATCCGCCGCATGCGCCGGCTGAGCAGCACAGCGAGGCACATGCATGATCGAGCGAAGGCAAACCGAGATCGCGGCACAGGAATCGAGCATCGCGCCGAGGGCGCACAGGGAGAGAGAGTAATGAGCGCGGAAGAGCAGATGAGGTCGAATGTAACTTCGGATGGAGCCGCAGTATCTGGGCACAAGGATGTATATCCGTCGGCGGCATTGGCGGATCAACCGCCGCCGGTCTCGGGTGGATCGTTGCTGTTGGTGTTGTTGGTGGTGCTGTTGATCGCGGTCGGGCTCGGGGTCTTCGGAATTCTCGAGCGCAAGCATGCGAGCGCGGCGCTCGTGCAGTACACCGACACCTCGGCGGCTCCTCCGGTGTCGCTGGTGCAGCCGGTGCTGCAGGAGAACGCGCGCGAGATCGTGATGCCCGGGAACATACAGGCGTTCACGCTGGCGCCCATCTATGCGCGGACGACGGGCTATGTGAAGGCGTGGTACCACGATATCGGCACGCATGTGCGCAAGGGCGAGTTGCTGGCGGTGATCGAGACGCCGGAACTCGACCAACAGCTCGCTTCGGCGAACGCGGACCTGGCGACTGCGAACGCGAACGCCGGTCTGGCGAAGATTACGGCCGATCGCTACAAGGATCTGATCGGCAGCAGCGCGGTCTCGCAACAGGATACAGACAACGCGGTGAACCTGTTGGCGGCGCGCAACACCGAGGTCGCCGCGGCGGCTGCGAATGTGCGCCGGCTGGAGGAGTTGCAGTCCTTCGAGCGGATCGAGTCGCCGTTTGACGGCGTGATCACGGCGCGCAATCTGGATATCGGGCAACTGATCACCACCACGGGAAGCACGACCACGGCGGGTGCGGGGACGGTCACGGGCAGCAAGGAGATCTTCGACATCTCGGCTGTGGGTACGCTGCGCGTGTTCATCAACGTGCCGCAGATCTACGCACCCGATGCGAAGAACGGGGTGATCGCGACGTTGACGTTGCCGCAGTATCCAGGACGGTCCTTCAAGGGCAAGCTGGTGCGCACGTCCGATGCGGTGGATCCTGCGACGCGTACCTTGCTGGCCGAGGTGGATGTCGACAACCGCTCGGGCGAGCTGCTGCCAGGAAGCTATACCGAGGTGCATCTGAATGTGTCGAGCGCTGCGCCGGCTCTGATCGTGCCGGTTACGGCGCTGATTCTGCAGCCTGATGGAATGCAGATTGCGACAGTGGATGAGAGCCATCACGTGCATATGGTTCACGTGACGCCGGGCCGCGATTTCGGCAACACGGTCGAGATTCTGAGCGGGCTCAGCGCGGGGCAGTCGATCGTGCCGATCCCGCCTGACTCGCTGACCGACGGCGAAGAGGTGCGCGTGGTGACGCCGGGAGCACACTCCGGGACGACGCAGGTTGCGGAGATGAAGCGATGAGACGCCGCACTCTTCCCATTACCGGAGCGTTGCTGTGCACGCTGGCCGCAGCCGGATGCAAGGTTGGGCCGAACTATCGTGCGCCGGCGATGCCTGCTCCTCCCGCTTACTCCGACGATGGCCACAACGGCAATTGGGAGACTGCCAAGCCTGCCGATGGTCTCGATCGTGGCGACTGGTGGTCGGTCTACAACGATGCCCAGTTGAACGATCTTGAGGTGCGGTGCTCGAAGTCGAATCAAGATATTGAGGCGGCACTCCATGTGTACGAGCAGGCGCACGACATTGTGCGCGAGGACCATGCCTCGCTCTTTCCGACGGTCTCGATCGGTGCGGGTGCTAGTCGCAATCGCATCTCTGACACGCAGCCGCTGAAGCCCACGACCGCCGCGCAGGACTACTGGGATTTTCTGGTCCCGTTGAGTATCTCCTGGGAACCGGATTTTTGGGGCGCGGTGCGTCGGCAGATCGAGTCGAGTTCCGCCAACGCGCAGGCCTCCGCAGCGGATCTCGCGAATATGAAGTTGAGCCTGCAGGGCATGCTTGCGGTGAGCTTCCTACAACTGCGCGGGATCGATCTCCAGGCCCAGCTGCTGCGGACGACGCTCGATGATTACACGCAGACCCTGAATCTGACCGAAGGCCGGTACAAGGGAGGCTTGAGCACGGAGAGCGACGTCGAGCAGGCCACGGCGCAGCTCGAGGAGACGCGTGCGCAGTTGATTGACCTCGGCGTGCAGCGGGCGCAGTATGAGCACGTCATCGCAGTCCTGGTGGGCGCGGCGGCGACTGGATTCCACATTGCGGAAAACCCGCTGGCTGGCGATCCGCCGAACGTTCCCACCGGCATCCCGTCGGAGTTGCTGCAACGGCGCCCGGATATTGCGGCGGCGGAGCGGCGCGTGGCGGGCACGAATGCGCTGATCGGCGTGGCGAAGGCCGCCTATTATCCGAATATCACTTTGGGCGCGACCGGCGGCGTGGTCAGTGATGCGGCCAGCAGTGTCTTCAGCGCGGGCAGCACGGCGTGGAGCGCGGGGCCCAGCGTGAATGAAACGCTGTTCGATGCCGGCAGAAGAAAGGCGCAGGTGGACTACGCGATCGCACAACGGGCACAGGCGACGGCGATGTATCGCGAGCAGGTACTCTCGGCATTTCGCGATGTTGAGGATCAGTTGGCTGCGCTGCGTGTGCTTGCGGATGAGGCAGTCGTCACCGATCGTGCCGTGGCCGCGGCAAGGTTGAGCACGCAGCTCTCGACGCTGCGATACAAGCGCGGTTTGGTGCCGTACCTCGAGGTGCTGACCAATCAGTCGATCGAGTTGGCGGATGAACGGGCGGCGGCATCCCTGGTGGCGCGACGCATGATTGCCAGCGCGCAGCTGCAGATGGCGCTCGGTGGTGGATGGAAGGCGACGGAGCTTCCGGCGAACTAAGCCGGAGGCTCAGGCCTTCGCGTCGCTTCATCTGTTCGCCGAGGGTGGAGCCCTGGTCGACGGACTTGGCGTAGGAAGGGCAGTCCTAAAAGCTACGATGCTGTAGCTTCGAGCAGGGGCAGAGAGGCTATCTCTCTGCCCCTGCTTTGCTTTTAGAAAGTGATCTTCACCCCTGCCTGAAGGACCCGAGGCCCTCCCACGCCGTTGACATTGCCAACGCCGCTGCCGAGGGTTGAGGTGATCTTACCCAGATTCGTTCCAAGCGTGCTGGTTGGCAGGTTGAAGGCTGGTGTATTGGTGAAGTTGAAGGCGTCGAAGCGGGCTTCAAGAGCGGTCTCCCGGAACAGGGGAAAGCTCTTGAACAGCGAGAGGTTGTCCGAGAAGTATCCGGGGCCGCGGAATTGATTGCGTTGCGTATTTCCGACGGCGCAAGGAACTGGATTGGCCGCGGTGTAAGGGTGGCAAGTCTGGGGCGCCGTAAAGGATGCGGGATTGAACCATGCGGTGTTTGCCGCTCCGGTGACACTATGGGTGACTTGATAAGGGCCGGTTTGATTGGCGGTCTGGATTGTCCCTGGAGTCGCGCTGGTGGTGGTGATGGTGAAGGGTAGGCCCGAGAGCGCCGATAGAATCGCCGATACTCTCCAACCACCCACTACGTAGGAACCGATGCCCGAGTTGAAGTACCGGTGACCAGCGCCGGCGGGTAACTCGTAGGTAATGGTCTGCTCGTAGTTAAGCGTACGGTCAAAGTCCGCCAGGTTGTAGTTACGGCGCAGGGGACCGGCAAAGAAATTCAACGCATTGTCCTGAGGGCTGGGCTGATAGTTCTGCGCCTTGCCCCAGGTCACGGCCGAGGTGAATGCGAGGCCTCTGGTGAAGCGGCGCGTGAGCTGCGCTTGCAGGGATTCGTAGTTGGTAGAGAAGCCCAGGAAATACTCGGTTACGGCCGCTGTTTTGCCAAAGGCCAGGTTCAGGGGGTCGTAGGCTGCGCTTTGACCATAAATGCTTGGTACGTTGATGTTTTGCGCGACATCGATCCGTGTGCCGTGATTGGCCACATACGCAATCTGCAGGGACATATCCCCCGGAAGGGCCTGTTGCACCGCCACGTTCCACGAGGAGACGGAGGCATTCTTGAAGTTCAGCGGAATATAGAGATTCGCGAGTCCGACGGTGCCGTTGGCTGCGCTCTCGGTCAGCGTTCCGTTCGATGCAAAGGCAGCCGTCGGCGTAGCGGGAACTCCGGTCACGAAGTTGACCACTCCACCCGCGGGGTTGAGGGCAGCTCCGTAGGTGGGTGTGATGGTGTAGAAGGTACTCGTCTTGATGGGATAGTTATAAGCATAGCTGTTGTCTACAAAGGGAACATAGCTGACGCCGAATCCCGCTCGCACGACGGTTATCTCCGAGACGCGATAGGACGCTCCCAGGCGTGGGGCAATGTTGGTGTCGTCGGTCTGCATGCCGAGATTGGAAGGGTTTCCATCGAGACCGGCGACAACGAGCTGATTGTTGGTCGGGTTGTAGTTGACGAAGCCACCGGGCTTGCGCGGCGTGGCCGGGGGATACAGTTCATAGCGCACACCGATGTCCACCGTAAGTTTGGACGTTGCCTGCCACTTGTCCGAGAGGAAGAAAAAGAGCCAGTTCTGGCGATAGCACGGGAACGTGCTGTTGGTATCCTGGCCCACCTGATACGGCACGTCAAACAGGACGCTCGCAATATCGTTGGCTTGCCCCACGGTTGCTCCATTGAACGCGGCCGCACCCGGTGCGGATGTCTGATTTTCACTGAAATAGAAGGTTCCCGCCGCGGCGTTGTTGTTGCCTTGCAGAAGATCGTCGCGGACGCGACGAATGTCCGCACCTCCCTTCACCGAGTGGTTACCGATTACCTTGGTCCAGTTATTGGCGAAGTCGATGTTGGACTCCGCACGCAGCCACGGCAGCGACTGCGAGTAGCCGATCAACGGGTTGGAGTTGCCATTCTCTCCGTTGCCCGCGAAGTTGCTGACCTGGAAAGCGACCTGGCCGCTGCTGGTCGGCACGTTGTCGGTGCCATTGGGACCGTTGCCGGGAATGCCCAAGGTCTTCGCATCATTGCTTCCATAGTCAGTCTGCTGCGCGGAGTTTCGCAGGTGGGCCAGACCTACACGCCCTTCGGTGAACAGCGTCGTCGAGAAGACATGATCGTAGTTGAAGCCGGTGCTATACGCCGCCGCGGTACCGGTCGCCTCAAAGCCTCCGCTTGCAGGGCCCCCAAGAAACGACCCGAAGAGTGGCGCCTGGTAGGTGTTTGTACTCTGATGGCTGAAGCGACCGCTCAGATGATCCTTGGGAGAGATGTCATAGTCCGACTTGATGTCGTAACTGATGGAATCTTTGCTGAACGGCAGGTTCTGTGAGAAGTTGTTGGTTGTGCTTCCGGCGATGTACGCGGCTGACGCCAGATTCTTCGCGGGATTTCTCGCCAGGGCATCCAGGTCCTGCAGAACCGTCAGTGCCACCGGACTGAGCCCAGGGTTGGTGAGCGGAATGAGATTGCCGGTGAAGGCGGTGCGACCGGTGCCGCACGTGGGCGTAGAGGATCCGGCACCGGTACAGTTGGCGGTGACGCCTGTATTCGGATCGTAGACCTGGCCGGAATAGCCGCTCAGATTGATGTTGCCGTTGGTGACGTTATAGAAGGGAATATTGGTTGTCACCGTCGAGGACTCGTGGTCGGAGACGCGGAGAAAATCGCCGAAGATAAAAAGTTTGTTCTTGAGAATCGGGCCGCCGAGCGAACCGCCGGTGTAGTTGTAAACCAGCCGTCCGTTGGGGCCGGTGGCGAAGTAGTTGCGGGCGTTGACCCCGTTATTCTCCATGTTCTGAAAGGCAGATCCATGAAACTGGTTGGTTCCTGACTTCAGCGTCACGTTGACGACAGTGCCGACCGCTCGCCCAAACTCCGCTTCGAAGTTGTTGGTCGTGATGTCCACGTTCTGGATGGCAGCTGCCGGCGGAACCAGGATGATATGGATGCCGGTGCGCTGGTCGTCGTCGATACCCTCAATCTGATACAGGTTGACATACGAGGACTGGCCGTTCGCATTCACAGACAGATCGTTGTTGGCGTTGTAGAACTGGGAGTTGTTGAAGACCACCGGCGCCATGCCCGGGACGGTATTGAGCAGAGATTGAAAGCTGTTCCCGCTGCTTAGGGGAAGATTGGAGATCTGCCGCTGCTCCAGATTGGTAGATATGTCGGCTCGGTCGGTTTGCAGCAGCGGAGGAGCCGAGCTTACTGTCACCGTCTCCGAGGCACTGCCCGTAGCCAGGTTCACATCGACGCGGGCTGTCGTGTTGGTGAGGAGAGCGATGTTCTCCCGGGTCTCTGTTTTGAATCCCGGCGCTTTCACCGTGACGGTATAGGTGCCGGAGGGTAGGTCCGGCTCGGTGAAGTTGCCGCTCTCATTGGTGACCGAAGTGTGGACGGCACTTTGGCCTGTGAGGATAATCGTGACCTGGGCATTGGCGACGGCCGCGCCTGTGGCGTCCGTCACTGTGCCCAGGATGGTCCCGCTGACAGCCTGCCCGGAGAGCAGTTTGCAGGGAAGCAGGAAGAGCAGGAAAGTAAGCGCTAGGCATGAATTACGAATACGCATGAAGCCTCCAGCCGTACCGGAGCAAGGGATTGCGAGACGGATCGCCAGTAACCCTCTTGTCTCCAAAATGACGTGCTATCGTAGCCCCACAACTACACACAACCGCCGGAAACCGTGAATCTCTGCCACAGGTCGGGGTCTTCGATTGCGAGCGCCACAATATAGCACCGTTCCGAAGAAGCTGTCGCGTGGAGGGCAGGGAAGGTTATTAGTTCGGTTCCAACCGAGAGGCTTCCCGAACAGTGAGGGGCCGCGAACGTCAATTCGCTTTCAGGGTTTGGTGAGCAGCGGAGATCCCCCGCAGCCCGGCGCAGTTCTCACGTGCTTGTCCCGGCATAAACGCTCCGTCGCGGCGGGCAAAGCGCCTGATCTCCGCAAGAAGATCTCAACCTGAAGATCGAATCAAGGATGGAGATGGGGTAAGCGCAACGCTAACCATCTCGCTGTTTGAAGAACATGGTAGGGACGAGGGGATTCGAACTAACGACCTTTAGCAAGCTGCCGAATCGAACATTTAAAACGCCAAGTTCCCGTTGACGAGCGCGCAGGTAGGAGCGCTGACCGATCGAGCCGCTTCCTTCTGATGCGCTACACGCTGGATCTCTGCTCGCAGAGCGTATCCGCGGACCGGCGAACTGCGCAAGGGCAAATCCTGGCGGCTATCTTCGGTGGCTCAGACGCGGCCTAGAGCAGATGGAGTCCACCAAGAAGGCCAAGGGTGACGAGGTCGGCGCCCCCAGCTTCCCCATCAGCAAGAACATCGTCCGCGGCCTCGTCACCGTTAAGCCCAGCGGAGTACGCGAGCTGCACTGACACCAACGTCTCCAAGTGGTAGTTCTCGAGCGTCGGCAAGGGCTGCTGACCGACTTCATTCCGCCCGGAAACGCCCTCCCTATGGGCTTCAACGCCAGCGATTTCGGCTTTGTCCCCACCGTCGCCAGCCACTACATCGAAACACCGGCGATCCCGCGGACGAACGCTTCCAGGACTTTTCGATGAATATTGGGCTCGGCCGTCTTCCGCCGGAGACGGTCCCTCCCACCTCAACTTTGGGGAAGAGACCATCCGCAAGATTCCGACCGCGAAGCAGGAGGTCATCGACGGCTAACTCTCACCTCTTTCGGCACTGCGAACTTTTCGCCAGTTCACAGTGCCCTTTTTGTTTGTAACTGCCTGTTTCCTACTTCGTTCCGGTCGTGCGCTCCAGTTTTTTGTCGAACAAGGACTTCGCACACATGGTGTGCACGCCCTTGTTCCCATCCACCAGCTCGGTGATGTCCACGTCGCAGGCAACCGAGATCAGCGCATACGCCTCCTCGCGGCTCATGCGTGGGTAGTCCGTTATCTGCTCTGAGAGGAATGTGATCATGTTGCGCACCGAGATCTCCGTCGCCGCCGTCAGATCCGGATCGAAGCCCATCGAGATATAGTAATTCGGAGTCTCCGCACGCGGCCATAGCAGCGGCGCCGTGCCTTCCGCCTGTTTATGCACGATGAACTGGAAGGTTCCCGTGAGCTGCGTCTCCATGGCGGTAATATCCACCTCGCCGTTGCCTTGGCCTGCATGGCCATCGCCCGCTTCAAACAGTGCGCCCTTCGCATGGACAGGGATAAACAGCGTGGTGCCTTCCACCAACTCCTTGTTATCCATGTTGCCCGCGTGGGTTCCGGGAGGCGCGGAGTTCAGCTTGCCCGCTGCGTCCGGCGGTGCAATCCCCATGCTCCCGAAGAACGGATGCAGCGGAATCGTCACCTCCGGCGAGAAGATCGCCGTCATCTTCTTCAGGTCCAGCGGAATGATCTTCGAGTAGCCGTTGGGAAAGTCTTTGTAGAGAAATCCATTCTTGCCCGCGCCGTTACACGCCCACGGCACATCGATGTGGACCTTCTTGATACGTACCTCGAGCACATCGCCAGGCTCTGCCTCCTCGATCGCCACTGGACCCGTCAGGATATGTCCACCCGGTCCACGCTCGGACTGTGGCACCTTGTCGAAGATATCTCCGACGTAAGGCGGAATCTGCGCTGCAGCGATGCCGCGTGACTCCAGCCGCGCCGGAGGTCCGCAGGTGGAGAGGGTTTGAATCACGACCGTATCCCCGGACTTGATCGTCATGGCCGGCTTGGCCTGCGACCAGTAGTATCCCCACGCCACCGTACTCGGTGTCGCAAGCAACGTGTGGGTTTGCTGGGCATAGACGATGGAGGCGAACAGAGAAAGGGCGAGCAAGCTTGAGAGGCGGCGGGAGAAGGTCGACATGGTTGTTTGTATAGCACAACAGTCCTCACAAACAAACGCAGATTGTAAGTAAGGCATGTCGCAAAGCGATAAATTCAGTTATGCGGAGTTGGACCTACTGTGCACTACTTAGGTACATCCTAAGTTGCCCGCGGAGAGCGATATTAGCAAGGAAATAAAGCATTTGAAGCCACGATGCCTAGTTTCGAGAGCTCGCAATCAACCCATCCGGGTGCCGTGATTCATAATCATGAGAGTACTTTGCGCGAAACTACGTACGTAGTTGTACTCCGTGTGCAACGGATTAACACGGATTTCGCAAATTCCCGACTTAGTCCATAGTCGAGCTACCCACTCGTGGATGACACAGCCACCCAGCCGAGGAGCCTCATGGACCGGACTACCCGCGCACTCAGCTTACTCAGGATCGCCCTTCTCCTTCTTGCCTCTCTGCCACTGCAGCAACGGGCTCTCAGTCAGTCGTCGACCACTGGTGCCATCCGCGGTACGGTTACGGATCCATCCGGTGCCGTCCTCCCGAACGCCACCGTCACCGTCATCTCAGATGCAACCGGGACCACGCGCACTGTCAAAACGGATGGCAGTGGTAGCTACAACGTAGGTCTTCTTCCCCCCGGGACCTACGAGGTCGGCTTCAATGCCGAGGGCTTCAAAAGCCAACTCCCCGAATCTGTAACAGTCATCATCACAGAAACGAACAAGGTCGATGCGGCGCTCGTTCCCGGCAGTCAGGACCAGACGGTCGAGGTCTCCGCAGCGCCGCAACTCCTGCAGTCTGAGAGCGCGACTCTCGGCACGGTCGTGGATGGCAAGACCATTCAGGACGTTCCGCTCACCGAACGTAACTACACCCAGGTCCTCACCATGTCCCCCGGTGTCGCCGGGGACGTCAACAATGCGGCCTCGCTCGGCCAGGGCACTCAGAACGTCTACGTCAACGGTGGCAGCAGTATCAGCAACAACTTCCATATGGACGGCGCCGACATCAACAACTTTGGCAGTGGAAGCGCGGCCAACTTCGTGCAACAGGCCGGTATTGCCATCCCGAATCCTGATGCCATTCAGGAGTTCAAGATCCAGACCACCCTCTACGACGCGGGCTACGGTCGTGACGCCGGCGCCAACGTCGATGTTGTAACTAAATCTGGCACAAACCAATTCCACGGCGCGCTCTTCGAGTTCTTCCGCAACGACATCTTCAACGCCAACGACTCCTTCCTCAAGTTCGCCGGTCAGCCCCGCCCTGCGATGAAGCAGAACCAGTTCGGCGGAACCGTTGGCGGCCCGCTGCTCAAGGACAAATTCTTCTTCTTCGTCACCTATCAAGGTACCCGCCAAGTCAACGGGCTCAGCTCCAGCTCGCTCGCGAGCAACACGCTGCCGGCACTGACTAACGACCGCACTTCCCCGACCCTCGGCGCCGAGTTCTGCAATCAACCCACGCAGTACGGCGGCCAGCAGGTGGCCTGCAACGGCTCCAACATTAACCCCGTCGCGCTCGCCCTGCTCAACGTCAAGATCCCCAACGGCACCTATCTCATTCCCACCCCGCAGCGCTACGGCCTCTCTGCTACTGGCCAGCCCGTGGGCTTCTCGACCTACAGCATCCCCGCGCACTTCAGCGAGGATCAGTTCCTCATCAACACCAGCTATGTCATCTCTGAAAAGCATCGGCTTGAAGAGCACTACTTCCGCTCCGCCGATCCCCAGATTCAACCCTTCAGCACCTGCACCGCCGGCTGTACTCCAGGCTCCGGCGTGAACCCCGACTTCACCAACCACGTCGCCACGCTCAAGCTGACCTCCGCCCTTACCTCCAACTTCCTCAACGAGGCTCAGGTCGCGCTTGTCCGCAACACCGGCACTCTCACCACTGACGCCACTATTCCCGCCGCGCAGCTCGGCATCACGCCCAGCGATCCCGCCTATCCGCTCATGCCGCTTGTCACGGTCAACGGCTCCTTCAGCCTCGGTGGCAGCAACAACGACGTCTCACGTTCGGCGGTCAATACCTTCGAGGTGGAGGACCAGGTCTCCTGGACCCACGGTCGTCAGAGTATCCGCGCTGGCTTCCTTGGAGAACGTCAGGAGTTTAACTTCGACGACCCCAACAACTTCCGCGGCAGCCTTACCTTTGAAACCTTCTCAGACCTTCTCCTCGGTATGAGCGCTGCCCAGAACGGCAGTGCCTACAGCAACGTCTACGCCGCCAACAGCGCGCAGGGCAATTACTACAAGGCCTACCGCGCCATCGACATGGCCCCCTTCCTGCAGGACGACATCAAGCTTACCCCCCACCTCACCATCAACACCGGCGTTCGCTGGGAGCTAAACGGCGGTGTCAGCGAGGCCTACGGCCACATGAGCAGCGTCTCGCCCGCCATCCTCGCCAGCAGCCCCCCACCCACCGCCGCCGGTACCTACGCAGGTTTCACCGTCCCTTCAAATTACCCCGACCCACTCCCCGCTGGAGTCACCCGGCTCTCCGGTAAAACCCTAGCCGAGGACGGCATGCCGGTGCATAACTTTGGCCCCCGCTTCGGTTTCTCCTGGCAGCCTCGCGGCGGCGCCGGCGGCACCGTCCTTCGCGGCGGCTACGGCGTCTTCTACACCCTGCCCAACGGCAATTCCATCCTGCAGACGCTCGGCAACCAGCCCTATGTCAGCACCGCGTCGCTCAGCTCAGTATCAAACGCCGCTGCCACCTTCTCCAATCCCTTCACCACCGTGCTCACCCCCGGTGTCTGGAAGCCCCGTACCGCCACCTCCCAGCTTTCCGCTGTCACAGTCGAACACAACATTGACTCCCCGATGACGCAGCAGTACAACCTCGACGTCCAGCAGCAGCTCCCCTCACAGACGGTGTTTGAGCTGGGCTACGTCGGTACCCGCGGCACCCGTCTCGCCGAAAGCCGCAACATCAATCTGCCCTCGCTTGCCAGCCCGCAAGGCCCGATCAACGGCATCACCACCAACACCGTCGCCAACGCTCCCCAGCGCGTGCCGTATCTCGGCTTCGGCCCCGCCACGCTCACCCAGATCGAAACCTACGGCTTCTCCATGTACAACAGCCTGCAAGCCAGCGTGCGCAAGCAAATGAGCCATGGCGTCCAACTGCAGGGTGCCTATACCTGGGGCAAGACCATGACCACCGTCACCAGTGGCTATGGCACCAACGGCGTCTTCGCCGGCGGCAGCGGCAATGTCAACAACCCTGACATCCGCAGCGAGCGTTACGGTCCCGCCGGCTATGACCGCACCAATCGCTTCGTCTTCGTCTACGTCTGGCAGATCCCAAGCCTGCGTGAGGGCTCCCACCTCGTGCGGTCTGCCACCGAGGGCTGGGAGCTCTCCGGCGTCACCACCGTGCAGAGCGGTCTCCCGCTCGAGTTCACTGATGCGCGCGGCGGCTCCATCTATGGCAGCGGCAGCACCTCGCTCGCGCAGTTCGCGCCAGGCATGGGCAACGGCAACATCCTCAACAACGTCGGAGCCACGCGCTTCCGCATTCGCAACTACTTCAATTCCTCCACCTTCACCGCGCCACCCGCCATTGGCAACGGCACTGGCTTCGGCAACGTGGCCATCGGCGCCGCCCGCGGCCCCGGCCAGAACAACTACGATATGGCGCTGGTCAAAACCACCCACGTCGGAGGCCTCAACGAAAACGGCTCGCTCATCTTCCGTACCGAGTTCTTCAACGCCTTCAACCATCCCCAGTACGCCAACCCCGGAACTGCCGTCGGCACCGCCAGCTTCGGCGTCATCGGCTCGGCCTCTGTCGCGCCTCGCCTCATCCAGTTCGCGATGAAGTACGAGTTCTAGCGCGTCTTACCGAACCCCGCGCCGCAACGCGGCTCCACTATCGCCAGGTGCACGGTCCTCTCTCCCTCAGGGAACGGCGGCCGCACCTGGCGATTGCCTTTGGAATCAAGCGGATCACCGTCGCCGCAGACTCCTCCGTGCAAGCTCCCGCCGCCCTCCAAGCTTGGTAGCGATATTAGATATCAGCTATACTGGCCTTACGCCCGATTCCTCCGGAATTTTCACGCTTGCTCACACTCTTGCCACACGGAGATGCAGCATGAAAGAGCATGGACTACCCGACGTCGACCTCTACCCAGCTCGACCGCGGAGCAGCCCAGCTGGGTCAGACCCGCACCTGCAAGCTCTCATCGAACACAGCCCCATCGCCATCCTGATCCTCGATGCCCACCATCGATACAGCATGTGCAACCCCGCCTTCGAAAAGCTCTTTCAATTCACCCACAGCGAGCTCCTCGTCACCGACCCCGACGACCTCATCGCCGGCCCTGAACTGGCTCACGAGGCCTCCTATCTCAGCGACAGAGTTCTCCAGGGCTCTAAGGTCCACATCGTTACCCAGCGGCGCAGAAAAGACGGAACCACCCTCGACGTCGAACTGCATGGCGTTCCCCTCATGGTTGACGGCGAGCTCACCGGTGTCTACGCCCTCTACCAGGACGTCACCGAGCGCAACCGCGCCCGCACCGCTCTCCTGCGCATGTCCGACAAGCTCCAGAACCTCCAGCAGGAGGAGCGCCGCCGCCTCGCCCGCGACCTCCACGACTCCACCTCCCAGGAACTGGCCGTTCTCAACTGGAACCTCACCCGCCTCCAGCGCCTCGTCCAGCACGACGAGGGTTCCACCCTCCACGAGCTCGTCGAGCAGACCAAAAAGCTCGCCTACCAGTGCTCCGCCAAGATTCGCAGCGCCTCCTATCTGCTCCACCCTCCGCTGCTCGAGAAGGCCGGTCTCTGCTCCGCCGTTGCCTGGCTGGCCGAGGGCTTCGAGCAACGTAGCGGCATCCGCGTCCTCATTGACTCCCTCCCGCAGCTCGGCCGGATCTCTGGCGAGGCCGAGGTCGCCGTCTTCCAGACCCTGCAGGAGAGTCTCGCCAACGTCCTCCGTCACTCCGGCAGCCCGGTCGTGCGCATTTCCCTGCGCAAGAACTCACAGTGGCTTCGCCTCGCCGTCTCCGACGACGGTAAGGGAGCAAAGACCGGCCCCGCCACCGAAGACCTCCCCGAGAGCTTCCACGGAAGCCTCCAGCAAGGCGATCAGGAGAGCCTTGAGGCTCGCGGCCTCGGCATCCGGGGCATGCGCGAACGCCTCGAGCAGCTCGGCGGCTCGCTCACCATCAGCCGCTCCAGCCGCGGCACCACCCTGGTCGCCGCCGTCCCCGCCGAGGGGTGTCGATGAACGACCTGCGCATCGTCGTCGCCGACGATCACGAACTCATCCGCCGCGGCATCCGCGAGCTCCTCGCCTCCCGCCCCGGGTGGAAGGTCGTCGCCGAGGCCAGTAACGGCCGCGATGCCGTCCGTTATACCCAGCAGCTCGCACCCAACCTCGTCATCCTCGACCTCTCCATGCCCGATATCACCGGCCTCCAGGCCGCTCAGGAGATCGCCCGTCTTGAAAGCACCACCGAGGTCATCCTCCTCACAATGCACGACTCCGAAGAGATCATCCGCGAGGCGCTCAAGTCCGGCATCCGCGGCTTCGTCCTCAAGTCGGACGCCGACCGCGACCTCGTCGACGCCGTCGAGACCGTCGCCAAACACCGCCAATTCTTTACCCCGCGTGTCGCCGATCTCGTTCTCAACGGCTTTCTCGCCACCAAGGTGCGCTCCCACGCCGGCGACAACGCCCAACTGACCCTGCGCGAGCGTGAGATCGTCCAGCTTATCGCCCAAGGCCGCACCAGCAAGGAGATTGCTAGCCAACTCAAGATCAGTGTCCGCACCACTGAGTGTCACCGCATCAACATCAACCGTAAACTCAACTTCACCTCGGTCGCCGACCTCGTCCGTTACGCCATGCGCAACGGCATAGTCTGCGCCTCCTGAAGCCTCGAACCACCTCGAAACGCACACGCTGTTCTTCTGTCCGCCGACGGGTGTACCTCACGACAGACAACTTCCGCCACTCGCTCACGTCGTACCTCGTGCTAATGGCTCTGGTGCAAATAGCAAGGCCCATCGGGTACAGTGGTCTTTCTGGAAGCCGAGGAGGGTGGTGAGCAAGCTGAGGAGCCTTGAGGAGTTGTTTGCAGGACGGCACTTCAATCGTGAGGTGATCATCCTGTGCGTACGCTGGTATCTGCGCTACAAGCTCAGCTTCCGCGATCTGGTCGAAATGATGGCCGAGCGCGGACTCAATCTGGCCCATACGACCATCCTGCGCTGGGTCAGGCGATATGCCCCCAGAGTTCGTCAAGCGGTGGAACCGCTTTGGTCGGACCGCTGGCCGCTCGGGGAGAGTCGATGAGACCTATACCAAGGTACGCGACCACTGGACCTACTATATCGAGCGGTGGACAAGGCTCAGAATCCGCCGACCCAGCGCCCACGGCAGCTGAGAACCCAGTATTTTGATCGCGCTGAAAGGGGCCCGGGCAACCCGAAGTGCCATTTCTTCGTCGTCACTCTTCATGGTCGCGCCTTTGGCTGCGGTTGAGGGTTCTACTATAGGGCCGCACTCGGGAAGGTTGCTCGACGGCCTTTGAATTGCCGGAGATGCGCCTGGCATAGCACCGTCGTAGCAAGAGCGTGGCTCGGATAGAGCCCCGGGTAGCTCCCCAGCCCTGCACTTCGCCTTCCTCACAGGAGGTCATCATGATCAAGAGCAAGCGGATTTGGATCCTTCTTGCGAGCCTGGCCGTCGTCCTGCTCGCCGCTCTCCTCCTGGTGCCCCGCCTGCTCGATGCAGACACCTACCGCGGCCGCATCGAGGCCGCGCTCTCCACCTCGCTCGGCCGCAACGTCCGCCTCGGCCACCTCACCTTCTCCCCCTTCTCGGGCAGCCTGGTTGCCTTAACTCCCTCCATCGCCGACGATCCGGCCTTCAGCACTCAGCCCTTCCTCACCGCCGAGGACATTCGCATTGGCATCGACACGGGCGCGTTCGTTCTGCACCGTGAACTCCACATCCGCAGCTTTGCCATCGACCAGCCCAAAATCAACCTGCTGCGCGCCGACAACGGCACTTGGAACTACTCCACGATCGGCGGCCAGAAGACGCCCGCCCCAGCCCCGACAACCAACACCTCCATGCAAAACCTCACCGTGAACAGCATCGACATCAAAGACGGAATCCTGACCGTCGGCGCACTGCCCGCGCACGGCCAACCCCGCGTCTACACTGATCTGAACGTCAGCGCGCAGAACGTCTCCCCCACCAGGAGCTTTCCGTTCACCGCTACCGGCAAACTGCCCGCGGGGGGCACGCTCGAGATCACCGGCAACGCCGGCCCTATCAGCCAACAGGATGCCTCGCTCACTCCGGTCACCGCGCAAGTGACCTTGAAGCGCGCGGATTTGGTCGCCGCGGGCTTTGTCGAGCCCAGCCAGGGCATCGCCGGCGTCGCGGACCTCGACACCAGGCTCGTCTCCAATGGCCAGTCATTGCAGGCCGATGGCAAGCTCCACCTGAGCCAACTCAAACTAGCGAAGAATGGCTCTCCCTCCACCCAGTCCGTCGACCTGCACTTCGCCCTCAACCAGGATCTGCAGCAGCTCGCCGGCAAGATCACAAACGCCACCCTGCAAATCGGCAAGGCGACGCTGGCGATGACGGGAACCTATCAAACGCGCGGCAACACCTCCACCGTCCAAGTCCACGTCGTAGGACAGAACATGCCCATCAATGAGCTTGTCGCCTTCCTGCCCTCGCTCGGCGTTCAGCTACCTCCGCAATCGCGTCTCCAGGGAGGTACGCTCACGACCACGCTCGACATCGCCGGTCCCGTGAATGCGCCGGTCGTCACTGGGCCCGTCCACATCGCCAACACGCAGCTTGCAGGCTTCGACCTCGGGCAGAAGCTCGCCAGCATTCAGTCCCTGACTGGCGCAAAGACTGGATCGACCACCACCATTCAGACGCTTAGCACCGATCTGCGCTACGGATCCGATGGAACCCAGACCAACAATCTCGCCGCCGTCGTCACCGGCCTGGGCTCAGCCTCGGGCGGTGGCGCGGTCAGCACCGCCGGCGCGCTGAACTACCACCTCATCGTCAAGCCGGACTCCACCGGTGTCGGTGGTATGGCCACCCAGGCGTTGGCCCTGATTCCGGGCCAATATGGATCGGCCATCGCGCAAACCACCAAGAATGGCATCCCGGTCACCATCGCGGGCACCACCTCCAACCCCACCTTCACCCCCGACATGAGTAAGCTGGCCAGCGGCGCCTTGCAGCAACAGAAGAATCAGCCCGCGAACTCCCTCGGCAACGTCTTGGGCGGCCTTATCCCTCACTGAGACAGGCCAGGGAAGACAACTCTCTCGCAATCCAGCGACGTCATTTCTCCTGAGTCACTTTAGCGCCCCGTCATCCTCTCCAGATGCTCCGGATAGCGATCCCCTTGCACCCGGAACGTCTGCGCGGCGATGTCGATCTCATGCATCTGCTCCGGGGTCAGTTCAAATGTTGACCGCCCTGATGTTCTCCTCCAGGCGCGAGAGCTTTGTCGTCCCTGGGATCGGCGCCATCCACGGTTTCTGCGCCAGCAGCCACGCCAGCGAAATCTGGGCCGGGCGTCGCCCCTTCCGCCTGGCCATGCTCCCGAGCAGCTCCATAAGCTCCTGATTCGCCTTTCTGGCCTCGGGCGTAAAGCCAGGCAGCGTGTCGCGAAAGTCTCCCTTGGCCAACTCCGTTTTCTCGTCCATCTTCCCCGTCAGAAATCCCTTCCCCAGCGGGCTGTACGGAACCATCCCGATCCCAAGCTCCTCAATTGCGGAATAATCTCCGCCTCCGGCCCCCGCCACCCCAGCGAGTATTCGCTCTGCAGCGCCGTCACCGGCAGAACGGCTCTGGTGCAAACTGAACCTTCTGTGGGTAGAGTGGTGTGTGCCTCCCGAACTGGCGAAGTTCCCGTTTGACATTGGACGTTTACCAGCAGGGAGGCGAGGCGAAAAAGCGGCTGGTCCTTACCCACTCTGCTTCTCTGTTCACACCCCGCGAACTAGAGCCGACTAAGCCCCCGAAAGACAGAAAAGGCCCCTGATCGGGAGCCTTTTCTAGCAGTCATACCCATGCACGCGTACCAGATGGACGTGAGATAAGATAAGCCCCTATATACCATGTAGTTGGATGGACAGGTTCTGATCGAGGGATGTATGATTCGCCCGTGTCGCTTTACCACTGACCGACTTCAGAGCCGGGAGGTAGGCATCATCCCGGGATTACACGTGATAGCTCAGCAGCCTGAGAAAGAGTCGCTTCGCAAGGATCTGTCGCCTGATCCGGCGGCGATCCGGCTGCAATTGCAGCGGCTGCTGGCCCATCCGCTCTTCACGAACAGCAAACGTTATCCTGTCCTTCTTGCCTATGCTGTCGAACAAACGCTGCTTGGCAATTCCTCAGGATTGAAAGAGCGGACCATCGGAATTGAAGCGTTTGGCCGGAAACCCGACTACGACGCCAATGCAGACCCTATCGTGCGCACGACCGCCGCTGAGGTACGAAAACGGCTTGTCCAGTATTATTACGATTCGTCGCACGCGGGCGAGTTCGTGATAGAGCTGTCCTCGGGGTCCTATGTTCCGACCTTCCGACAATCCAGTTCTTCGACCACTGATAGAAACGAAGACAACACCGAACGTCTGGAGTCGGAGAGCGCCACACCAGACGTTGGCCCAGCCCAGGCGAACACGCCAGTTCTCTCGATTCTGGCTCCTCCGGATCCTGTGCAACGCACGAACCGGGAGACATTTGGGGGCCGCAAGTGGGCAGCCTTGATCGCAGCCCTCCTCTTGGCGGCAACTGTAGGCTTCGGCTTTGGGTTCCGCAACCGTGCGCATGGCCTCTCGACCATTGACCAGTTCTGGGAGCCGGTGATCTCCACCCCAAGCCCAACTACCTATGTGCTGGGGGAGCCCGATCAGCCCCCACTCCGTCAAGGCCTCCAACCTGACAGCGACTCTGCCGCAGCACTACCAGAAGACGAGTTGCAAACCCAGCTCCGGTTTTCCGGACGGATGAATATGTCCGACGTGGTGACGCTGACGTATATGATCGCCCCCTTGGCATCCCGACACGGCGCTTTTAGGGTGCTCCCGGCCTCCGAGGCCAACTTTGCGCAACTGCGAGAAGGCCCCGTTGTCCTCATCGGTGCATTCGACAATTCCTGGACCATGCGGCTCACCCAGGGATTGCGTTTCGGCTTTGAAGACAGGGATGGTGTCTGGCGCTTAGTCGACCATACCGGGAAACAAGGTCCATGGACCGTGAAAAAAGAGCTTCCCATTCAAAAGCTCACCGTCGATTACGCAATCGTGGCACGGATACACGATAAGACCACGGACGAGCCGGTCATTATCGTTGCGGGTATCTCTGACCAAGGCACGGAAGCGGCCAGCGAAGTCGCCTATAATCCCGTCTTCCTCAGTTCGCTGCTCGACAAAGCTCCGTCGAGCTGGGCGCAACGCAATCTCGAGGCCGTCATCGAGACCCACGTCATTGAGGGGCATCCCGGCCCTCCGGATGTGCTGGCAGTGGAGTCATGGTAGGTTCTCGCCTGACCTTTGTCTCGCCTCGTGCGTATCATACGTCCCTGACCATCCCTCCCTACGTCGTTCTATATAAAGCACTTGATCACTGGGGGCTACGTCTAGACGCGATGAGCCCTTACGCGCTCTAGACTGCCGAGCGTAGCGTTCGTGTGTTCGGAGATCGCTCCTAAGACTGGACTCTAAAAGAGCTCCTAGAGGGATACATGCAATTCAAAAAGGTAAAGAAAGCACAACGGCGTGCTGTCGCCATCGTTGCTGGCATCATGTGTGCGTTCGCGGCGGCGAGTCCCGTCATAGCTCAGGATACAAACCACCCCTGGATGAATGCTTCGCTGTCCCCCGAACAGCGGGCCGACCTGGTTCTACAGCAGATGACTTTGGACGAGAAGATTGTTCTGCTGCATGGCAACGGTATGGCTCACGCCCCGCAATGGCAGATGCCCTTGACCCATCTCTCAGGCGGCGGGGCAGGATACGTAGAGGGCGTCAAACGTCTGGGAATCCCGCCGATCTTTATCTCGGACGCCGCGTACGGCATTCGAGATAGTGGCGCGAATGGCAAGTACTCGACCGCACTGCCCTCCAATCTGGCGGCCGCGTCGAGCTGGGACCCGCAGGCGGCTTGTGAGTACGGAGCACTTATCGGGGGCGAGTTGCGGCAGCAGGGCTACAACATGACCCTGGGTGGCGGAGTGAACCTCACTCGCGAACCGCGCAATGGTCGAACCTTCGAATACGCCGGCGAAGACCCGTTGTTGACTGGAACGATCGTCGGCAATCTGATGAAGTGCGAGCAAGCCGAGCACGTTATCGGTGATATCAAGCACTTCGCCATCAACGACCAGGAGACCGGACGAAACATCGTTAACGTGATCATCTCCAAACGCGCCATGCAGGAGAGTGACCTCCTCGCCTTTCACATCGGAATCGACATCGCAAATCCGGGTGCGGTCATGTGCTCCTATAACCGGATCAACGGCGACTATGCTTGTGAGAACAGCTACCTTCTGCATGACGTTCTCAAGAAGGATTGGGGCTACAAGGGATTCGTTATCTCGGATTGGGGTGGAACTCACAGCACGGAGAAGGCGTCCGCAGCGGGACTCGACCAGGAAGAGCCGATGGCCGACTTCTACGGTCCATCGCTCAGGCAGGCAGTCGATGCCGGTAAGGTGCCAATGGCCGAGCTAGACGACCATGCACGCCGCATTCTATATGCCGAATTCGTTGCCGGCATCGTGGACAATCCCATCGAAAAAGGCGTTATCGATGTGCTGGGCGGTCTCGAAACCGCCCAACGCATGGAAGAGAGGAGCATCGTGCTCCTCAAGAACGAGAGATCGATTCTTCCGCTCGATGCTGCCAAGGTTCATAGCATCGCCGTCATCGGAGGCCACGCGGACGTGGGCATGCTCTCTGGAGGCGGATCGGCACAGGTTGACCCGCCCGGTGGCAACGCCATCGCGCCTCCAGGGAAAGGTGCCACGCACTGGCAGGATCAAATCTGGTTTCCCACCTCGCCGGTCAAAGCGCTCCAGGCAAAGTTGCCAAATGCCAAGATCGCGTTCAACTCTGGGGAGGACCTTACCTCAGCCGCAGCTCTCGCGAAGAGCGCGGATGTTGCGATTGTCTTCGCTTACCAGTGGGAGGCCGAAGGTGTCGACCTGAAAACGCTCTCTCTTCCCGACAACCAGGATGCATTAATTGAGCGGGTAGCAGCCTCAAACCCGAACACCGTTGTGGTGCTGGAGAGCGGAACGGCAGTGACGATGCCTTGGCTTGATAAGGTCGGCGGCGTTATGGAGGCATGGTATGCGGGAAGCAGCGGACATAAAGCCGTTGCCAATGTACTCGTCGGTAAGGTGAATCCCGCCGGAAAGCTTCCGATGACCTTTCCGAAGAGCGATGCCGATCTGCCGCATCCCGTCATCCCGGCGCTAGCTCCGGAAGACGAGGGCGCGGGTAGTGGCGCAGTCGACGATCGTGCGCATGTTCAGTCCAAGTACAGTGTCCGTTATGACGAGGGTTTGAAGGTCGGCTACAAGTGGTATGAGTCGGAGCACAAGGTTCCCTTATTCCCTTTCGGATTTGGTCTATCCTACACGACCTACGCCTATTCCAACCTGACGGTAAACAACTCGCAGCGGTCCGTCCGCTTCGTCATCAAGAACACGGGGATGCGCTCCGGGACGGAGATCGCGCAGGTCTACGCGACTCTGCCGGAGGCAGCTGGGGAAGCCTTTAAGAGACTTGTTGGATGGCAACGTGTCGACCTGGCTCCAGGGGAATCGAAAGCCATCACCGTCGCCCTGGATCCTAGGGTCATGTCCGTCTTCGACGAGCAGAGAGACGTTTGGAGTCTTCTCCCAGGTGTTTACACGATCGCTGCCGGTTCTTCCTCCAGCGATACCCCTCTCAATGCCACGCTCCAAATCCAGTGACCTATTCCAGAGAGCCCTTTATGAACACGATGTGTGCATTTTTTGTGCGGAGTTTCAACAGGTTGTTGTCAGCGAGGCCTGTGTTGGTATAGATATGGCCGTCGACGGCGAGGGTCTTTTGGCCGGGGGCCAGCTTTGCCTATGCTTCACGTACAGCCTTCCAAGCGAAGGACCCGAAGCTGACCGCTCCCGTATTCCCTTGACAGTTCGCACGACGGCCACCGAAGAGAGAATGGCTGGACCAAAGGTAAGTAATAGCAGGGTCAGAATCGGATGCATTGCTCAATCATCGTGCAAGGCTGGAGACTCTACCTATGGACTCCATCAAGCTATGAGTTGCGCAACTAGACCTTTTGTCAAAGATCAGATGTTGTTGCCGGCGTAGTTTGATGCTTCAATAGCCTGCTAAAATTGCCAACCACAAAGGAAGACGACGAAATGATCGATGCTTCTGCCGCGACCTCACCAACTCGATCTTCTCACGAGGAATCTACTGCCAGCTTTAGGCGGAAAAAACTGTGGTTCGCTGCAGCGATCGCCCTTCTTCTGCTGTTTTTTGCACAATGCGTACACACCGCAAAGACCGATTCGGTCAGCTGGGATGAATCACAGCACCTCTATTCAGGATGGCTGTCGTGGAAACATGCGGACTTCGGATTCAATCCGGAGGTCCCACCGCTCGTGAAGATGTGGTGCGCAATCCCGCTTCTTCATCGCGAAATGGCCCAGCCGCCTTACACCGGCGGCAATTTCAAGAGAGAGGGCTTTGTACTTGGTCAGCGCTTTCTAGAAATGAATGGCATCGATAGAACCTTGATGCCTGCTCGCGTTATGGCCGCGCTTCTGAGTGCGCTGCTCGGGATAACGATTTTCCTGACTGCTCTCGAGATGTTCGGTGAAAAGGCTGCAGTGTTCGCCGTGGCCTTGTTTTGCTTCGATCCGAACTTCCTGGCACATGGCGGCTTTGTGACCACGGACATCGGAGCATCACTGACCCTGCTCCTGTCTACCTTCTGTCTTTACCGCGTGCTCAAACGCCCCTCCGCAGGTCGAATAGTGATCCTCGGAATCACCCTAGGGATGACCTTCACAGCCAAGTTCACCGGGATATTCATCCTCCCCATGCTCGTCCTTATCGCAGGGCTCGACGTATGGATTCGGCGTGTCGAGGGAACCGCCGACGAGAGAGCGGCTACTGGGCGTCAACTGGTCATCTCGATCGTGACAGCTTCGTTGATCGGCCTCTTCTGCATTTGGGCGATTTATGGTTTCCGTTATGAGGCGCGGCCCGCAACTCTCAGTCTCAATCCCATCACGGATGAATACCTGCAAGGACTGACATCGTCATTCAGCCGCTCAATGATGTTCTGGGTATCGAGACATCACCTATTACCCGAGGCCTACATCTACGGCCTGGCGGATACAAAAATTTCAGCAGCTTCGCTCCCGAGCTACCTCTTTGGACACCTCACCCACCGGGCATCACGCTGGTATTACCCGGCCGCCTTCGCCATCAAGTCGACCCTCCCCTGCTTGATTTTGTTATCCATCACGATTGTTGCTCTCATCAGCAAGCGTTGGAAAGTTCGACGGGAGGTAATCGTCCTCACGGTCCCGCCTGCCGTGTTGTTCCTTATCGCGAGCACGTCGGATATCGGCATCGGATTCCGGCATCTGTTTCCAATCTTCCCGATGCTTTACATCCTGATCGCCGGGTGCGTGTCACATCTGGTGAGTCAGAACCGAAAGCTGTTGTATGTCTTCGGCGTCTTGCTCCTCTGGCAGGTAGAAACATCTTTGGCTGCGCGACCTGGCTTACTTGCCTATGCGAACGAAGCGTGGGGCGGCCCCGCAAAGACCCATCTTTACCTCGCCGATTCGAATACCGACTGGGGCCAGCAGCTGAAGTACGTGAAGAAGTATCTTGACGACCATGGGAAGGAATCCTGTTACTTTGCCTACTTCGAGCAAGGCCCGGTCGACTTCCGAGATTACGGGATTCGCTGCCAGGTCTTGCCTACGGGCTCCGGTTCCTGGACTGGAATGGACTCCCGACACTTCGGTTCGAATCCGTACATTTCCGGGCTCGTCCTGGTGAGCGACGGTGTCCTCGCCGGCGCGGACATCCCCGGGAAAATGAATCCCTATGCCCAGTTCCGAACAGTTCAGCCAACGGCAGTCATTGACCGTAGCGTGTATGTCTACGAAGGAACGTTCCATCTAGGTCCAGCTGCGTCCATCGAGCACGTCACGGCTTCAGAAAAGTTTCTGAAGAAGGGGAGCTACCCAGAGGCGCTGCGAGAGGCTGAATCAGCCAAGAACCTGGATCCTGCAAGTGCAACGGCATGGAAAGCTGTCGGTGATGCGCTAGAAGCGTCTGGTCGGTCCGCAGAGGCACGAGAAGCTTATCAGAATGCGCTTCACGCCGAGGAACTAGATCCTGTGTTTCAGGAGGGATTGATAGGGGAGTTGCAGAAGAAGCTCAACCCGTAGGACAAATGGTATGAGATTGCGGAGCTTCCCAATCAGGGGAGGTGCGGGAGGAGGAACGAGGGCGGCACGAAACTGCCACTCACAGCCGGTAGATTGATAGTGTTCCGCGGCGAGTGGGTGCCGGGAATACACGCATGACAGCTTTGTCTACCGGTAGAATAATGGAGGAATGACCATCAGAATTCATGCTTGACCCAGCTCGTGCTGCGCTTCTCGGCCCCCTCCTCAAAAGTGTTTCGCGATCGTTCTACATCGTCCTGCGAGCGCTCCCGGCAGGGATGCGCGATCCGATTGGTCTTGCTAATCTCCTTGAGTCGCGGACACAATCGCCGATGCATCACTGATTCCTCCCGGACAGCGAATGGAACCGCTCTTGTCGCTTCGAAATCAAGTGAACGGCGCTCCGATGAAGCAGCGCCCACGCGTATGGCTGCGGCGCGCTCGGCTGGAGCACCTCAACCTGACCGGATACCATCAGTGGCGGGGCAAGAAGATCGCTTGGGGCAAGTTCAGGTCACTCCGCATCCACAATCCCATTTATCGTTTCATTGTCCGCTTTCTGACGGCGCCCCAACTGCAAGAATAGTGGCTATTTGAAACCGCGCGACTGTGCGTACGGGTTTGCTGAAGGAAAAATTCCTTCGCAATATTCGATCTAATCGTTCAGTAGTTGAAGCCCGAGATTGAATAAACCTGTGCGACCCCACATGGTCAGCGGAGTAGCGCCAACGTGAATCGAAAGCATTCGTTCAAACAGCCAGGGCTTTCGGTGGAAGGTTGAGAACGATTTCCTGCGTATGCTCCCGAAGCGATCCAGCAAAAGCATGGACTGTGACATGAAATTAGGAACCCGGCGAAGCTGACGGTGCGCTGCTTCGTAGCGGCTCAGATCTCCCCGCTTCAACGCATGTCCGAGGGCTTCTGCCTGAAGAAATGAGAGAGCCAAACCCTCTCCTGCAATGGCGTCGACAGAGCCCGAAGCATCCCCCACGAGAACGGTCTGCCCGTTAGCAACCCGGTCGTAAACGTGCCCCGTGGTCAGTGCTCCTCTCTCCGAACTGCCCGACTCAATGTCGTGCAGGCGCGCGGCCAGTTCAGGAAAGAGACTAAGCGCGGCAGTCACTGAACTGAATGGATTTCGTGCGACCACCGCAACGCAAATCTCATCTTTGCCGACGGGCGTGACATATGCTTGCCCTAACGAGGACCAGTAGATCTCCACGAAGTCGCCCCACGGGCGAACCTTGTAGTGCTGTCTCATCCCGATTCGCCGGCTGATACGCCTTCCCGCATCTAGGCCAGACCACTTGCGGATACGTGAGTTGATTCCATCAGCCCCGACGACCCAGCGACAGCGAACCGACCTCGATCCAGCTTGCACTACGCCCCGATCTATACTTAGGACCGGTGTCATCCAACAAAATTGCACACCGAGAGCGGCTGCCCTCTGGTGCAAACGATCATGCAAAAGAATGCGCCGTAGCCCCTGGCCCATGCCGTGCGGAAAGACGGCGTCGACTGATTTTCCATTTTCTATAAACCGAATACCGCGGAAGACGCCGGTTTCAACATTTTCGAGAGTGACCCCCAGCTTCGCCAGGGCAGCGACGCTGTTCGGCATCATCCCCTCTCCGCAGGCCTTATCGATAGGCGGCCTGAAGCAATCGGCAACCATTACTTCAAAGCCCTGTTGCCGCGTGGATATGGCTGCCGCTAAGCCCGCCGGGCCTCCTCCGCAAATGAATACATCTGTGTCGTACATGGACGCCACCCAAAAGTATGTAAGGGATTTCAGAAGGAGTGAAGGCTCAATCGTCTCTCTTCGTACGTTTTCCGTATCGGCTTCGCGAGAGTCCGGGCTGCAGGTTGGAATAACCGATCAGATAGGTCATAGGATCATCCATGTTATGTACCCTGAACCTTCTACACGCGGCTTGTGTCACAGAAATGTAAAACAATCATCACTTTGTAGCGAAGCCTGGTGGTTCTTCCTATGCATCAGATGTGGAACAACATAAATGCTGTGATCAACCGCGTTCCTTCGTGAAGAGTGGACTATCCGCAGCAGGTATCGCTACCGCGGGCATCGGATTGCTGGCGAATGGTTGGCCGCTCTGGGCGTATCCGGGAGTCGAAGAACGCGGGCGGTCATCTCACGCGCCGAGGCGCAGCCCTGCTTCGCCGCGGCTGCCGCGGAGATCCTGGGGATGGACTTCAAGGGGCAATACAACGGGTTCGGCGGTATTCAGGTTCATACCCCGAACAAATAGCGGGTGAAGCCGACACCAACGCTCAGCAAGATCAGGTCAATCAAATTGAGTTTGAATCTCTGGAGTAGCACCAGAGAAGGAATCATCCATCCGAGGGAGATTGCATCAAGCCGTCTGAATGCCACAGTTTCTGATTGGAAGATGATGGCCTCCCGAGGAAGAGTGTCAGGTCAAGGATCGCGCCGACGACGACAGCGGTGATTAATCCCAAGACCCCCTGAATCGTCTGCTTGCCCTGAGTTTCAGGACTCCGTCAGCGATCTCGCAGGCCAGAACCGTTTCGACGCGTGAATAGAGAAGGGAATCCGGTGCAACGGCTATGAAGATATTATGGTGTCGGAGCATCAGAAGGCTCAGACATCGGATCCCACGCGCGATTCGGCTCCGCCGGTGAATGACTTAGTTGTTGAGAACCGGGCAAGTCATTCGTTGAACAGTATGTTTGGCCATCCAGAAACAGCGACAGGCTGTGACATATGATTTTTGACATTTGATATAGCGCCCTCTGACGGTGTGCGTAAGCTGCGTCTCTCCGCTATGCTCCGGGACGGAACGCCAGAGCCTCCTATTTCAGGTGTCGGAGGTTCACTTCTATAGAAAACGTCGTTGATTTCTGATTGTGTTTATCGAGAAGCCAGGTATTGGCCTTGATATTGAAAGCACGTGGGCACCTTGAAGACCTTTAGTATTCGAGCTTCATAGAAAACTGAATCTGACGGGAGTTGCCATTCGTTCGATTGATCTGGCCAAAGCCCGACCCAAGGATTGTGTTCGACGGAAGCCCCATGTTCACGATGTTGAACATGTTGAAAAACTCAGCTCTGAATTGCAAGTTGGTGAGTTCAGCTCCAGATCGTCTTCTTCCGATCGGCGTGTCTTTGACCAAAGAAAAGTCATAATCGTAATAGGCCGGCCCCCGGAAAGTATTCCGTCCAAGAGTTCCAAAGCTCCCATGATTAGGACCCGTTCCCCCCGGAACGTTAATTGGTATTGAAAAAAAAGAAGCGTTATCGCTTCCACGCCCGAAGTAGTCCTCCCTCTTGAGCCTCGCAGTGGATAGCGATGGCTTTGCGATCTGATCGGGCCTGTCCGCATTGGCCGACCCTGCACCCGTTTGCTGAATTCCCGTATAAACGGTAAAAGGTGTACCGCCAGACAGTGATGAAATACTGATCAACTGCCAGCCGCGAGTAAGTTTACTGCTCATGTGATTCAACGGGTGGATCGCATAAACCGGAAGAGACTGCGTGAGACTCAGTGAGAATGAATTCCTTGTGTCGAATACTGACGGACCCCGTTCCGGGTGAGTATCGAAAGGATTTTGAGGCGCTGCCTGCGCGATTGCTCCCACGGTGCTGGTGGTTGAGGTCCCGCCAACACTGCTGGCATCGTCGATCGACTTCGACCAAGTGTAGTTGGCTTGGAAGGCCGGTCCACCATGCGGAGTTTGACCCTGCCCGGAGACCTGTAAAGCGTTGTACGAGGAATGCGAAGTCGCCGTCATCTCGCTTTCGGTTCCGAACCCGCCTACAGCTTGGCCGGCGGTGTTGAAGTGCGTATATGGAGCAAACTCTGCTGTCGCGCCAGGATAGGCGTTGGGAAATGCGACGCGCGGAAGCTTATAAGCGGTTGTGCCGACATAAGCGGCAGAGAGCGTCACTTGTCCTATGGATTGTTCCAGGCCAAGGGACCACGTGCCGAGACCCGCGTTCCCAAAGTTCCTGCTGATCGCTCCTACGTTGAGCGGAGTCGTTTCTCCTTCGGAAGCATCTGCAATTCCTTGCTCCAGGCGATCGATATCAACTTCCGTGTTGGCGGGGACATCGTTGGGCCGTCGATTGGCAAAGATGTCAGTACCGTCCGGCGTATAGACGCGGGGTAACTGCGCTGGAGTGAACTGAAATCCGTACGGGACAAATGCCGTCGGTCCAGCCGTCACTCGGGGATAGAACACGAACGGCAGATTGCCCGTTTGCATGTTGTCTTGCCAGATATTGGGCGGGATGGTTGTCAAAGCTGCGCCAGCATGGAGCACAAGATTTGGGCGTAAATGATAGTCAGCTTGCAAACGTGGTCCCCAATTATTCATTCGCGTACGATACCTCGGTTCAGGATTAATCAAGAAGACTTGACCTCCATCGGCCGATGGGAAAAACCCGGAAGTGCGATGGGCCCGCTCCGACAGCGGAGTGTAAAGTTCGAAGCGCATTCCATAACCGATCGTGAGGCGGCTTGTGGCTTTCCAGGTATCTTGCGCATAGGCTGCAATTGCCGTCCGATTATTCGCCGCCGGCCCTATATTTTGGCCGTTTGAGAAGTAGCTAGGTGCAACAGCTCGTGTATACGCAAACGCGCTACCGGTAAGGAACGCTGATAAGGTATCGGGCAATGGATCTCCAATATTAATAGTGTGAGAACCGCTTGCCGATGTGATATCAACTGCGGAGTACGCTGTTCCTCCGCCAAAGTCATATTCCCCGTTTGGGCTGGATCCGAAATAGCCGGAGTCACGGTTTAGTCGAATCTCCGCACCAAGCTTGACCGTATGGGCGTTGCGCGAGAACGTTACATTCTCTCGAGCCTGGAATAAGTTTCCGTAGTCTCTGGAGACGGAACCGCCTGGGGCATTGAACGGCTCGAAGAGAGCGTCATTGAATTTGATGGCTGGGTCAGTTGTATTGGAAGTTGGGAAAGAGGGGGTCGTTCGAATAGCACTCAGCGATGATTCGAACATGAGACTCGGCGATGCAGTGTGTATCCATGTCAACACGCCATTACGCTGGTGATCGACATATTCCACACCGAAGCTTGGATCTATAACCGTTTGATCTGGATTCGTCGTTGGGCCGCTAAGATTGTCGAGAGAGAATCGTGCCATCCAGTGGTCCTTGGCGCCACTCTGAAAATCAAGCCTGCCGGAAAACTGATCTGCGTCCGTGTTCACTTTGGATGAAGTTGCATATGTGTTCACGCCAAATGTTCCGGCTGGATAATTAGGCAATGGATATCGCGCCAGTATCTGGCTGATCGAGGAGTTCAGCGGAACGAAGAGCGTATCACCTGGAAATGCCGTTGTATCCATGCCCAATCGCTGTTGCGCTGTTGGGACAGAAAGAACTTGAGTTGTCCCTAGGACTTGGCGGAAGCCTTGGTACTCTATGAAATAGAAGATCTGCTTGCTGCTGCCGAGCCAACGAGAGACCGGAACTGGGCCTCCATTCGTAAATCCAAACTCATTCCTTCTGAAAGGTGGAATGCGTCCCGGGCTTACCGGGGAGGGATGATCGAAGTAGTTGCGGGCATCGAGCGCGGAGTTTCGCAGAAATTCAAAAAACGATCCGTGCAGGTCGCTTGTTCCGGATCTGGTCAGGATGTCCGTATAACCAGATGCGCCCCGGCCTATTTCAGCCGGCATCACGCCGGAGGACGATTTCAGGTCGAGGATCGCGTCTACATTGAAATTAGTGAACGTCCCGCCGCCCATTTCCGGGTCACTGATGTCCGAGCCATCGAGCGAGAAAGTTGCCTCCACACCTCGCTGGCCGTTGATCGCGAACTGCTGGGTGAAGTTTGAAGCTCCGTTGGTATCGCTAGACGTTCCAGCCGCGAGTAGCAGAATTTGGCTGAAGTCTCTTTTGTTGAGCGGGATTTCACTCACGCCCTTATTCGTGAGTTGATCGGTATCAACTCCTCTTCCGATCTCCATACTGGCCATCTCCACAGAGCCGCCGCGGCCCAGCTTCAGCGTTACGCCTACAGCCCCTGATGGGATAGAGATTTGGGTCGCGCTGCGGTAGAAGCTCCCAGCGGCAAGAACAGTCACTGAATAGCGGCCAGCATCTAGCTTTTGGAACGAAAAAGCGCCTTCTGTATTCACAGCCGCAGAATAGTGATTCGTGCCCGAGTCGAGCAGCACCGTTCCCTCGTGTGCGGGCAGGAACCCGTCCGTGCGAAGCACACCGTTCCAATTTGAGGTTGGCGCCTGCGCCCAAACGGCCGACGAGGGAGCGTTATTTAAAAGAAAAAGCATTCTCAAAACGACGCTAAGCGAGAAAAGAATGCCGATTCTGTATGAGCTGTGGTTGGCTGACATGGGGAATCTCGTGACCACTTTCGTTCCGCGGAATCAGAAAGGATGACTCTATTCACTACGGCGCACCGTCATAAGAGCTATCGGGTCGGAACCCATTCGTTGGCGGATAAATATTTCCTTTTGAAAGACTTACCGTAGGTAACCACGTGATCAAAAAGGAATGTATGATACCCCAAAACCTAGTTGTCAATGTGGAATAATGAGGGGTTGGTGCCGCTCCCCGGCTCTATGCCCTCGTCGGTGGGTTCTCCGTCCTTGCTTTTGCGCGGCAACGCGTCGAGGTGGACGCAGCGCCCGTCGCCAAATCCGAAAAGCAGGAAGAATCAGCAGAACTCACGATGCCATTGTTGCCACAATCCGAAAAAGAGGCTGGACACGGTCTCGCGCCAGATGTCAGTGCTGTCCGCGATCAGCTGAAACGACTCCTTGCACACCCGCTATTCGCAAACAGCAAGCGCTATCCCGTGTTTCTGGCTTTCACGGTCGAGCAAACATTGCTTGGCAATGCGAGCGAATTGAAGGAACGGACGATAGGTGTGGAGGCCTTTGGACGTGAGCCAAACTACGATGTAAACCTTGATCCAGTAGTCCGTACGACAGCGGCCGAAGTCCGTAAGAGGTTGATCCAGTACTACTACAACACGGATCATTTCGGAGAGCTGATAGTCGAACTCCCGGTAGGCTCATACGTTCCCTCATTCCGGGATCCAACGGTCTCCGTGAACCTCGAATCCGGATCGCTGGTCTCCAAGAGGAACGGGGCGACATCTCAGGACCCTCCCACGACGGAGTCTAAATCTGCCGAGGCGGCCCTACCTCCTACAGTGCTAACCGGGCATCGATGGATATCTATCGCAATATCATTGTTGTTGGCCCTTGTCGCAGGATTTGGAATCGGCCGTATCCAAATCCCTCGGAAGCCGTCGAACCTGGAACGCTTCTGGGAACCGGTGACAGCAGCTTCAAGCAAGGTCACATACTGCCTAGGGCAACCGATGGATGCAGTCGATCGAGAGCGCACAACGCCAAACGGGATGCCCCTGTATGGCCGTCTCGATGTCTCGGACGTGATCACTTTGGCGCGATCCATTGTTCCTCTTGTCCCAAAGGGCGGCGATTTTCGCGTTGTTTCCGATTCAGAAATCGGCTATACCCAGCTACGTGAAGGCCCCGTCGTGCTCATCGGTGCCTTCGATAACGTTTGGACCATGCGGATTAGCCAAGATCTACCCTTCGGATTCGAGTACGATTCGCAGGTGCGAAGGCTCGTAGACCGCAAGAGTTCCCAAAAGAGGTTCTGGACCCTCCAATGGCAGGTGCCTTACACGAAGTTGGCAAAAGACTACGCCATCATCGCCAGGATTCATGACAGCGTAACGGGCCAGCCTGTCATTATCATTGCAGGGATTCTAGGGGAGGGCACCGAAGCTGCCAGCGAGGTAGTCTTTAAGCCTGCCTACCTCGATGAGATGTTGAAGAAGGCGCCTAAGAATTGGGACCAACTCAATCTGGAAGCGGTGATCGAAACGAATGTCATCGAAGGCCACGCAGGCCCTCCCACCGTGCTCGCTGTCGAGACTTGGCGGTAGGTCACTATCCTCTTCATCGATAGCGCTATGGCTTTATGGTCGGCTGCGACCGATTTCTCGAGGTGTGTCTCACCGACTTTGCCGTATGATACGTGCCCTGTGTCGGTCCGCCGCTCCAACGGTAACTTCAAGATAACTCTATAGTTATTGGGATAGAACTGTGCTCCTACCCGTTGGAGCTTTTACATCACCTCATTCCCATTAGATTCTGCAATCGTAGTCGCCATTCTCGCACTGCCGCGATGTCTTCTGGCCTTGATTCTCGCCATCGCAGCATCGCCGGGGCGACCTGGAGACACGATGCAGAAAAGCAACTCGCAACTTCCCGTTTTAGTCGTTACGGCAGCCATCCTCGGAGTCGGCATCGCGCCGACTCAGGAAACGAAGCGGCCTTGGATGGATTCACGCCTGTTTCCAGAGGACCGCTCGGAACTGGTCCTGAAACAACTTACTCGTGATGAAAAGTTGGCTCTTCTCGGGGACGTTAATCCGTCTGGCACGCTGGTGATGACCTTTCCAAAGGGAGAGGCGGATCTTCCTCGCCCTTTAATCACGTCCCTTCCTCCGAATGACGAAGGACAAGGACATTACGCCGTGAACTCCAAAACGCGCGTCTCCAGCTATGCCATCCGCTACGACGAAGGTTCAGAAGTCGGCTACACGGGGTACGAAGCCCAGCATAAGCAACCGTTGTTTCCGTTCGGGTTTGGCCTTTCGCATACGTCCTACGCGTATTCCGGCCTGGGCGTCGATTCAACCGCGAAAGCAGTCCGCTTTCCAGTCAAAAACACGGGCAAAAGGACAGGGACTGAGATCGCAGAAGTCTACGCAACACTTCCCAAAGAAGCCGATGAATCGTTCAAACGCCCAGTCGGTTGGAAGCGTGTCACGCTCGCGCCTGGCGAGTCACAGGATGTCACCGTTGCTATCGATCCACTGGAACTGCAGACCTTCGACGAATCGGAGGACACATGGATGCTTACTAATGGCGAATACGGCATCCTGGTTGGACCGGCTTCAGAGAGCACCCCTTTGAGGGCGATCCTTCGGATCCACTGAGATTGATCATTCGTCAAAAACCACTCCGCGACGGACCTATGAGAACTGCAATGTATCGATTCCGCTCTTTGACGCTGACGTGCGCTGCTCTGCTACTGGCGTGGCCCACTAGAGGCCAAGTCCGTGACGAAACCATAATTGACCTCAATACCGACGCTCCAACCACATCTTTTCCACACTTTTGGGAAAAGACCTTTGGGTCAGGCCGCGCCATCTTGTCCTTGAGAGAGGGCTACCGCAAGGATATTCAGACTGTGAAAGAGGCGACGAATTTTGAGTCGGTCCGGTTCCACGGGATACTCATGGACGAAGTCGGTATCTATGACCCCGATCGAGTGATCAAGAATCCAGGTCTAGCGGCGGAAGTTGTTGCCGGAACACCAGGCTACAACTTCATGTATGTCGATCAGATCTATGACGCATTGCTGGGCAAAAACATCAAGCCGTTTGTCGAATTGAGCTTTATGCCACGTAGGTTGGCGTCTGATCCTAACGATCTGCATCCGTTCTTCTATCATCCAGTCGTCTCGCCACCGAAAGATTACAAGCTCTGGGATGATATGATCCAGGCCTTTGCAAGGCATCTCATCGCCCGGTATGGAATTGATGAGGTAAGCACATGGAAGTTCGAAGTATGGAATGAACCGAATCTTGATTTCTGGGGAGGAACGCCGAAGCAAACAACCTACTGGACCCTCTACGACCACACCGCTCGTGCGATTAAATCCGTGTCTTTGCGGCTTCAAGTGGGTGGTCCGGCGACCGCGCAGGCGGCTTGGATTCCTGATTTCCTTAAGTTTGTGTATGAGAACCATGTCCCGGTGGATTTTGTCTCTACACACATCTATGGAAACGACACTGCGCCGAATGTTCTCGGGACAAATGAAGTTGTTCCCCGTGATCAGATGGTATATCGAGCGGTGAAGAAGGTTCATGACCAGATCGCATCTTCTCCTCTACCTCATCTTCCGCTTATCTTCTCGGAGTACGGCGCCAGCTACTCAAATGAACCAGACGTAACCGACTCTCCATATATGGGGCCATGGCTTGCGAATACCATCCGGCAGTGCGACGGACTTGTCGCCAACCTGGCTTACTGGACGTTCTCGGATGTGTTCGAGGAGCAAGGCGTCGCGAAGTCCGCCTTCTACGGCGGCTTCGGATTGATCGCTCCCAACAACATTCCGAAAGCGTCATTCAACGCGTTTGCTGCTTTACACCATCTGGGAGATCGTCGAATCGCTGTCGATTCGGATTCAATTTTGGCCACTAAGCTTCAGGATGGCGGTCTGGCGATTGCTATATGGAACTATGCCCCTCCCGCCGGAAGTGGACCGAATTATACGCACCCAGAGGTTCTTCCTGGAAGAGAGCGCACATTTACTCTCCAACTCAAGCGTTTCGGTGTTACACAAACAGTCACTGTCTATCGAGTGGACAGCACACATGGGAACAGTCTGGCATTGTTTGATCGGATGGGACGGCCGGCGAACCTCACGAAGGATCAGATCTCGCAGCTTCAGAATGCTGGCATAACGCCGTCACCGGAAAACCTAATCCTCAAGGATGGCAGGACGGCCCTCTCTGTGCCCCCCTACGGACTGGTGGTACTGGTGGTCCACAAATAGTGATAGCAACTAGTGTATGTTGCGACCGACAAATTCTCGATGCCAATGCCGAACAGATACCCTGCGCTAGACGATTCATATCAGTCAAGTTGAAGTCCGAAAGATAAGGAGACCTCCCAAATGAACGATGTATCAACTCTGGGTCAGACGGGTAGTGCAGTTCGAGCCGATCGGACAAGCACCGGTAAAGAACACTTTGAAGTGTTGGATGGATTGAGAGGGAGTGCGGCCATCCTGATTGTTATCTTTCACGTCTTCAATTATTCATTCGGCTGGGACACTCCTCTGAGTCTGTTGCACCACGCCTACCTGGCAGTCGATTTCTTCTTCGGGCTCTCCGGTTTTGTCGTCGCCTATGCCTACGATGACCGATGGACACGAATGTCTACCCTCCAATTCTTTCGGATCCGGCTCATTCGGCTTCATCCGCTGGTGCTGGTGGGCGCGACTGTGGGCCTTCTCGGCTATCTTCTCGATCCCTTCGGCAAGGGGATAAACCAGACCTCAGCGCCGATGTTACTGCTGGCCTATGTGACGTCACTTCTCCTGTTGCCTTCTCCGCCCGTAGGAGGCCGACAAAACGAAAGCCAGGCACTTAATGGGCCAGCGTGGTCCCTCATGCAGGAGTATCTCGGAAATATCGCGTACGCTCTGATTCTTCGCCGGCTGCGTGCGCTCACACTTGGAATCATCTTCGGAGTTTCTGGGCTGCTGCTCGTATGGGTTGCTAATGTGAAAGGTTCGCTGGATGGAGGCTGGGGATACCCGGAGATCTGGATGGCGCCCTTGCGGTTGACCGTCTCTTTTGTGATGGGCCTTTGGCTGTATCGTATTCAGGGTCGCATCCGCCGTCCCAAAATTGGACTCCTAGTTCTTTCGATTCTTCTTGTGGTCATCTTTCAGGCGCCGAAGCTTCCCAACGCAGGCGGGCTTTCTTGCAATGGTCTCTACGACGCCGCGTGCGTACTCTTCTTGTTCCCGCTCATCATTATTTGTGGCGCGCACTCTGATGCTGGTGCAGGCATGATGAGGTTGTGCAAGTTCAGTGGCAGGCTCTCCTATCCCCTCTACATCACGCATATCGCGTTCGTATATATCATTGCGAACTTCGCTCATACGAGACATCCAGCCAAGCCCGTGCTGTTGACTTGTATCTTCCTGCTTCTGCCATTCGTGATCGCTGTGGCATGGCTAGTTCTTAAGTATTTCGATGAGCCCGTTCGTGCGTGGCTGACCCGCCGCTACGGCATAAAGCGGGCAGCAGCATAATGCCCGACATAATTGCAGCAGAGAAGCTGATTTATTTTCAAAAACGGAGGACGAAAAACATCATGTTGAAGAGGTATTCTGCAATCGCTCTTTTGGGGGTCGCATTCTCTGCTGTCATTGCGGCCGGGGCACAGACAAGTCCCTTCAGTGCTGAGGCCAAACAGAAGGCCGAGTCTCTCCTGAAGCAAATGACTCTCGACGAAAAGGTCGGTCAACTCAATGAATCGTCCGGTCTCGTGATGCCTGGCATCGCTAAAGAGAAACCAGATGATCTCATTGCCAAAGGCGGAGTAGGATCGATTCTTTGGCAGATGGACGTCAAGGAGATCAATCGCCTTCAGCATATCGCGGTCGAAAAGTCGCGTCTTCATATTCCAATCATCTTTGGTTTTGACGTGATTCATGGATATCGAACCGTCTTTCCAGTACCGCTGGCGATGGCATCTTCATGGGATCCATCGGTCGAGGAGCAGGCACAACATCTGGCGGCACAGGATGCACGCGCTGCCGGGATTGATTGGACTTTTACGCCGATGGTCGATATTGCGCGTGACGCTCGGTGGGGTCGCATCGTGGAAGGTGCCGGAGAGGATCCAGTTCTCGGTTCCGCAATGGCTCAAGCACAGGTCCGCGGATTCCAAGGCTCGAAGTTGGGACAGGACAGCGTCCTGGTGACCGTAAAGCATTTTGCCGGTTACGGTGCAGCCGACGGCGGCCGTGATTATGACTCTTCCTATGTGCCGGAGGAATTGCTTCGCAATCTTTACCTAGTTCCTTTTCATGCAGCGGTTCAGGCTGGGGCTGGTGGAATTATGAGTGCCTACATGGACCTGAACGACGTGCCGGCGAGCGGCAACCATTGGCTCTTGACCGACGTTCTCCGCAAGGATTGGGGGTTCCAAGGCATTGTGCTTTCGGACGCATTTGCAGTTGGAAACCTAGTTACCCATGGTTACGCGAGCGACAGCGAAGATGCGGCCTATAAGGCGATCACTGCGGGCCTAAACATGGATATGGCGAGTCTCACCTACACACACAATCTTGCAAATGTAGTGAAAGAGGGCAAAGTCAGCGAAGCCTACATCGACCAGATGGTGTTGCCGATTCTGGAGGCGAAGTTTGATCTAGGACTCTTCGACCATCCCTACGTCGACGAAGCTAGTGTCGATACGGTCCTGAACCGACCCGAGGGTATCGCGCTCGAGCGCAAACTGGCAGGGCGTTCCATGGTGCTGCTTCGCAATGAGAACCGAACTCTTCCCCTGTCGAAGGAGCTGAAAAAGATTGCCGTTATTGGCCCTCTCGCAGATGCTGCCCATGATATCGAGGGCGGATGGACGGTGGAGGGCCTATTTGGAAAGGGGTCCAAGAGTCATCCGGTTACTGTGCTTGCCGGTATCAGGAATAGGCTGGGTGCCGATGCGCAAATTACACTTGTCGCCGGGCCTCAGCCGTCGAAGGTCTATACCGGTATGTTGGAGCAGTTTACAGGTACGAAGCCTTCACCTCCACCTACTCCTCAAGAAACCGCCGAATGGATTGCCAAGGCCAAGGCCGCGGCCGCCGACGCTGACCTCGTCGTGGCCGTCATGGGTGAAACGGCGAATATGAGCGGCGAAGCGGCTTCGCGAGCCAGCCTGGATCTGCCAGGAATCCAGGAG